>JAESGV010000409.1_pt1 | contig 19133 bp, 19 predicted proteins | sample 9269781 | NCBI WGS metagenome assembly JAESGV01 (sample SAMN15741586, study PRJNA653496) | algae metagenome | isolation source: Tildeniella torsiva UHER 1998/13D and co-occurring heterotrophs from... | place: Slovakia: Slovak Paradise National Park, Hrabusice, Kosice Region | collected 2000-01-01
ACTTTGTTTTCGACCCACTCGTGTTAAGAAAGCTCATCAAAAAAGCAATCGACGATGTGCCAGAAGATACAAACTTTAATCCAAACGACGCCAAATTAAACCCTGTCGCAATAGAATTTAAAGCAGACGGATGGTACAAATTACCAAACAGTGATGGAAGACCAGTACTCGAGAGACACGAAAAAGTTCTCGAAGACCGTTGTGCTGGTATTATCAGAGAACTTGCCAAACACTATGGCAAGAAACATATTCACGGTAGTGAACATGACTTTTTAAGTGCAGCACATAACGAAGAGAAATGGTTGTACGTTATTGTTGGTTCTGCTGTTGGTCAAATGATCATGTTACACACAAGTTTGACAGAATATATTATCATTTTTGGTACACCTATGGGTACTTCTGGTCATAGTGGAAGATACACAATGGATGTGTTTGATTATATTGTGCATGGAAAGCACCACACGTACGCTGCTGGTGATCTACACGTCACTGAGCATTTGCCAGGAGAAATGACAGTACTACCAAGAGGTGAAGCGGTAGTGTACAAGAGCACCGCTCACACTTACATGGTCGAATACGGTCGTGGATTTCCTGGAGTATTGTTAGCCATTTTCTATCCCATATTAGCAACATTATTCCAAACTTTAGATTTTTACACAGTATGTTCTTTTTTCAATTTAGTAACAATCTAGTTTGGTAAACAAATGTATTTAGTTTCAAAACAAGTCATGAAAGAATTAATTCAAAATAGAAAGATTTAAGGTCTTGGTTCTCTCTGTAACGATAAATCAAATAAATCTTGTACTGGTAGCGCTGTTCTTATCGCTTCATTGATCAAATTCTGAACATGAGCAATTTTCAACATGTCAGTGGCGTGTCCTTCTAATGGATAATACGAGTGATTAAATTTCCATCGTTGTAGTTCACTAATAAACTCGTACTCTTTTTGAATTTGAAAAAGATTCACAAATGTTGATTTCTTGATTTGATGCCACTCTCGCACATCTTTGATCAAATTTGTAGGAAGCGGAATATCATGTACAGATTTCAAATCACCCAAATACATTCCATAGTATGGTAATGTAGGTAATGTTTCACACCCTTTCAAATACTCTCTTGCAGCTCCAAAATTTCCTCGTAGTCCAACGAATTTTCTCAAATATTCCAATTTCTCAGCATCTTCTTCTGTTAATAATTCTTTTGTCGTTTTCAATCGATACACAGATGCACTCATTAATCCACCAACAATACAAAATGTCGTATCAAAATTTCTAATATCCAATAACGAGTAACATAATTGAATAAAGAAACGAATCATTTGAACACGACCTTCTGGTGTATCTGGTGATACAATTTCAGTTGCGACCCACGCGGAAAGAGTTTCAAATAGTGCCATTTTTCGTACCAAATTGGGACACTTGTGAGGAGCACGATCTTTTCTCCATGGATAACCGACAAATTCATGAGGTTCTATTGTGTCGATCAACTCGAATTCGCGTATCGTTAATTGTCTTGCCAACTCTTTGGTACTGTATTGAAACAGTTTCGTGGTATCGTACTTGGCGTTATCCGTTGGGAACGAACGTAATTGTTTTAAAATATCTGATTGTTTGATAACGTTTTCTATTGCGTTTTTTAGTGCCAAACCACGTAAATAGATTGCGAATCCTAAACTAGTTTCGACGTCGGAGGACAATTCATGTTCAATAAAATGTAAAAGTTGTCGAATGATGAGTACTGGTAGAGATTCATCGTGACGTAACACTTGTGGAATGAATTGTCGAATCCATGCTTCTATGGCAAACGTCACTCCCATTATTCTTTTTTCATTTTTTTCTTGTTTGAAACGTTCGAATAGTAGAAATAGTAATTGTTCCGCTGTCATGTAGGATTGATATGTGTAAAAGAACACTGATGGAATGAATGAAGCGTCGAACGGGAGTAACACTTCTTCGATATTATTTTTTCTATTGCTGATGAGAGCGTCAATGACAAGGTCTAGTGTACTTGGTATAGATGCACCCATGACTGGTGAGCCATTTTCTTGAAAAGTGTATCGTTCTGGATTGAATAATTTTTCTTTGAATTCAGTTTCGAGTTCTTCTAGACGTGGTTGATAGTCTATCGTTGGATAGAATCCACGTAGTGCAAATGTTCTATTATGCTCATACTGTACTGGTAAGGTGGACACGCATGCGCTCCTCCAACTAGAACAAACACTGGAAATGATTGGAATTTGAGTTCTTAGTGATAAAAACGATAGAATGTTGGCTGATATTTCTTCAGGGGCTTCTGTTAGCGACATGATCTTGTTGTTTGCAAAATATTTGCGTGTTTCTGATGGGGACGTGTCCATGTCACTAAATTTGGGTGCAGTTCGTGCGAAGTCACAAGTTGTTCGAATATGAGCTATTTCGCAAAATAGTTCGCAATTTATTTCGATTACTTTTGCAATTTACCCTCTACTCTAGCATACAAGTTCACAAATTGCTTCTTAGATTGCAAAGTTGGATATCTTGCAACTAGTGCTTGTTTCTTCTCTTCATTCAATCCCATTTGTTCCTATTGTTTGTTAGGTACATTCAAACAACTTACTATTCCATTATAGAATAAATTCTCAATTTCTTGTTCTGATAGTGAATCAATACCTTGTTCTCCTGGTTTTCTTGCAATTGAAATTGTTCTTTGTGGTTTCTCTGGAGTTGATTCATACGAAAAAGTAAATGTTTCTTCCGAATACGAAGGTTCAAACGAAAAGGTTTCTTGGGCATCATCCATAAACAATTCGTTATACATTGGTAATTTAAACGAGTACGTGCGATCACGAACGCGTACTGGTTCTGGTTCTGGTGCAGTTTGTTTTGCCATTAACCGTTCGATCGGATTATTCGATTGAGAAAGTGATGGAGGTGGTGATGATGGTAGTTGTGGAGGTTGTTTCTTTGTTTGTGGAGGCGGAGGAACAAATTTCTTCTGGATCCAGAGTTAGTAAGAATAACTAGACATACGAATTCGACTGGTTTTGGATCTTCCACTGGTGGCTTTTCTACAGGTTTCTCGACTGGTTTTTCGATCACTGGTGGTGTAGGTGTTCCTTTCTCAATAACAGGTGGTGCAGGTTTCTTAAATGGAACAGGTGCAGGTTTTTCAGTAACTGGTTCAGGTGGAGGTAACCGTGACATTACAGGTGGACTCTTCTAATAATGGTTAATACGCATAATCCAACATACTGGTGAGGCAGGTGATTCTGTATATTGTGATGGTTTTTTAAACGGAACTGGTTCTGATGTTGGATATTTGAATGGTTCTGGTTTTTTGACTGGTTCTGAAACTGGTGGTGTAGGTGTTCGTTTTTCTGTTATAGGTGGTGTTGGTTTTTTGAATGGAACAGGCGCAGGTTCTGGTGTTGGTTTTTTCTACGTTTTGTTAATTTATCATTCCAACATACGTTAAGGAAAGGTGAGGATATTGGTGATGGAGTTGTTTTCTCTGGTGTATATGAGCTACGAACTGGCTCTTCTTTTTTCTAACGAGTTAGATTGGAGAATAAACATACTGGTGATACAATTGGTTCTGTTGTAGGAGTTGTTTTTTTCTACGTGGTTAGTGTTGTATTATTTTGTCCTACCCATGAAGGTGTTGATGTTATCGGTTTGTCTTCCGTTGTTTTAGGTTTCTAGAATTGTTAATACACTTTTGAAAGGTGCTCACATTTAAAAATGGTGATGATACAGGCGATGGTGTAGGTTTGTCATTAGTTTGCTTCTAATAAACGCGTTAGAGATAATGAAAAACATTACATTAAGGAATGGTGATGCTACAGGTGCAGGTTTTGGTTTATCGTCCTTGGTCGTACCAGTTGTTGAGTTTCTCTTTTCTTATTAGTTCATAAAAATATCTACTTACAAGGAACGGTGACGAGGAGACAGAATTTACCGGTGGTTTATCGTTTGTACTAGTGATTGGTGTTCGTGTTGATTTTTGAGGTAGTGATGGTGGAGGCCCTGTTGTTTGTCGTGCAGAGGGCAGAGCTGGTGCTTCTTTTTTCTTGCGTGTAAGGAATGCGAAATACTTAACGACTTACTGGGAAGCCTTGTCTTGGTGAGTCCGTCATTCGTGACTACAATTCGCGTTTGTTGACACGTAAATAAGCTGTCCCTGTCACCTCAAAATGAATAATCAATCTGTCATTGTAACAGAAGATGCCGAGCGAGATACTGGAATATTTTCTTGGTACATAGAGCTACTTCTATTGTCTGCCTTAGATCTAGAAATAAATTTAAATTGCAATGGCTTTCTTAGTTTTACAACGAAAACAATGTGGGCTTTCTTGCAGAAGATATTTAATGGGTCACCGCAGCTACTACAGACAACAGCAGAACCAACACCACTCCCATCCAGTCTTAAGATAGTTATTGTTGGTGCAAGTGGTACGATTAAACAAATATTATTAATTTCATTGGTGTCGGAAAAACATCTATTATTGAGAAGCTCGTATACGGACGATTCAGCGATAGCTGTCGTACATGCACAATAGGAGCATCATTTTTCACGAAACAAATAGATACTACTGGTGGAAATGTCGTTAGGTTAGAGCTGTGGGACACAGCAGGACAGGAGAGATATCGACAGGAAATGTCACCGATATATTATAGACACGCAGAGTTGTTAATAGCGATGTACGATGTTTCAAAGTACTTGACTTTCTACTTCTAACAGTTAGTGCCGATTCTTTAAGTGTTGTACACAAAGTTATTGATGAAGCAGCAAAATACATAAATAGAGAGTGTATCGTAGCTTTGGTGGCGAACAAGACCGATTTGAAGCGACAAATAGATACACAAGAGGGAATAGATGTAGCAAAACATATCAAGATACCACTGTTCTTTGAAGTGAGTGTAAAACAGGACTCAAGCGATGTGATATATGCGATATATAGAACAATAACTGAAGCAAGGCTATATTCGCACAAAAATGGACACAATTATGAAAAGATTTCAAGAATGTTTTGTAAATCTATGTGGAATGACACTGAGGCGAGATTCAAGGATTCAATAATAGCTAAACAAAGGTGTACACAATTCACCGACTGTCTTGTTCGAGTTTATTGCATAAATAAATGATTTCAATTAGTTTGTAAGAAACTCAAACAATGTGGGCGGCAATCAAGAGGACTTTTACTGGGCCAGAACAAGATGAACAAATAACACAGGTCCCCAAACCGATTTTTTATAAAATAATTGTAGTAGGCCGATTGAGTATGTAGATAATATTACTTACATAATAACAAATGTTAGATGTTGGAAAAACGAGTTTGTTACGTAAATTCGTAACTGGTAAATTTATTCATGACCCAAACGTTACTTCCAGCGCAAATTTTTTAAACAAGCAAGTATATACAACTGATAATACAATGGTAAAGTTAGACCTGTGGGATACAGCTGGCCAAGAAGTGTTCCGTTCTCTTGCTCCTTTGTATTACAGGAATGCAGATGTTACTGTAGTGATGTACGATGTCTCCGAGTATTTTCAATATTTCAAAAATAACATTTAGTTTGACGTCATTCAGTAATGTTAGCTTTGAGATTGAAACTGTCAGAAAGAATACGCCACCTGGAAATATAATTGCGTTAATTGGAAACAAAATAGATCTAAATCGTGCTGTAAGCACGAACGATGGGATACAGCTAGCGATAAAGAATGAAGTGCCTCTGTTTTTTGAACTGAGCGTAAAGACCGATTCAAGAGAAGAGTTGTCTCACGTCTACAAGGTACTAGCTGAGGCAAAACTATACTCTAAGAAGAATGGATATAATTTCGAAGAAATTTCGAGATTGTTCTGCAAAGCTATGTGGAATGAAGGTGAGACACGATTTAAAGATGAGCTTGCCATTAGACAGCAGTCACAACAGCTAGTAGATTGCGTTATCGTATTAAGAAGAAATAAAACTAACTCACGTTACAACCATGTTCAATGATGTCTCGTTCACCAACAGAAGTTGTGACACTTGCGACATGTTATCACGACTGGGGAGCAAATTAACAAAATACGTATGCACTGTAAATACATGGGACACAACTAACAAAACATACTATTATACTGCTCCTCATGTTTTGAAGAAAAGTGGTTCGTATGAATACATTGACGCTGTGCTATCGCAAGAAGCACTTACTGCTGATATTTCTTACGTACAAGTAAAAGTTATAACACTTAATGGAGGTTCAATGTTTTTTGGATTGTCAAAGAACAATGACGCTGGTTTTTATGATTACACTTACCCATCAAAGACAATGGGGATGTTGTCGTACGATACAAGATCTACAGAGTTTTGTACTGTGTTACAGACGTTTGAGATAGACGATGGTGATTTACTGGGAGTAGTTGTGGATAAGACAAAGAATGAACAGCGATTTTATGTAAATGGCAAGCTAGTAATGATCGGCAAAAGAGATATTTCTAAAATGGAGCCCATCTACGCAGTGATGTGGTTATTTGAAAGCGATAGTGAGATAGGTACAGATTACTACCTGTCGTATTCTGAATTGAGGAACGATTGAGAACAGTAAATTAATTTTATTTTGTTTTTGCGTTTTATAAAATTTATCTCAAATTAAAGTTATAGTAACTTGTGTCACAACATAGTCAGTTCATTCTGGCATTTACTCTTTCACAAAGCGGGACTTTAGCTCATGCTACGACTTGCTGCATCTCCAGATTTACAAAGTACCAAACAAAACCTAGAATGACGCTGTTCTTCACATAAATATTTTCCGCACAAAAGAATGGAGTCTACAGCAGATATTGCTCATGCTCCTCCAGAAGACAGTGGTGTGGAGGTTATCAACGTGGAAGATGCAGAGGAGCAACAATTTGTTGACGCAAACGATCCAAAACCACGTTCTGCCTTTCAGTTAATTACTGTTATTCGATGGGATGCTCTGTGGATTTTTTCTGGTTGTTTATTCGCGATGCTTCACGGTGCTGTTCCCATAGTATTTTATACAGTACTAGGAAACTCGTTTACTGACATGGGAACAGCAACAACAGAACAGATTCAATCCACAACGAACATGATGGCACTCAATATCACGTACATGGCTATCGGAGCTGCAATCGTCGCAGCTTTGGCACATTTCTGTATTGGATATGGCGCTCAACGCATAGGAGTTAAGCTGAGAAGACAATACTTTGCGCAATTAACAAGACAAGAAATAGGATACTTTGACATTACTAAAGCAGGAGGACTTGCTAATGGACTAAGCGATGATTGTTCCAAGGCGCAAGATTTATTCTCACCGTACCTACAAACGATCGCGCAAAACTCGGTGACGCTCATAGGAGGAGTAGCAGCTGCCATCGTCGCCGACTATCAAATGGCGTTACTCAATCTAGTTGCTACACCACTCATGTTTGCCACGTTCGCCGTTCAAGGTCCAGTTTTAACAAAATTGGCGACGATATCAGCAGTGAAATCCGGTGAGACGATGAGTACTGCTAACGAAGTGATCACGTCGATGAGAACAGTTCGTTCGATGGCTGGTGAAGAGAAAGAAGTTGAGAGATACTCCAAGCAAGTGAATCAGTTGCGCACAGTCGGATTCTACAACTCTTTGGCCAAAGGTATTGGTATACTTTGCATAGTGATTGCCTTTTTTGGTCCACAAGCGCTGTCGTGCTGGTGGGGTGGTATTCAACTGCAAAATGGTACGACTACAATTGGAAGCTTTATCAAGACGTTTGGACTTATTCTAGTTGCTTCTGTGGGTCTATTTGAAATTCTTGGCGCTTTGCCAAACGTAACGCTTGCTCAGGCGTCGATTATGCAACTATTGCGAGTGATTTTACGCAAACCTACTCAACGATTCCGTGGTGGAAAAACAATAGATGACATTCGTGGTCACATCACGTTCAAGGATGTTACGTTCAAGTACCCATCAAGACCAAATGTAACAGTGCTCAGGAACTTTAGTTTGGACATTCAACCAGGTACAAGTGTTGCACTTGTTGGACAATCAGGATCAGGAAAGTCAACAATAGTTGGATTGATTGAACAATGGTATGCACCAGAGAGTGGAAGTGTACAAGTTGACGGAGTAGAGATTGGTGAACTTGATCCAATGTGGTGGCATAGATACTTGGGTATTGTCTCACAAGAACCAACATTATTCGCAACAACAATTCGTAAGAACATTTCATATGCTGTTGATACCATCAATGGTCACATTCGTACAGAAGCAATCAAACAGAACAAGAGTATCACTACAGGAGAACTCCAAAAGCTACTCTTACCTGTTACTCAAGAATTGATCGAAAGTGCAGCCGTTAGTGCCAACGCTCATGATTTCATTATGAAACTACCAGATGGTTATGATACGATCATTGGTGAACGTGGTGTATCATTATCAGGAGGTCAAAAGCAACGTATTGCTATCGCTCGTGCAGTGTTACAGAATCCAAAGGTACTCTTACTGGACGAAGCAACATCTGCGTTAGATTCTACAAGTGAAGGAGTCGTACAAGAAGCACTAGAGAAACTCATGATAGGAAGAACATCTATCGTTATTGCTCATCGTTTAACTACTGTACAAGACTGTGATAACATTGTCGTAATGAGAAAAGGACAAGTTATCGAGATGGGAAGCCATGAACAGTTGATTCGAAATGTAGATGGAGCCTATTACCAACTCGCAGCGAAACAAATGCAAGTCGCGCAAGAACAAAGTAACACGCAACAAGAGCACAAAATCGAAACCATACAAGAAGAAGGTACTCTGGTCGATTTACAAACACTAGAAACACAAAAGCCAAAGAACAAATCACCCACCAAATCAAATTCTAGAAAGAAGCAAGAAGCGTTCACAAATGAAGACGAAATTGAAGATGTTCATGAACCCAATCTACGCAATCCACTCAAGATATTCAAGTTGTTAGGTCTAGAAGTCATTTGGATCCTATTTGGATCGATTCTAGCTTTGCTCATGGGCACCACCAATATTATCATTTTCCTACTACTTGGAAATATCGTCACAGCTGCAACGCCACTACGTAACGCTGACGGAGCGTTGATACCATTCCCACCAGGTTACTCACTATATGACATGGTTGCACAACAAGCTGCAAACATTGCTATCTATATCGTTGGAGCTCAATCCATCGTTCACTTATTATACTTTTTCTGCATTAACTATGCATACGAAAGAGTTGTCGTACGTGTTCGAAAGATTTATTTCAAAGCACTAACAAGACAAGAGATGGGATTCTTTGATATCAAAAAGAGTGGCAAGTTACTCTCCGTGATCAGTGAAGATGTGAATAACATGGCCATTGGTTTGACTATCAAACTAGGGTTATTCCTGCAAAACGTCGGAATGGCTGTGTTTGGACTTGTTATGGTACTCGTTGCGTCATGGCAAACTGGTTTGATCATGATTGCAGCAGGAGCTCCTAGTATTGGAATCATCACGATCATTAGCGCCATTAGTCTTGGATTCTGGAACAAGAAACTCATACACATTAGTGCTAGTGCGTTAACGACTGCAAATGAAGTGATTGGTGCGATTCGTACTGTACGATCGATGGCAGGTGAAGAGAAAGAACAACAACGATTTGGAAACGACTTGAAAAAGATGTTGTTCACTGGTTCATGGAAAGTTGTAACGAACGCAGCTATGATGTGCACGATGCAGTTTTGCATCTATGGAGTAGCTGCACTATGTGTATGGTACAGTGGTACACTCATCGCTAGTGGTGCACTATCTTCTGGTTCTATGATGCAAGTACTTGGAACAGTATTCTTTGTCGTGTTTGGAGTGTACGCTGCTCTGGGTGAAGTGCCAAGTTTTGCAAAATCTCTCGCTGCTGCTCACGAGATTGAACTTGTCACAGAACGTATTCCAGCCATCACTCCAGAAGGTGGTATCGTTCCAGAACAAATCACTGGTAATATCGAGTTCAAAGATATCACATTCGAGTATCCATCTCGTCCAGGTGTTACCATTATGAAAGATTTTAACTTGGTTATCAAACAAGGTCAACACGTGGCACTTGTTGGAGAATCAGGAAGTGGAAAGAGTACAATAACAGGATTACTTGAGCGATTCTATGATCCATTAGAAGGAAGTGTACTACTTGATGGAAGAGATATCAAAGAGATTGACTTGAAATGGTTACATAGAAACGTAGCTATTGTCACGCAAGAACCAACATTGTTTGCGACTAGTATTCGTAAGAATATTACATATGCAGTTGGTGATGAGAATGTAACAATGGATCAAGTGATCGAGTGTGCAAAGGCAGCGAATTGTCATGAATTTATTACACAGTTACCCAATGGATATGATACTATGATTGGAGAACGTGGTGTTTCAATGTCAGGTGGACAAAAGCAGAGAATCGCTATTGCACGTGCAATGATACAGAATGCATCACTGTTACTGCTAGATGAAGCAACAAGTGCTTTAGATAACGAAGCAGAGACATTGGTTCAAGCAGCGTTGGATAAACTCATGGTTGGAAAGACAACGATTGTGATTGCACATCGTTTGAGCACTGTTCGAGATTGTGACATGATTGTTGCCATGAAACAAGGTCGAGTGATTGAAATGGGAACACATGATCAGTTGTTACAGAACAAGAGTGGATTGTATTACTCTTTGGCACAAAAACAAATGGAGTTTGGTCAGTCACATTAAATGTCTGTTTTATTCGAGTCTAGATATCCATAAACGTTGTTGATTTGCTTTCATTGTTCTATTCACAAATAACCACCTACAAGTACGATTCTACAGTTTGGAGTCGGCTTTCTTGACGACGCGCGCTGGTTGATGAGATAATTATGTAGTGAGCGATAGATGCTCTACCGACAATTTGTGCAGTCCATGGGAGTGAATCTTTCAATCGATGTAGTACGAGATCTTTTTCTTGATGGGTGCTGAAACGGTACATCCAGCAACCAGGGATGCCATTGCCAATTCTTTCTCCGACTGCATTGTTGGCCCCACCTCCATTGTTTTGAATTTCCGCATCTACTTGATTCCAGTTACGAACTACACCGCCTCCGTTTGCAGGATTCTGATGAGGAGCTGGAAAATCTCCAACACCAGGGACTCCGCGAGCGATGATTTCTGCATTGTTTGGATAAAAGACGATGATAGGGTCTTCCTCTTGGGCGATAGATTCCTATTTGTTAGTGTGAGTTAGTTGAACGTACTTCAAACGAAACCTCATCAAGGTCTACCATAATGGCAGCGTCACGAATGATGGTGTCGGCGAGTCCTATTGCGTTGAATGAGTTATACTTCTTTCTCAAAGTGGAGCCTACAAGTAAGAAGGCGGAGCGTTTGATCTTCTCTTTGTTTTCCGTTCCGAATAATCGTGCATACTTGAGTGCATCTTGGTTTGTAATTTGGAAGTCAATTTCTTCTACTTTTTTAACCTCATCAATCTCTTCTGCGGTCGTCTGGGTGATACAGATTATTTCAACATGTAAATAGTATAGACGTTGCTGGTTTTTCTTCAGATCTTTCAAAAGTGTGACTGAAGATCCGTCTTTGACGTTCGGAATAAAAACTACTGCCGTTCCTGCTGAATCTAACTCAGTTACGAATTTGTCCACTTGGCTGTTAATGTTGTAGACGATTTTTTGTTTCTTTGGTGAGTGATACACCTCCGCTTGCTTTTGCTTCTTATGATATTGAGGCATAGGTAGTCTGGTGTATTGTTTGTTAATTTTTCGAATATTCTTCGAGTGATTGTAAAAGATAAAAGTATTGTTCCAGGTCTATTAATAATAGCTTTTCTATGCCTAAAAGCGACAGGGAATCATATGACAGAAGGATTCAGATCAGGTCAAATATATTAATAATACACCTACTATCATCAGTGTTGGGATTGCTGGTGCAAGCACATTTGCTACTCTTCAATACATTCTATCACCTTCCATTTGTCTCCTGAAAAAAAAGGTGGAGCTTATTGGTGTTTAATGTTTGAAGCCTGTGTTAGTTTCAAAACTCTCTCCCACAATCGTAGGATGCTTTATAGTAGCACTTGATACAAATACATTCTAAAATCAACACTCAACGTATCAGCCAAATCAATTATATCATTAATATCTACACTCAAATGATTTACTAACAATCTAACAACACAATCATTGTGATTTCTTTCTATTTCTATACTTTGATCGCATCAACAGTTAGGACAATTACAGATACTAACAAGTCAACCGCCTCTTGTTGATTATTTTCCAGCGCTATTCGCGGTACAAGAATTTCTTCACTGTCAGCTGGGATTCCGTCATCTAGAAACTTTTTCATGTAGGAGATGGAACGACAATCTGAGAGAAGAATATTGGATCGCAGCGATCCAGTAGTCGCATTGCAAGTGGTATCCTAGTGTGATGTAGTTTTGGATCGATTGTTGGACTTGTTAGTAATTGTTTAACAAGTTGTGCTGATGCGTAACGTGAGTCGATTGTACATGCTTTGTATAGTGCATAATTGTTATAAGCGCTAACGTCAAGTCGTTCATCTTGCATGAGCAATGCGAGAATACGATAGTTGTATTCATGTGGGTTGCAGCATGCCCAGTATAAATACTCGTAAGGGTCGATTGGAGTTGGTATTTTACTATCTGTGAACGCGTATAGTAGCGAAATAAACGGTCTTAAATAATACACTGTATATCGCGTTGCATTGAATGCATAAAATACCATAGTTGTCCCTGTGCTTAGTACGTAGTGTGAGTTAATGGACACGAAAATTGTTTGTATCGTTTTTCTAAACTCTTTTGGGTTTCTGTAGTGGTCTATTGTTGCGATGCGACTATCGTTTGCAATGCCAAGTAACGTATTGATAGCGAGAACGTCCGTGTACGAAACGATAACATTCCAAACATCTAATGGTACATATATTGGTGGTCTTTGTCTCTTCATGATGTCAGTGTTTGTAACAATACTTTCATGCAATGGAAAAAGATGCAGCAAGTAGTTATCCTGTGTTTCATGACTGCTAGATGTTTGAATACCAAAAATTACTTCTTATTGTTTCTATAGTTAAAAAATCACAATTTTATTTCAACATGCTCATACCTCTAATTTGCTCTAACAGAGTTGGTGCTTGAGGTGGTGGAGGTGGTGGTGCATATCCATACATTGGTGGAGGTGGTGGAGGTGGTAAATTACCATACATTGGTGGTGGAGGTGGAGGTGGTGGTACAAAGCTTGTTGAATTTGAGTGAGGTGACGCTCTATTTGGCCAGGAATTTGCATCCATACGCCCATAAATACTCGATAACATTTCCAATCCAGAATCTTTTCTATTTTCCAAATCGTGTTGCATCCATGCCCAAATCATTCTCGTACTTGCAAGATCATCGATTCCTTTTACCAAATTTAAAAATCCAATAAATTCTTCTGCATCTAGTGCCAAACAGTAATCTCTGACAGTAGTGGTCGTGTACAACACTTTTAATTTTTCTGAAACCATATCTCTGATACGAATTAGACTTGGTTTGGAAAGTATTCCAGATGTTAGAATATCTAGAATCGCTTGTGTGTCGCAATGTGGAATTAAATTTGCCAACGCGTGTTCTACTTGCTTGAACAAGGATTCATATCCGTATTTATCAGTCATTACCAAGAGTTCGAGTAATTGTTCGTTTTGAACAGTGACAGAAAATCCGTACAATGATTTTATCATGGCTGTAAAAAGTTCTTCTTTGTCGCCAAAGTCAGAGTCATCTACTTCGCATTCGTTCTCGTTCATCTCGCACATGTTGACTGACAACATGGCATCGAACGTAGAACATGTTGTGATGAGTAGTTTGTGAACATGGATGATGTTTTTGCTCGACTTAAATTTAAATCTAAAATCAGAAGTCTTTTCGTTGTTAAACGCATGTTGTAGGTTCAATGGTACAGGTGCAAGAAGCGTATCTTCTTGCTTTCGTTTAAAGTTACGTATCTCTGCTCATGGAACTTAGTGTTCTTTCTGTTTGCAAAATAGAAGCCTTACAATGGTGCGCATACTAAACAGAGAACAGGTTCGTGAAACATGCTCTTATCGCGATGCCATAAACGCTATCGAATCTGCATTTTTGAAACATCATGAAAACAAAACAACCGTACCACAACGCTTAATATTACCAAGCTCTAACGGCGTACACATTAAAAATTAAATACTAAAAAATAGCCAACATTATTCATGCCATCGCGTATCACAAACGATGAAAATTCAAGTACACTTGGAATAAAAATTGTAGGAGTGCGATCAGCCAATGCACAAAAGAATCTTCCAACAGTACCCGCAGTCGTCTTGATGTTGGACGAAGAAACAGGAATTGCAAAAACAATGATGGAAGCATCAGAACTCACATGCATTAGAACAGCATCTGGTTCAGCGGTAGCAACAAAATATCTCGCTAGACCTGATAGCGAAGTGTTAGCCGTTTTTGGTTGTGGTTCACAAGGACTATCACACGTCAATGCAATTTGTCAAGTTGCTGAGAACATAAAGAGAATCTTGTTGTGGAATCGAACTGAAAAACGAGCGCTAGAGCTGCTTGATGTGCTGTTGCAACAACAAGATGCAAGATTACCATTTGTATTTGTAAAAACCGTTTCAGAGAGCGATAAGAGATGCATCGTAGTATCAGTAGAATCTGATGCGAATGATGCAGTCAAGCAAGCAGATATTATCTGCACCACGACTGATGCTAAAACACCATTGTTTGATGGTAAAAATGTAAAAGCTGGTGCGCATTTGAATTGTATTGGGTCGTACCGACACGATATGCAAGAAGTAGATTCTTATATTGTTAGTAACTCTCTTGTTGTTGCAGATGACAAAGATCATGTATGGAGTGAAAGTGGTGACCTTCAAATTCCAATGAAAGAAGGATTGATCACTAATGACCATATTTTGTGCAATGTCGGCGAGTTGGTGCTAGGCAGAGTCATAAGACAAAGTGATAATGACATCACGTTGTACAAGAGCGTCGGTTCTGCTTTTATGGACGTAGCCGTTGGTGATGTCGTTGTTAAGAACTCTGAAGAACAAAATATAGGAGTCGAAGTGTCTCTATTTTAATAAAGACTATGCATGTTTCTATAGTACACTAAAATACATTTTTCGCACGAAATGTGCGTATGTTACATTGTCCAAATCATTAGTAATCTATTCTTCTCGCTTGGATAGGAATCTCAAAACTCACTCTCTTTTTTACAGGGCAGGGACTAAAACCGCCAGTTTTCATAGTTTTGAGAGAACTAGTGCGGGTCATTGGGGTGCATGGTGTTGCGGGTGTCATTGGTGTTCTTGGGGTACGTGGCGTGATAGGAGTGCTTGGTGTAGTTGGCTCCATCTCATCTCTAGTGCTGTCTCTGGGACTCTTTAAACTTATAATTTTAGTTGTTTGAAGCTTATGTGCTATCTTGCGCGGCGATGGAAGATTGATGTCCCGGTTAACGGAATATTTGGCGAGCATGTTCCTCAACGTTAGGTTCTCCGCCAATAGTTTCTGATATAATCTAGTTTGTTCGTCCATTCTCGCCAATATATCATTTAAAGAGGCATATAGGCTTCTGTGGTTTGGATCGTTCGCAGTATTCAAACTAGCCAGTAGTATAACAATCTCTTCACGGCTTATGTTGTCGGTTGCGTTCATTTTCAAAAATATTTCTTGGGTGAGTTCTCAGTGCCGGTATTTGATCGTGCTAAAAATATGAGACAAACGTCGCTTTGACAGCCGCATCTTTCGCTATTACCAAGATCTGGAAAACTCAGATTCTGTTCTATTCAAGGAATGGGTTCATAACTGCATATTAGGAATTAGGTGTCCAGCTTCACGTCACCTAACCACAACAACGTTTCGCTTTCTTAGAGCAACAGCATACCACTAGGTCATAAGAAGATGCAGGGAAGTACCGTAGCCTTGAATAGATCCTCCTACAAGGACAAAGCACTTTAAGTGACCAAACAAGTGATAAGAGGAGTTTGGAACAAACCAAAAACTCTTTTATTGTACAACAAATGTCTCTCCATGTCTCAATGTTATGAAGTATTTGGGATCTTGTTTGCTTAATTCTTCGATTCGTTGTTTTGGCTCTAGAATTGGTTCGCAGGTAAGTATAAACGTTCCCCAATGCATTCCAACACAATGTTTTGCTTCGATTTCTTTTGCAATCATCATTGCCTCGTCAGGATCAACGTGTTGTGGTTGCATGAACCATCTTGGTTCGTACGCTCCAATCGGTATCATTGCAAAGTCGATTCCACCGTTCGGCCTGCTGAACTTTTCTCCAATCTCTTTGAATAAAAATTCATTGTATCCTGTATCACCACAATGGAACAATACCTTGTTTGGTGAATCTATTTCATTAGGTTTGTACACGAGAGCCCATGCTCCCCACAACGCATGGTTACGATCGCGACCGGTTCGCATCGACCAGTGTTGAACTGGTAAAAATGTAAGTTCGATATTACCATGAGCAGTGGCAGTTTCGTGAGTGTGAGATTGCCACCAATCCAACTCGACTACGCGTTCTATGCCTGGAATGCTGTCCAAACACCACTGTTTAATTCCTAACGGGACGTAAAATGTTGCGTTTTTGTGTTTTTCGAAAAGATCGAGTACTGCGTAGTAATCCAAGTGGTCGTAGTGGTTATGCGATATAACTACAATGTCTATCGATGGTAATTGTTCGACTGTACATGGTATAGGACGATATCTTGCTGGCCCTGCGAATTGTACTGGGCTGGCACGTTCACTAAATACGGGATCGGTAAGGATATTAAAGCCTCCAATTTGACAGAGGAATGTTGAGTGGCCAAGCCATGTGTATTGAATAGTCTCGTGTGAAGTAGGTTTGTTTACCAACTCCCAGTCTATTGGCACTATTGGTAATTCTTCTGCTGTTGGAATTGTTGGCCTGTTTTTTGCCATGTCCACTTGCAGTGAGAGTAAATCAGTGGCTGATGGAAATTTCATCTCACCTCTCCACTCTAGTGGCATTGTATATGTCCCATCGCCAACGTGATGTGAAGGCAGACCTTCTCTGCTTTCACTCGTAGCTGCGTTACCCATGTTTGAATTTAGGTTGTAAATAATGAACTGTGGTTTAAAAGACTATCTCGAAGAAACCCAGGTATTGTCGGCAGCAATCTCTGTTCTGCACAAGTATGAAGTCTTTTCTTTGTACTGCGAGTAAATCTCGCTCTTTTGTAAATTAGCGGATTTTTATTGCGTTAAACAAACATGACAACAGACAAGACCCGCTCATCTGTGATGAACTCTGCTTCGGAGCTTCTATGTGGAATCTGTCAAGACGAGCTTTGTGATACAGTAACCACTAATTGCTATCACGATTTCTGTAAATGTTGCATTTCTACTTGGCTCTCTAAGAACAAGAGCTGCCCTATCTGTAGAGCCACGGTAGACCATTTGAAACGTGAGCCTAATTGCGAGGGATACATTCCATACAACACAAGTACGGAAATACTTGAACAACACAATGTTTCAATATTTTACTACTCGACAGGAGTTGTACTAGAATGCATCCTGGTAGACAACTATCCATATGGTACAGTCAAATTCACATCTGATGAAGCTGTATGGATTGGGGACTGTTTCACTGGTGACTTGGCCAACACTCTATTTACAAACTCTGCAACACAAAGCTCATACAAAGGTGAATGGAAGAATGGGCTACGTCATGGGCACGGTGTATTGTTCACAAAATCAGGCAACTCATACGCCGGTGACTGGGTCAAGGGTAAACTCAATGGACTAGGTACATATGTATTTAAATCAGGTGCCATGTACACTGGTGAGTGGCGTAACAACCAAATGCATGGAAAAGGCACATACGAAATAAATGGTAAGAGAGAGAAAGGTATTTGGATAGATGGTAAGAAAAAACCTAAACTGAACGAGGTCATCAAGGAAAAGGTACTTGCAAGAATTGTACGTGTATAAATGTAAACTAGTTTTTAACAACATTTAAAAAGTTTTCTGCAATTTGTCGCGCAACTTGCATGTCAGGCTCAGTTGCATCACGGTGGATATGTGATGATTTTCCATCGCGTTCAATGGTTCGCAGTACAGCATATGCACCATCTTCAGCAGTAAACTCTGGATGAAACTGTAAACCAAAAGTGCGTTTGTTTTTGATCTGGTACGCTTGGTTGTCCCAGTTTCTTGTTCTTGCAAGTTTATCTTTCTCCTCTGGTATGATAAAACAGTCACCATGAGAAATGGTGGTACAAAAAGACGATGGAATATTTTTAAAAATTGGGTTTTGACTTTCAGTAAGATGCACTTGGATGATACCAAACTCTCCTTCTTTGCCTTTGTTTTTCATGGTGTCGACTGCAGTATCTCCATGTAGCGCTCGTGAAATGGCTTGAGCACCGAAACAGATGCCAAGAGTAGGAATATCCTTTTGTACTGCTAAACGAATGACTTGGAGAAGTGGTTGTACGTATGGTAGTGTATCGTCCATGCAACTGTCGTGCGAACCACCAATAACGATACCATCAAAGTTTGTTTCGATGTAATCAACAATATCTTTTGGCGATGGTTCTGGTGCATTCATTTCACAAATTGAAACTGGAAATTCGAGATATTTTGTAGGGTCGGTTGCGTTACGAATCGGTGCAAGTTTTTCATCGACTTGCTCAAGTGTAATTCCCGACAATGGCCATTGACCGTATCTTACTGCAAACACTTGCATATTTGCCATGCTAAACATATCTGCAGTCATTCTACCCTCAAACAAATTCACTCTGTTCGCGCAGTCCAACATACAGAGCCTGCATCTTTCTGTACTGCTCATGTTACAATCCACAACTGAAAATTTTGGTTGAGTGCAACTTGGCAGGACTAATTTGAAAAAATAGAAAAAGTGAAAAAGTACGACTAAGTATACTCCATTCTCACACTAAAGCTATGATAAACAGGTTTTATAAAGTACAAAATCTTTACAGCCATCTAGTCTAACGAGACTTGTATATATGAGGCATAGATGGGGAGGTTGCGCTCAGACACTTAGTAGAAAAAGCCATCATCATCGTTCAAATACTCATCATCCTCTTCGTCAAACGAGTCTTCATCGGTTGCATGATAATGAACACCA
>JAESGV010000410.1_pt1 | contig 19126 bp, 18 predicted proteins | sample 9269781 | NCBI WGS metagenome assembly JAESGV01 (sample SAMN15741586, study PRJNA653496) | algae metagenome | isolation source: Tildeniella torsiva UHER 1998/13D and co-occurring heterotrophs from... | place: Slovakia: Slovak Paradise National Park, Hrabusice, Kosice Region | collected 2000-01-01
TTGGTGTCCATGATGAATCTTTGTCGGACCACTTTCCAGTAAATTCATGTCTACCCCATGGGTTTCGCAACTGTACTAGTTTGATTGTTCCATTTTGTAGTTCTACACAATTCACAATTGAATAGGCATGATGAGCAACTAGTCCAACTGTATTAAATTCTCCTTGTCGTGTTGCATGGGCACTAACGGTAGCCATATGGGATGATGCTTGATTCTGATTGGAAAACATTTTGTATAACTCTTTCCACGATTCTTGATTATTTGCTGGTGTGAATGTATTCGTGTTATGGCCACCAGTGAGCATTTGGAATGGACTAGTTATTGAACCTTCATTTCCTGCCCAAATACTCATGTACGAACCTCCCATTTTTGCAAATACTTTTTCTAGTAGTGATACCCACAATTCATCAGGATCGGTAGCACGTGCGAAAGCTGGAGATCCATCCGAACCACATGGTATTCTATCGTCAACATAGATTGTTTTCCATCCTCCTTGTATGTACAATCGAACGCCATACTTTCCATTAGCCATCTCCTCTTCGGTACTCACAAATACTTTTTTGATGATTTCTGTATGTTCGGTAAGAATACTAAAGATTGATATCAAGTAACAATCTCCGATGATTCCTTGATGAACATCATTCTTATCAGCACCATCGACGAATAGTTTTGGATTTTTGGTACCACGTATCTCTTTTGGTCGTAACCAGCTCTGCACAGATTTTTGTATGTCTGCTTGGTCTGCTGCCTTTGGTGAACCAATAGTGGCGGGACCAGGAACAAAATCGGGATCTTTCCAGTGAGTATCTTTCGAATCGTACAATTTAGTTTGTACATCGATATATTTGGCTTTGGTCATTGGCTCGGAGAGTGTGACTGGTGAACTTGAGTGGACAGTGAGTGTGAATGAATCATTTCCAGTGTTTTTCTTCTCGGAACAGAAGATGCCGTAAGAATCGGCTTCAATATGTTCTTCTAGTACATTTTCTTTTCCCCATGCGTACACTTGCTTGACTTGCTGAAGCATTCTTTTCAGTTCTAAGTAGTTGATTTGCTCTGTAGTTGAATCATTGTCGCGAATGTACATGACAATGATTGATGTTGGTTCAGTAGATCCAAGAATAAAGCACGATGAAGTCATATCGCCATCATCAACATGTTTCACGTGTTTAGAGACTGAATGAATGTAACCTAAACTCTTCAGTGCGGTATCCTTTGCTTCTGCTTCGCTCATACACTTACTCAATGCAAATGGTGTCTTCGCGAACGCATGTATCGACATAGTCTTGGAATGTGGTTTTCCATCGATGGCAGTTTCGTGACAGTCGATAAAGTAAGTTCCTGGTTCCATTTCAACATCTTTTAGTACGAGAGTAGTTGCATATGAATAGGGACTTGTCTTGAGTGTCTCGAATTTACCAGCTTTGTATTTTTGAACGTGAAATAGAGCAGGGCGTTCATAACTACTCTTCTGTAGTACAATTGTCATATTTGTTTTTTCCAATGTGGTTATCGCAAAATAGATTCCTTTGTCATCTGTCCAAACACCTTTTTGTTCGATATCGTGAACATTTCCAATAGCATGATTGTACTGTGTTGATAATTCTGCTTCTGAAACTCCTTGATATACAGCAACACCACCGTTACTGCTATGTAAGGTGATAGTAAAGTCTCCACTATGTTCGTGTTTGTCTACTAACGTTTCTACGTTCTTGATAGCGTACAAACCTGCTTCCATAGTTTGTGTAACTGTAATAGTGGTAGCATAGGTGTAATCACTTCTAATGATATCTTCTGTTGTGTCACTAGCGTTGAATTTACACAAAGTAAAGTATGCTGGGCATGCACCACTCTTTCGTGTTTGTATAACTTTGAGTTCAGTATTGTTGGCTACTTGCAGTAGAAAATGAGGCTTGTCCCAATTACTAGTTGTTGTAACATCTGTTTGATTCACAGGCTTTGAAACAAACTCTGATTTGACACTTCTACCTGTTGATGGCAGTGTTTGCTTTGCTGCGCGTTTTGCTTCAGCTTCATGTTGTCGTTTCTCATCTTCTAAACGTTTCGCTTCTGCTTCTTTCTTTTCTAACGCGAGACGACGTTCGGCTGCTTCCTTGGTCTGGATTTCTTCAATGCGTTTCTTCTCTTCTGCTTCTTTTCTTTGTTTCTCTTCTGTTGCTTTTTTGGCTTCTGCTTCTTTACGTGACTTTTCTTCTGCGTCTTTCAACTGTTGTTGCCGTTTTGCTTCTTCTTCTTCTACTCGTTTTCGTTCTGCTTCTTTTAGCTTCTCTGCCTCCTTCTTTTTAGCTTCTTCTTGCTTTTGATCTGCCAATCGCTTCTGATCTTCTTTCTTCTTCTGCTCCTCACGGTGTAGTTCATCTGCTTTCAACTTTTCTGCAGCTTGTTTCTGTTCTTCTGCACGTTTTCGTTGTTCTGCTTCTTGATTCTGTTTTGCTTCCTCTTGTTGCTTCTTTTCTAGATCTTGTCGTTGCTTTTCCGCTTCTTTCTTTTTAGCTTCTTCTTGTTTTTGCTCTGCGTCTTTCTTCCTCTGCTCTTCGCGTTTTTGCTCTTCTGCTTTTAGCTTTTCTGCTTCTTGTCGTTGCTTTTCTACTTGAACTTTTTCTGCTTCTTTCTTTTTCTTTTCTTCATCAATTTGTTTCTTTTTCTGAACATCTTCCTGCTGTTGTCGTTCTGTTTGTTGCTGTTGTTTCTTTGCTTTTTTTCTTGCTTTTCGTCTTTCTTTTTTTTCCTGCTTTCGTTTGTTTTGCTCTTCTTCTTCTTGTAATGCTTCTTCATCAACTTCCTCATTTTCATCTGCAGCTTCCGATTTTTCAATGTAGAATGTTTCATTGTCTCCATAGTTTGAAGAAGCAATAACACGTCCTTTCTTACTTATTGATAAGTATGTTGCATGATAGGTTTCCAAAGCAATAGCCGCTCCCTCCTCTATAACACCTCCATCGGCATAGTCTTCAGCGTTACACAGCATAAATGTTTCCCATTCGAGGTTTTCATCACGATCACAGACTATTTCACCTGATTCCTCACTATTTTGTTATAATTTAATCAAAAACGTACGCGCATAAGAATTTACCAGTATCTTGTGACAATAAACTTATTTTTGTTCCGTACCGTATTTCTGAATCGTCTTCAAGGACTACTGTAAACTCGAATAATTCTTTCGAGCCAATGACAGAGCCTTGTTCGTCACAACTGAGGTATCGCCCATTAACGCCAACGCGTAGTCCGATAAGGTCACCGTTTTTAAATATTGCGTTTTCATCTTCGTCGCCATCCTCTTCATCGGCTTCCTCTTCTGCTTCGTTTTCTTCGTTGTCTTCTTCTTCTGCAGCAGCTTCCTCTTCGTCCTCATCTTGTGCTTCAGGTTCTTCGTCCTCTACAGGCGGTACATGTGGAGTAAATTTTGGTTTAGCTTGATGTTGTTGAGGCATTGAACTGGTCGGATTGATGTTTTGGGGTTCAATAACGTCGTTGCTCATACACGCACCCATCTTCAGTATTTGTGTTGCCAAACAGTGTCAAAAACGGAAAGAGACGACTACTGTAACTGTGACAACAGTAAATGACAGTAGTGCAAAGCGAATCCATGTTACTGAGTTTGACTTAGTTCACGTAGGTTGTGATTTACTAGCAACATTTCTTGGTGTGTTACTGCTTGTCGCGTACTAAAGTCGCCAGCCGCACCGTAATATTTATTGTGATGGTGTGGAGTCTAATTTTGCTGATACGAGTTCAGCAGTGTGACTGTGAAGCAAGAAGTGCGATATTTGCGTTGTAATAGTATTGTAAGCTTTATTAGTTTTGATCTTCGTTTTTGGATTGCGTAAAAGCATCATACGTTGTTATAACTGCAATAGGTTCCGGAACATCATCAATTTGTTCTTCTTCCTCTTCAGGCCTTGGTGCATAAACTGCAACAGCACGTTTCTTCCTTCTTTTGATGACAACTGCTATGACAACAACAATTACCAATATCACTACAAATACAAGCCCACCAAACACTGCAATAACACCTGCAATGATTTCTATTGGCGCCTTGTTTGTAAATGTCGTTTTGGGAGCTTTCGTTGCGGTAGGCGCTGTCGATGAACATGTGCCTTTGGAGCACTCTACTCCCATTTGGTTGATCTTGATAGAAACAACTTCTTCTGCTTGAATTTTTCTCACTGTTGTACCTGTTGCTGATTGCGACAATACATAAGTGAACGTATCACTATAGAAACTACGTGCAACCAGATTTTGAACCATTAGAGAGACAGTACAAATGGTTGTTCTGCCAAGCAATAGCTCTCCCTTTAGCACCCAATTCGTATCTTGAGATAAGCTCAGCTTCAATTGGTAAACTATGCTCTTACTAAACGCACATGCATTTGTTTGCGACTGTACATTTGATCCTTCGTTTATCATACCAGAGACAGTCATAGATGTACTAGTGGGTGTGATGGTCAATGTTGAAACTAAAAACTTGGACTCTGTTGCATACATCCACAACTCTACCACGTTTCCAGTAGTAGTAGCTGCATCAATGGAGAAGGTTACAAATGCTACTTTGTCTTGAATATCATAACCACCTTTTGTTGAAAGTGATCTTCTTGACTTTGTTGATTGTGTGAAACTACTGGCTACGGTTAGTACACCGTTTGTAGTGTTGCCTAGATCGAATGAATCTGTTCCTTCTAATACATTCTCACCGAATGTTGAATTGTCAGAGAGATCGAGCACTAATACAGACACTGTTTCACTTGGTGTTGGAGTATCAGTTGGAGTGGTAGTTGAAGAAACTGTAGTTGCAGGTGCTGTCGTAGTCGGTATGGGAGTTGCTGTTGAGGTAGTTGGTGGCGATGTTGGCGCCGTTGTATTCGTCAAGTATGGTGTGGGTGGTGTAGTCTGAGCATTTGTACTAGTGGGAGTCTGAGTAGGTGTTTCAGTGCTAGTTGTTATCTGTGTCGTAGTTGGAGCAATAGTACTAGTGGTACTCTGCATTGTTGATGGAGTGACAGATGTAGTTGGCGTTGACGTAGAAGTAGTTGGAGCGTCTGTAGTGGGAGTAGTGGTACTCGTTGGAGGCGTTTGCGTTGGAGTGGCTGAGGGAGTTGATGTATCTGTAGGTGTGTCTGTTGGTGTTTGTGTGTCGGTAGCAGTTGCAGTGGGTGTCCCAGTGCTCGTAGTTACAAACGTTGTAGTGGGAGTAGGAGATGTTGTGGGTGCTGGTGTTGATACAGATGGAGTTGGCGTATCTGTTGTTGGGATAGCTGTCGTTGGCGCAACTGTAGATGTTGTCGCTGTGCTAGTCGGAGTATCAGATGGCGTTAGCGTTGCAGTAGGTGTATCAGTCGGAGTACTCGTTTGAGTTGTTGGTGAGTCTGTGGTAGTAGGTGTTGAGGTTGTAGGAGCACCACTTATTGTGCTCGTATATGTTGGTGTGTGAGTATCTGTAGCAGACGGTGTTGGTGTATCTGTTGAAGTTGGTGTGGTAGAGGATGGTGTGTTAGTTGTGACACTTGATGTTGGTGTATCAGTAGGAGTACTAGTGGGTGTACTGGTCGTTGTCACAGTACTTGTTGGTGTTTGTGCTGTAGTTGTAGGTGCATCAGTAGTGGTTACTGTCGAAGACGTTATTGATGGTGTTGGTGTATCAGAGGGAGTATTTGTTGATGTCGGAGTATTAGTGGTGGTAGGTGTAGGAGTAGCAGAATAAGTGCTAGTTGGTGACGGAGTTGGCGTATCGGTAGATGTTGATGTTGGTGTCAATGTTGTTGTAGAAGAGACTGTCGATGGTGTTCCTGTAGTAGACGCTTCCTGAGTAGTAGTTGGTGATGCAGTTGTAGGCACGCTTGTAGTCGTAGTAGCAGAACCTGTAGTTGTAGGTACGGATGTGGTAGGAGCCTGTGAAGTACTTGTTGGTACTTGAGTAGTGGTTGTAGGCGTAGCAGTCGACGTGGTCGGTGCCTGTGTCGTAGTAGGTGTTGGTGTAGGAGTAGCGGTAGTCGTTGGTGGTACTGTAATAACAGCAGGTGTCAAGTCACCAGTAGGTGCATTGCAACAACTACTAAAAGAAACACTGTTTGACACAGCCGTCAATGGCTGTGAAGCATACGCATTGCAACAAGTGCTTGGTACGTTCGTTGCACTTGTCAAAACTTCATTACATCCTCCGGTACCATACATCACATTGTACCCGTTTTGCGCAACAGACCATACAGTAACACCGCTACTTACAGCTTGTGTAGGGATTGTGGTGTTGGTTATATCGCTATTGATACCTAGCTGTCCTAGATTGTTCTTTCCCCACGATAGTAATCTTCCAGAAGATGTTTTAACGTATGCAGCAACTATTCCTAGTTTAACTGATGCGATCTTCTCTCCTCCGTTTAACACATCTGTAAACTTGGGTACTACTGATACGAGACCGTTTCTGTAGGTTGTTGTGTTATCGACTATATAGTTTGCATTATCTCCCATTCCATATAGTGTTCCATCGCTATACAAGATCATAACGTTATATAAACTAGCAGCCATATCAATAACAGACTTGGACGAATATGGATTTGTTAAAAGTGTTGGTTGTGCTGCAAAGGTTGTACCTCCTGCGCCATTGTACTTGTTACTGGGTGCAGTTGAGCTAAACAATGAACCCCAACCGTATATCGTTTGCGATGCTTGATGGTATCCTAAAGAGTAGTGTCCTCCTGCTGCGATCATTGTCAAATTCTTACCAGAAAGTGCACCTCCTCGGTAAACAGAAACTGGATAATGTCGAATTACTATACTTGTTAGAAATCAATAACGCTTACGAGTAGCTCCTGATCCTATTGCTGTAGCATCACCTAGTTGACCAAATACGTTATAACCCCATGCATATGCTCGATTTTCTGCTAAAATCATGGTATGTTGTATTCCAGCTACTAGCTGTGTGACTGGAGCTCCTCCATACTGTCCATACGCAACTTTCAGTGGTAACGTCGAGTATTGATACGGAGAAGCAGGATCAATCATACGTCCAAGGTTACCTGTCGTTAGTAAATAAAGAATATCGCTTACCATATCCTCCATAACCCCAAGAGTACAATTGGTTGTCTGATGAAAGTGCAGTACATGTACTTTCGCCACATTTGATATCTACTATTATTTTGTTGATTATGGTGGTGTTTACTAACACTGCCACTGATCTCGAAATCGTTGATCCATCACCGAGTTGACCTATAACGTTATTAAGAAGAGTTTGTACGCACCCATATTGTTTGCTCCCCACGCATACAATAAACCATCGTTTGTGAGAGCAACACCATAGTTAGTTGCTGAAGCAACTGTTATGATATTCTTTGGTATACCTGTTATCAGCGTTGGTGCTGGCCTCGTAGTATTAGAAATAGCGTCGATTTGATACTTTGTGTTATCACCAAATCCATAAATATCATTATCTACACCACAACTACTTGGTACTACCGATATCGTTGTATCATACGAACAACCGTCAGTTGCGATTAGATTTCCAATCGAAGATATTCTTCTTCCTGGAATTGTAATCGTAACTGCATCTGGTACAAAACTAATAATAGAATACGGAGTAAACAAATTCATAGATCCATCAATATTTGTTCCAAAACCAAGAACTCGGCCTGCATTCGTTCTAAAGTAGAACGAGTCATATCCATTAGTGTTGCCATAACCAGCACTTGTTAGTGCAACAATCTTCTCGCCAGCATCAAGTACATTTTTGACTACGTGGAAGTTCGTGTAAGTTTTGTACGTAGTTGATACTGGATAGGTATTAGTGCCATCACCCGTTGGTAAAATTCTTGAACTAGATGTCGTTCCCACGTCGAACAATCCCAAAACGATTCCATCTGAAGCAAGTGCCAATGCAAAGTAACTAGAACTTGTACCAGCAATAAATGTCTTTGAGGAATAATATCCTGCTGATATCAGCGTTGGCACATACTTTCTAACAACTGTATTATCGCCAATCATGCTATAAGTTCCAGTGGAAACTGTATAGACACCACCCCATGCGTATAAACCACCATCAGAAGCAATTGCCATAGTAAATGTGAGACCAGGGAAAACCTTGCTCACTGTTCTTGTTATAAAGTTTGTTGAAATCCACACAGGAATATTTTTCTGTGATTGAGAGTTATCACCAACTCCTCCGTAACTATTAGCACCCCAGCCATACAGACGACCATCACTTGTTAAAACAAATGATTGTGCTGTAACGTGAACGGATATAATAGTACGTAAACTAATTAATGTTCGTACTACCTGTACTGGTAAACTTCTAGCAGTAGTTGTACCATCACCAACTCCACCACGAGTATTTGGGCCAAAACCAAGAAGTGTGTTATCTCTAGCAAGCATTAGGCATGCATATGTATCAGCACATGCTAGCGCGACTATTGGCGATGATGTGAATTGACCAGTGTATAACTGTGCCACTGTGTTGTAGACCTTTCCTGTACTGGTTAAAAAGTAGTCTGATTTTGTCGTTTCAACAATGAACCCATCAACAAAGCTCGTATTGATCAGTGTGTAACCAGAGTCAGTAAGCCGATACAACTCGTTTGGTTGTTGACACGAGAACGCAGCCATAGAGGTAGTTACGTTAAAGACAGGTGGAGAGCACTTTGGACTAGCTGCAATAAATGAGCTTGGAAACACAGAACCACTCATTTGTGGATTAGAACCATATATCTGAGTAATAGGGAACGTAGTAAACGCATGACCAGGTGCAGATGACACAGAAATTGCTACAGGAGCTGCATAGCCTAAACCGCCATAATCGTTTCTACCAGCAGTTAATAGACGTCCTTTGGTGGTAACATATGCTATAACTCTTGAAGTCATACCAATACCAACAATCTTTTCACCAGATAAGAAATCAAAGTATGTACACAAGTAGAATGCAGCGTATGATGCAACACCTCCAGGAGTACCATCAACTTGACCATAAGTATTGTCACCCATGGCACAAACGTAACCACTAGTTTGTACTGTCATAGCATTGTAGTATCCTGTGGCTATAGCTGTTATAGGGCCATACCCAGAGCTTATTATAACAGGTGTTGTTTTGTCAACCAAAGTGTTATCCCCACACCCTGATCTTGTACCTATTTCACGCCAAACCATTCCCCATCCGTACATATTCATGTTATCGTTAACAAGTACTATGTTGTGTGTTCCACCGGCAGCAATTTTGGCGATTGTTTTTGTGGTGAGCCAAGAACCCTTGTAAACGTTCATTGGTAAGTAATAGCTAGTTGTATCGCCAAGACCTAATCTTCCAAAAAGTCCATTACCCCATGTAAACAATCCATTATCTGTCGTTAACACTAGGCAATGCTGTCCTCCCATTTCTATGGCAGCTATGAGCCGATCTCCCATTTTACCTCTAAGAGTTGGAACAGGTAACGGTCTTGCTATGTTTGTACCGTCTCCTATCTCGCCTGCTTGATTGGAACCCCAACCTACGAGTATATTATCTCTTCGTAAAGCTATACACGATGAATCACCGCAACGTACGGATACTATAGATTGTTGGAACAATGCAGAGTCGTTTCCAGCTGGAATGGGAGCTGGATATGGTTGTGCATAAGCAGAGTTACTATCAATACCTGATAGTGGTACACCACCCTTGTAACCCCATCCATATAGCGTTCCGCTGCTTGTTAACCCTACATAAAAGCTATAACCTTGTCGAATCTCAACAAGTGGATCTTGTTCAAACAAGCTGTTGTTGAATGGTACAGCACTTGGTCTATTTACAGTTGTACCATCGTTCAACGCTCCATCTACATTATAACCCCAACTATACAGGTTGTATTGGCAATCTGAAGCAATACTACGAGTAATTTGTTGTGAAAATGGATATTCGCAACCATCAGTGACAAAAATGGCAAAGTTTGATACCGTACCACTAACCAGTACAGGTTTTTGGTTTTGAGGAACAACATAAGAAAAAATAAGATTTCTACCAGGTGAATACATGAGACAATTACTTGCAGCAACACTGTTAGCATATGTCGCGCCACAGAAACCAGTTGTTGAATCTCCATACATTAATATCCTTCCTGCTGATGTTTTGACAAATGTCATGCCTGTACCAGAATAAATGGCTACAAACTTTTCATTAGCGTAGAATGGCAACCCGTTGTTATCAAATATAGTTCCTCCAGTTGCCGAATATGCATTAGTAGTTGTCTCATCACCGACCTGCCACATGGAATTATCACCAATAGTCAACGCATAAGGATTCATTGTAATCACTCCAGCATTTGTAAAACTAGCACTAATTGATGAAACTTTTCTTCCATACAATTGTAACGCAGTTGGAACTTTCTTGATGACAGCTGTTCCATCACCCGATGTGAGTAACGATCCATCACCAGATATCGTATATGTTGCAACACCTCCCCATCCATAGGCTAATCCATCCGTACTCATAATTAGAGAATAGTTTCCACCTGCAGTAATCTTGCCTATCGTTTTGGAACTGTACAGCGAGAACTGCACACTGACTGCGTAAAACTTACTTACAGTGGTGCCATCACCAATTTGACCAGCTGCATTTGCTCCCCAAGAAAACATTCGATTATCTGTGGTGAGCACTAGAGCGTGGAAACTTCCCATAGCAATTTGTGATATCGTACGAGTGCCAATACATCCTTTGTGAACAAGCGTAGGTATAGGGAAAGTACTGTTCAATCCAAGGATAGTACTGTTGTACTCATTTGGAGGATCACCACGATAGATCGTTCCCCACTGTACTAGATCATTATTTGTTGTCAACGCAATGCACGATCTCGAGCCACACGCTATACTGACTACAAACTGCATATACAATGCCGATGGTTGTTGCGTGTACACTTCTACTGGCTCACCCGCTGTAACGTTTGTAGGTCCTGTGCCAAGAGCCCCTATATCGTTATGATTACAAAAAGAATACTTACATGCAGTATTGTTACCCCACACGAACACTTTTCCATCCATAGTAAGTGCTGCAGTGAATCCTAGTCCTGTTTTTACATCAACTACATACTTGTTTGCTAACGCACCATCCATGTTCACTGGCAACATGATGTTTGTCTGTGTATAACTTGTATTTCCAAGTTGACCATAGTGATTGGAACCAATACCATATAGTTTTGGTGGTTTGTTGCATGTAAAGGTATAGTTTGTTTTCGCGATCGTAGGTAAAGTAATGTTACATCCATTTGTTGCAAATACAGCGTATTGTCCTGATGATGCCGCAACAAAGACGCGCTTGTCTGGTAGATTGATTTCAATAGGTATTGGTATGTAATTAAATCCCTTGTAGAAACCAACTATGTTGTTAGATTAACAATGATTCACATACCTCCTAGTTGGCCATTCGTGTTATCTCCTAAACCTAATAATCTACCCGTACTTGTTTTAAAGTACACAACACGATCACCCGCTATGATTCGTGAAACTGTTTCGCTGTCACTAAGAATTGCATTCGTACTGAATGTTGTAATCAGTGTATAAGCAGTTCTACTAGTGGTAGTTCCATCACCAACCTGATAGAACGTATTATCACCATATGCATACATGGTAACACCATCAGCGCAGAGAGCATATGCATTATAGTTACTAATGCTGACTTGTACGATACTACAACTGATCACTCCAATATCATAAGGATACGAGACCAAAATATTAGATGGTCCACCTGATGTTATTGTAGTTGTCAAAGATCCCCATGGATAGAGTTGCGTTTGTGAAACTGATACCACTGCAGTTGCTACTCCCACGTAACCACCTGCAAATATACCTACAATTGTTTTTCCAGTAAGAACATTATGTGTAATAGGTTGTGGAATGTATCGGTAATCTATTGCGTTAGATGAATATTATGTAACGTACATGCTGCGCCTACTGGAAACATTCCATCACCCAAACTTCCATAGGTATTCATTCCCCATGAAAATATCTTATTATCAGTTGTTAACACTAGATAGAAATTATTTCCAGTAGCTATTTTGGAAATCACTCTTGTACCGATCGCTCCTTTGTTAATTGGTGTCGGCACTTTATCAGGTGTACCTAGTGCAGGTGGAGAGCGAGCATAACCCCATCCAAGAAGTGTATTATCGCTAGCAACAGCTATACAACCCATGTACGCGCATGATATCATCACGATTGGGTTACTCCATGGAATTAACTTGGGGTATAGCACATTGTTGGTAGTACCATCTCCAACTGTACCATTTGTATTTGTTCCCCATGCATACATATTACCAGTTGCTGTTAGTGCAACAGTAAACCCGTATGCAGATGCAGTTGCTGCGTTTCCGTTACCCGTTTGAAGATCAACAATTGTTTCGTTATCAATACTTGTCATTTCTGTACTTGGGTTCAAATATATTCCCTGACCGTGTACATTTCCCATACCATATACTTGGTTTGTTCCATTACATGTGAGTTGGTATGTTTTTGTGATGTTGACTGCAGTAGGCGTAACGATTGGATACGTACATCCATCTGTTACAACAATCATACTTGTACTACCAGAACCTGCGCCTTTGAACCCTGCAAAGCTTGCTGCTTTTGCTCCAGGTGTAACAAGCTCGAATGGAGTTGTGAAGAACAAAGTACTAGCTGGATTGAAACCTACTGCTCCAGGAGCACCCCAAACGAGAACTCTGTTCTGATTTGTAGTTACAATAACGTTCAATGAGGTCAAAACCACATCAACAGCCTTCTCGCTCGTATTGTAAGCATACGTAGCAAGTACTGTATTTTGTACCATGTTGTACTTGTACGTGGTTGTTGTATCACCAACCTATATTGTTAACGTTGTCCATAACAACTTACCAGCGAGTAACTATAATCTCCAATTCCTTGTATCGTTCCATCACTACAAAGTACTATCAAGTTGTACATGCTAACGCTAATTTTTGTTATAATTTGAGATCCCCATGATAGTGCTATTGGCTTGGAAACGTATACTGTGCTAACAGACCCATCACCAACACCTAACTGGGCACCTGTCATGGCATTCACCATACCACCCCATCCAAATAATTTATTATCTGCAAGTTAGATGATGTAACGAATAAACACACCTGCAGTTAAGATGACATTATAGTTTCCACCAACGGCAACGCTTGTTATGTTTTTACCAAGAATAGCCCCTGCGTTGTATACTAGTACAGGGAAGTACCGAGTAACAGCGGTGCCATCACCAAGTTGGTTCTGAGTGTTTAATCCCCAACTGTATAGCAATCCACCTGCTAAAACTACAGTATGATATGATCCACATGCTAATTGTGTGATTGTTCTTGATCCAATGTTTCCTTTCAAGGACACTACTGGATACTGTCTTTGAACGGTAGTACCGTCTCCTATTGATCCATACAAATTCTGACCCCACCCAATGATAGTGTTATCGGTAGTAATTACAATACTAGAACTGTGTCCACAGTCAAATAACATAACTGTTCGGCCGAAAAGTGCCGAAGAAGAATTTGTAGAAACAGCTACAGGAGAAGTTTGTACATCCGTTGTTCCATCTATAAAGTGTTAATAACATTTCCAAGACGTACCTCCGAGTTGACCATTAGAGTTTACACCCCACGAGTATAATGTACCATTAGAACTCATTGCCACATAAAAGTGAGCACCTGCTTTGACAGAAACTATGGTTTGATCTTGCAAAACACCAGACATGTCAACTGGTGTAGAAGTTCCATCAAATACCGATGTATTATTTCCTGTTCCTAACTGGTATTGACTATTGACACCAAAACCAAGCAACTTGTTTTGCGTGTTACACTTTAATGTTGGAATCGTAGCAGTACCGTTTGGTTTTACTGGAAACGTGCATCCATCAGTAAGTGCAAGAGTATGATAATATGTTCTACCAGGATAGTAATTCTTATACGAAGTAAAGTTTGCGAACGCTAAACCTGGAAGATACTGTTCCACTGGGTACATTAGGTATGGTGCTGCTGATAACGTTGTTGTGCCTAAACCTATTTGACCAGCTATATTATCTCCGTATATAAACGTTCGATTCATATTTGTTATGACATATGCATTTAGTGCACCTGCAGTAACGCTAGAGATGGTCTCTCCTGATGAAAGTCCAGCATATGTATTAAATACAGAGTTTTGAACTAGCCGTAGTAATGCAGCTGCTAGATTATCACCAGCAATAGTTGGTGTATTATCTCCGAATACGTATATGTAACCATCTGTAGTTAACGCAACTCCCATAGCGTAGGAAGCTGTTATTCGCTTGATTGTCTTACCACCCATCTGTGACATATCCATAGCCACTGGTGAGCTACGATATGTTGTAGCAGTATTGTCACCAACGCAATAGAGTGTGTTATCTAGCTTAGTACAGCTACCCCACGAGTACAGAGTATTATCTGACATGAGTACCATTGTGAAACTTCCACCTACAGCAACGTCGGTGACCCTTTTGCTACCTACTAGCGTTTGTGTGACTAACAAGGCAAAGTATCTATTTACAACTGTTCCATCACCAAGTTGACCGTTAGTGTTCAAACCCCATGCATAGATTTTACTATCTGTAGTCAGTGCAACAGCGTGGTAGTTTCCTACTAGCAATCGTGAAATCACTTTTCCACTTATTGCACCTTTTGATGTCAAGTATGGTGTAACGCGTGCAGTGTTACTTCCATCACCTATTGTGCCGTACAAGTTGGTACCCCAACCTAGAATAAAATTGTCACTTGTTTGTGCCAAACATGTATCAGTTCCTACAGCAATAGAAACTATTGTTTTTTGTAGGGTATCAATAAGCACTGGTGAATTTCTATTTGTTGATTGAGTGCTATTATCGCCAAGCAAATCTAATTTGTTAATGTTTGAAAAAAGAATACGTACATTGGCTATTGCTTCCCCATGCGTATAGCTGTCCATCACTGGTAACAACGTATGATGATATTGGTCCTGTTTCTACAATGGAAATTGCACTTGAAAATAGCGTCGCATTCACTGGTACTGGTGAGTATCTACTCGTATTCGAACTATCTCCCAGTTGACCAAACGTATTGTCACCAAACGAGTAAAGTTTGCCTCCTAGACCACATGGCGCATATGGTGTAGGAACACTAATGTTTAGACTTGGATAGTCGCACCCATCAGTAACAATAAGCACAGACTTGTCATATATTGCAATCAGTCCTATTCTCTTGGTGGGTTGATTCACAAACAACTCGACTGGTGAGCTCAGTATTGTACCTGATGCCGGTAATGCATTTGTAAATCCTGTAGGTCCCCAAGCTGTATCTCCCCACATCCAGTATCTACTAGAGTTTGTTCTAACAATAGCATTGTATGGTCCTGCTATTGCTCCGGTAATGATATCACCAGGTAATAAAGATAGTGTAGCTGCTTGGAAAGAGTACCTAGGATTTGTAGGTTGACCATCTCCCAACTATGTTGTTAGTGTTACAATCAAGAATTACCAAATAATTAGTCGCTGCTCCAACTGTAAATAAACTTCCATCTGTAGTGACTAGCATCGCATTAGAAAACGATGCACTAATGGATGCTGTTACTTTGGGATTAACATTCGTCATTACGCATGAAACTGGATTGGCTTTTGCAGCACCACCGTCGCAACTACCAATTGCTGTTGTTGAACTTGGTGATGCTACAAGCGCTCCAAACGCATATATACTATTATCCATAGCGTGTACAAATGTAATGTACCCACCACAATACACTTTCTTGAATGATTTTCCTCCAAAGTATGACATAGTCACTTGTACAGGGTATGGTTTGTTCACTAATCGTTAGCATTGTAAACTATAACATACCACCCGATTCATCACCTAACATGTTATTTGGTGTGTTCTGTCCCCACGTGTAAATTGCTTTATCTGTTAAAACGACCATGTGAACAGCTCCTGCTTCAATTCCAATAATTGTCTTGTTACCAATGTGTGATTTACCAACGAATACTGGTAACGTGCGTAATACAGTGGTAGAACTACCTTCTGCACCAGTACCGTACAAATTTTGTCCCCACATGATCAAATTGTTATCTGTTGTGAGAACCAAACAGGAACTACCACCACAGCGAACATCGGCAATTGTTTTTCCATACAATGCTGATGTTGGACCTGCCTCGACAGGTACTGGGTTGAGTCTTGATACAGTTGTACCGTCACCTAGTTGACCAACGGTATTACTTCCCCAAGCATATAAAACGCCATTTGATTTGAGTGCCACGCTAAAGCTATTAGCTACTATAATACTGATAACAAGATCACCGGTAAACAAGTTTGTAGGATCGGATTGTACAAACATGGGTCTTCCCGTAGTAGAGGAACCAATTCCTAGTTGTCCACTGCCATCTGTTCCGGTACCCCACATACTTGTATTTGTACACGTCAGAGTAGTCGTAGCGGCTGCTTTACCGTAAACAGGATACGTACACCCATCAGTCAATAACAATATGTAATTGTTTGCTGCTCCATGAGCAACTGCTGTTACTCGTTTGTCATAAATTTGAAATTCGATAGGCTGTCTAATATTCATTGGACTTGCCGACATACCCAATCCCGCTTGGTTATTATCATTTCCGCCCAAAATGTAAAACTTTCGTGATGAATTGCCTTGAAGAATTGTGTTTTGGTATCCTGGAGAAATCATTCCCCATACTTCACCGTATTTTGTTGCAAATGTATTGAGTGAGGCGCATGCCACAAATTGATTTCTGTTAGTGGTAGTACTATCTCCAATCTGTAGTGTTAAAAAAAGTTGAACTTCAATACCTGTGAGTAAAGATTATAACCCAGTCCACAAACTGTGCCGTCTGTACTTAACACCAAAGCAACTGCAGGACCGGCCTTTATGTCTTGAATAGTTTTTCCATTTAGTGCGGTGCCTGCTGCCGTACTGATGAGAGTTGGTAAGTACCTTTGATTCGCAGTACCATCGCCAGTTCCAAGTGGGGTTACGACACCAGAAACGTAATAGAATAGTGTTCCCCAAGTGTATAACTTATTAGTGTTTGTTAATCCCATCGAAAAGTAGCCACCAGCAGCCATTTTTATCATAGCGTTGCTCCCTACGCTTGCAGCCACAGGTGTTGATTTATCTATTTATGTTAAATTGGTTTTGTTTCATACCCACAACTGTATTGTCTATCTCGTTAGTATTTTAAAATTTTGGTACCTCCTATGGAACCATATCCGTTGTATCCCCAACCAAATACATTGCCTGTACCTGTTCCGGCAATAACCAAGCCGTGTTGATAGCCTACTTCTACTGTTGTGATGATGGCAGCACTTATCGCACCTTTTACGGAGTATACTGGCTTTAGTCTGTTTGTTGTAGTGCCATCAGCAAGATTGCCTGTTGTTATTATTTGTTGATTACAAACCTTTGATATTCTCTCCCCATGCCACAATCATGTTATTACTTGTTAAAGCAACGCAGAAGTCGTTACCACATTTCACTTGTAATATCGTTTCTCCAATATTTAAAACGCTCATATCTACCTGTACGGGAGTATTTCGTAGCACCCCAGAGTTGTCTCCTAGCTGTCCGTAGTTATTTCGTCCCCATGCGAACAGGTCGCCGGTAGAAGTGCTTACCACTACCGATTCGTACATTGGATAGATGGAAACAATATCGCTAGTAATAGCACCCGAGCTGGAAGCATAAACCAGCGTGGGATCACCTTTGCTTACCATTCCACTAAAATCAATTAGAGAAGCGTTTGTATTGTAGCCCAGACCATAAACCTGCGGCGATCCACACGACTGAGCAATAGCTAACAGTTAGCGGAACAAATTTCCATACCTTGGGACAATATTATGCTCAGTGCAATGAGCACGATCATTTGCTACTGATTTTTTGGCGTTTGTTAAGAGCTACAAAGTTATAGCAGTTGACCTAAAATCTAGATACTAAATCAACAAATTTAAGCGAAGATCTAACTAGAAAGAGATCTCAGCAGGATAATCTTTTGCTAATCGTGCTTTACTGCCGCAAAATGCCCTAAAAGAGATCAATCAAAAAGAAAAGCTTGCATTTATTTATCTGTCAAGGTTTTGATTATAGACTCAGCACAGGTTGTTAGCTCATCACCCTTCTCATACTCATTCGCCAATCGTTCTATAGCTAGCCGTATCATCTCTTCACGTTGTAGTCGATGTGCATACTTGTAGTTTGCCTGTATAACCACTTGCAAACACTTTAACAAGCTTTTGACTACATTTTGATTCATCAACTTGAGCGTTTCACCTTCTTCAGTCTCCTCTTGTGCCATGTTCTCCAATAATCCCTTCTTAAAATTGGCTAACCCAGTAGAAGAGAATAGGTAATCATGAGTACTAGCATATTGTTGAACAATCATTAATAATACATGTGCACTTGCCTCTGCAACAAATGGATCTTGATGGCTACACAAAGCAACGTACACTCGACAATTTTGAGTTAGTGCTTCGTTGTACTTGTACATTTTATCAGTTTGCTCTCTCTCAGTCGTTGACCCACCTTTACTCTTATGTATGAGCTTGCTTACTCGGTACAGTAAATGATCACAAATTCCTAGACATGACTCATAAAAGGTATCTACACCGTTATCAAACGCGTAGGCAAGTACAGCGTTCAACTTGTTCACTATACCCATACGATACATTTGATCAACATCCATGACATCGGCACTTACAATTTTCAAAATTAACCGTACATTGTGTACGTTATTATTACGATGTTCTAGTTCGAAAAAGTTGAAAATCAAACTTGTAAGTTCCATCTTGCTAATGACGCTGATGAATCCTGGATTATGTTGTGCGATATTATTCAACAATTTCAATCCATAAAGTGGTATCGGATCTTGATCTTCCAAAATGTTTCGATACTGTGGCAAAAGATTCTTGATGATGAAATTATTAATCGAAAATGTTGTATCTTTTGACCCTTCGAACGCATTATAAATACTTGGATCGTTTAAATATCTCACCAAAATATCAGTAAAGATTTTCAAACATAGAAAACGAATATCTCCAATTTCTGATTTGAGCATGTTGATGAGTGCAGGTAGTAACGATTCTACAACTGCTGTGTGATGAGAAAGTACTGATTGTTGACCTGA
>JAESGV010000411.1_pt1 | contig 19106 bp, 19 predicted proteins | sample 9269781 | NCBI WGS metagenome assembly JAESGV01 (sample SAMN15741586, study PRJNA653496) | algae metagenome | isolation source: Tildeniella torsiva UHER 1998/13D and co-occurring heterotrophs from... | place: Slovakia: Slovak Paradise National Park, Hrabusice, Kosice Region | collected 2000-01-01
TGGGTGTTAACTCGTTCACAAAAGCATACAATGGCACTAGTATCGTGAATCAGAACACATTATGGGTACAAAAACTTTTGTACTCGAACGAGTTGGTCAAGTACGTCCATCCAGTGCCAAACTCACACACTGTAATAAAGAGTGGAAAAGCAAAGGGTCGTTTGATCGGTGGAAATATGTCAGTGTTTGTAGCCATGATTGGTACCAAATATTTGCCACCAAATAGTTTCTTTTCTATTGATTGGAAAGATGTTATTTTATTCTTTGAGGATGTCACTGAATCTCCACAACATATTGATAAATTTTTAACACAGTTACGCGATGCTGGTATTTTAGATAACGTGGCAGGATTTGTATTTGGAACGTGTAACGATTGCGGAAGTACTTCTGATGAAATTACAAGTGTGTTAAGACAACATGTAAAGAATTGTCCTGCGTTCACAGGTGCACTCATAGGTCACGATGGACAACAATTTACTTTACCAATTGGTGGATTAGCAGAAATCGATAGCGATGCAGGAGAGATTACACTTTTAGAGAAAGCACTTTCAGATTAAAGTGAAACTTTCCGGTATGAAAAAGTACTTGTCAAACGTTGCGATAAATAATCTCCAAATTGCATACCTTGAGCTGCATAATTTTCTCCACTGTCGTGATCTATTATTTTTTCTAATTTTGTCTCATAATTGGGTTCGAAAAAGAATGGAATCGAGTACCGCTCTTTTGTCATGTTCTCTTGTTTCATCACTACGCGATGTGTTGTAGCTTTATATAAACCATTTGTCCAAACTTCCAACGCATCTCCAATATTGACAACTAGTGTTTTTTCTATTGGCGGAACGCTTATCCACTCTTTGTTGTGTTGAATCTCGAGTCCATCGTTGTTGGTATCTTGTAAGAGAATGGTTATGCATCCATAGTCGGTGTGCTCTCCTGCTCCCAGATAGATTTTATCTTGCGAGTTTGGTGGGTATGTTTGTAAGGCCGGATAGTGTAACATTCTCATGAGTGCGAGTGGTTCTGTGAATAGTTGATCGAAATGGGTCATTGGTAGTTTTAACGCTAGTGCAAAGCCATGCAATAGTGCTTTTCCGATTCGCAACAGTAACGAAAAATAGTTCTCCATTTCGTGTTGCCATTCTTGAGTCATATAACTTGGCCATCGATTCTTCGCGCGAGAGAACTCATGATCTTTAGTGTAGTGAATGGTATCTAGACCAATATCAAACCCTTCTTTTACGTCTAGTACTTGCGTCACAGTGGCAGTGTCATCGACGTTTTCATCACCAACTGCCAAGTAACCACGATGTTGGCCATGTTTTTTCATGGATAATTCTTCTTTTTGTTCGTGTGTAGAAATGGAAAAATATCGTTTTGCTTGTTCAAATGTTTTTTGTATTGTTTCCCAATTAATTTTGTCAGAACAAATATAAAAGAAGCCGAATTCCGTGCAGTACTTGTGCATTAATTCTGCAGTTTGTTGTTTGTCGTCTATTGTACTATTCTCATCGAGGAGGGGGCTGATATCGACAAACGCGTCAAGCTTCATTTTCTGAAAAGAACCAAGCAAACTTACAACGAATTCTTTAGCAAGAGCTTTGTAATTTACTGCATCTTTAGCGTATGACCTTCGCTCAGTGCAAGCGAGTGGATTCGGCAAAATGCTACCTTGATGAGCTATTTTCAATTTTCGGATCAATAATCTGCGCCATCATCACGATACTATTTAAAGATAACAAATTTAGAATATTGTTTTAAAAAAAATAACTCACAATGAACCAACAGTACGGCTACGCTCGACCACAAGAAACAGTTAATCCATACGAAGATCAGCAACAGTACTATCAAGCACCTGGCGCGGTCGTAGAAAAAACTATTACGCAGCAAACCTATTACGAGCAACCTCAACCCTATGTACAACAATCAGCATACCAACAAACACAATACTACAATGACTTTGACTACATGGGAAACGAACAATATGTAGAACAACAGCCTCCAAACATTAGCGTAGATTTTTACCAACAAGCTCCATCATACACGATTGTTCGTAGAAACTCATTTTCAGAAACAGATAGAAGCATGGGCTCCCGCCCAAGTACCATGGAATCTTCATTCTATAAGAAAGGTCCTCACTTCCGCGTTGATTCATTCTTTGATACTATTCCCGTCAATCCTCACGCCAATGATCCCGTTGGTGATTTGGATGACTTTTTCGCAGAGTTTGAAAAGAAGGCTACCATAAGAGCAAAGAGTCCTATTCCAGAACGAAAAGAAGCAGTTGCCAAATCGCGAGACATACTACTCCAAGAGAATTTGGCTCGTCTTAGAGGACTTGGATTCGATGAAGAGGAAAGAAACATTCAACTACTAAAAGCATACGAAGGAGATGTTGATAAGGTTATCAGACATTTAATTGATATCGAACGATTACGTGCACAAGTGAACGAAAAGAAATTGACAAAATCACCAAAATCTCCTATTGGTACCAAAGATGTTATCGTTACGCCAAAATCAACACTACGTGCTTCGGAGCAACGATTCACTATCAAGGTCGGCGACTTGAAGAATCTTACCTACACAATTGCTATTGAGGATGACAAAGGTGCACCAGCCTACAAGGCAGTTTTACTCTTGCACTCGTGCATCATTTTGAAGGACAAGAACAATAACACAATTTCTCGTGTTGTCAAAGAAGATATTCACTTGCATCCAACATACAGTGTATCAAGAAATGGTCGCAAACTAGCAACATGCAAGGAACGTTTCAAACTCTCACTAGAACGCAAATTCAACTACCACATGTTCACTGGAGATGTCATCAAAATGAATGGTAGCTACGGTAAAGATTGGGTATTCCGCAAGGGAGGTGTCGTAATAGGAACGCTGACAGAAAAGAAGAAAAAACACTATGAAATCACAACCAAGAGTCAATTAATTCCACATATCATCACATTGGCGATGATCATGCTTGAGCGAAGAGCAACAAGCATGAGAGCAGTTGTTCTTGTGTAAGAATTGTACATAAAAAATAATTTAATTACCCTTTTCGTTTCTTTCCAAAATATCGTCCAAGTCATCCAAATCTTCATCTGTGGCAGAATCTTCGTTCACTGTCATGTCAGTGATGGTCTTGTTGTTTTTCATGGCAATAATGAGCTGAGGAACTTGGGTAATTGAAGTTCCCTCCAAATAGAGTCTCTTAATCGTCTTGTTTGTCTTGATCAACTCGACTAGGTTTGGTACAGCTGCGTTACCAACTGTTTTTGCGTTTGTCAAGTCCAAAGTTGCAACATTTGTGTTTGCTAGCAACGATTTGCATAACTTGTCAACTTGTTCGTTAGTAATGGCACGTCCTTGGAAATTTAATCTCTTGATGTCTGGGTCGTCGTGGTTAACTTGTTGTGTCATGTACACAACATCCATTTCTTTTATTTTTGCTTCTCTGTTCTCGGTTTCTGCAGAAATTTGATCCATCTCAGTGTACAGTTTGGCAACAAACAAACGGCACTCGTTGAACTGAAGACGACCGTCACCGTTCAAATCGTTTGCTTTGATAAAGTATTTAATTGTCTCTCCCTGTACTTCGAAGCCCATATCGGCTAAGAAGAATTGAATTTCAGTCTCGTCTAACTCACCATTACCGTCAGTATCGAACTTGCGAATAGTGTCGTCGATTTTGTATCTAACGTAGTGTGGAAGAGCCATGTAGTCATTGTACATGTTTAAAAATGTAGAGGCTACAGCTTCTTTGATTTCATCGTCAGACGAGGCGGAACTGAGTTTCGTGAGAGCATCTTCGGGAAGTTTCTGAAATTGTCAACAAGAATTCAATACTTACGTCTCCGAGAAGACTTTTAAGGAACGTTTCTTGATCTTTATCACTGGAAGAGAGGTAGTTCTCAATTTTTTGCTGCTCGTCGCGTGGAAGCTGTTTGAAGTGGTGCATTGGTTGATGTGTTTGATAGGTCGTGTCACTTTTACAAAAACTAGTTCCCACGCAGCTTTTATTGCCACTGGCCATGTATTTCATTCAATATATCATTAAATACTCGCTCCACATTCGTTCCATCTTTGGCACTAGTTTCAAAATACTTGACCCCAATTTTCTTGACGAGCTCATTAGCTTGGTATTGCGTTACAACCCGTTTCTCCACTAAGTCAGTCTTATTTCCAACTAAATATATGACGACATTTGACGGAGCGTGTTTTTTGATTTCTTGTAGCCATGAATGCAAATTATTGAACGTTTTTTCAAATGTCATGTCGTAAACTAGTATCACACCGTTTGCACCTTGATAGAATGCGTTTGTTATGTGTCGAAAATTTGGTTGTCCTTTGCATTTAAAAGATTTGAACTTTAACATACCTGCAGTATCAAATATATTTGCTTTGCAAACTTCTTCACCTAGTGTAACCTCTTTCGATAAGAAATCAGCGCTAATAGAGTATGAAAAATCGAGTAAATAGAGCTAATACCCAACAGTTGTTTTTGTGTCCAATCTGAATTTTTTGGTATCGTACCGTTCAATAAGCGACGTTTTTCCTCCACCTGGGTCACCGCATAAAACAATTTTAATGTTTTTCTGTCTTGGTTTCAATTCTATATCTGTGTAAGACTCTTCCACGTCAAAGTTATTTTCGAGCATGTTGTCTACGGAAAGTGGAGAGTTCATGCTCTCACTCGTTGATGTTACACCCAGCCACGACCACATTTGAAATTTGCTTGTAACAGTTTGTAAAGCAAACATTCCAAGATGACGCACTCGTTCGAAGATGTGACCATCATGTACACTGGTCCTATAACTCACGAGAATCCGTTCTCTCGCTTCAAGATGTTAATGAGAAGATCCAGAGCTCCATTTTCAGACTATTTCGCTACTCACAGTCACTTCGATTTCTTACACTCATGCATTCACATTTGGCGTTCGGAAACTGGCATAAACGTTCGTTCTCTTGTCGTACCACAAAGTTATGGTTCTGCGAAACCTATTGTACTCTTTTTACCACGCCAGCGGCTGGCCATATTTACATCTCAATTGTTCATTGTCGAAATCGCAAGCGGAAAAACGTTAGAAACGATACCACTTGCAAACCAAGTTCTCCACTCGTTTTGGATAGAAGACAGAATGATGACGATCGACATTGCAGGAAAGCTCGAGTCGTGGCCTAACATGAAACCAAAGTACTTGTATACCTGTAAAGAGACTATAGAACAAGCTATACAAGTATCTGAATATCTTATCATTCGCACAAAAAACGCTACAACAAAAGTCAACACAATAATCTGTATAAACGCGTTATCAGCATCACACTATCAAGTCGAAACAGGTAATATTGAGTGTATCGGAAGTGCAGGTGCAGAAAAATTCATTACGATATCAGACAAGCATAAATGTACAGTATACTCTGCAAGATCTGGTGTAGAAATCAAATCCACAATCATTGATCAATTTGATATACGTATCACATCAGCAGAGTATGTAGGTGGAGAAACAGTAGCGATAACGTATGCGAGAAATTTAGATGAGTATACATGGGGTTCTGAAGTGTATTTATACGATATTGAAACACTGAGACAAGTCAAACGAGTAAACATTTTACAAAAAGCGAAAACATTACGATATTTGGGAGGAGAGTACATGATGCATATTGGAACTACAGGAATAGTGTTCATCGTTGATCTTACCAATGGAAGATGTGTACAGAAACTACGAGGAGGACCATACGATGGTAAAAACAATATCGTTGCTACGTTCTCACCAGAAAGAACAACGTGGCAAGTGAATGATTGTGATATCAGACCAAATCACGGTGTACTAGTGAGTGTACCAAAAGGGAATCATCCTGATAGAGCTCCAGTAGAAACAGAAAGCGGATGTACAATTTGTTAAAATTTATGAAAATCTTGACACTACACGTTTGGTTGTTTTCGCTCGTTTCGCAATGCGATCATCTTCCTCTGGTTGACTATCGTCATCACTTTCAGTTTCATCTCCAGATTCGATTTCTTCATCTTCTCCACGTTTCCTCTTTACTCGTTGTGCTTTTGGTATTCGTTCTTCAAACTCGATGGCTTTTCTATTCAAATATGCAAGTCTATCTTCTCCAGTTGAAATATACTCGTCAATGGCATCGTGTAGCGCTGCACTGTAATTCAATGTTTCAATGACACCATCTACCATTGTTTGTAAACCTTTTTCGACAAAAGTCATCGCGTTCACAGTAAATTGGTAGTTAATCTTGTTTTTGTGCTCTGGTAACAATCCTTTGCACGTTTTTGCTACCATTTCAATACCAGCCAGTGTTTGATCAAATTCAAGAATCTTCTCTGCTTCCCAATTGTTTCGATTCTTTAACAGCTTTAACACTTGTATACGGTCATGGATAGACATATGTGCCATACGCGTCATCGTGGTAACTTGTCCCTTGATGTGGTCACTCAACAACTCATGAATAATGTCATCAATCGTAGCGTAATTTGATCCTTGAATGTATTCTGCTACTCTTGGTTTATAAAAATCGAGTCGACTATAAATAAATCCAAGTTTTGTAACTTTGTTCATCAAACATTCTTCTCTTGGAATCATGTCTTTGATACTATCGAATTGTGTGAATAACGATTTGCACAATGGTGGTAAATTGTCGAATCCATTTTCTACTTGATTTTTCAATTCTTCAAGTGCTTGCTTCTTTACGTCTTCTGATCGCTGTTTTGCATCGTCTTGTTTTATCCTTTTCACTAAATATTCAAAACTACTTCCAGAGCTACAGTAATAGTTACGACGATAGTGTTTGTGAAGTTGTAACAATTCTTCAAATGTGTACTCGACACCAAGTGATTGTTTCAACGCTGCGATCTCTTGTTTGGCTTTTTGGTATTCTTTTGCTAATTCTATGGCGTGGGAGGTAACATTACCTGTAATTTCAAACTCTGAATTATTGACGATATGTTTGGCATCTTCTTCTGGTATGTTATGTACTTGTTCCAGAGTCTTCTTGAGTTCGTCTCTATAAATTAATTTTCTCTTGATAATGGAAACTGTTTTCGCTGCTGTCCTGTAGTTACGGTCTTGTTCATATCTTTCCGAAACGATTCTTCTTATTTCGCGCAAGTCATATCGAATTTGACCATAGCGTTTGTATTGAGTTAATCGCTTTTTTTCGTCTTCTGTGAGCTCTGATAACGAGCGAACTGGTTTTATATTCTTTCTGCACGTTGAACACACGTAAATTTTGATTTTTGTGTCGTCTATTTCGAGAGCGTGTCGTGCTCGTTTAGATCCTTTTCTGTTAATTTTGTTGTAGCACTTGGCACAAATGTATGCTCGTTCTGTGATTTCTAAAATCACTGCTTCTTTGTACGTACAGGCAACATGACCAGGTTTATCGTTGATGGAATATCTAGCGAAGCTTCTTTTGTCTTTGATGTTAAAATACACCTCCCATAGCTCTTCTCTTTCAAAAATCTCATAAAACTCTCTGCATACAAATCCGAAACTACAAAGGTCTTTTGGTTCCAAAAAAGAAGCAATTATTGAGTACACATCGTTGGGAATTCGTTCAGTGTTTATACCGTCGGTTGTTCTCCACTCCATTGCTGCTGTGGGTTGTGTTTTCTTGTCGGCCATCATTGTGACTTACAATGGAACAGGTAGAGCATGCAATAAATTAAGTATTTTTATAGATTGTCTTGAGAAGCGTCAACATTGACTTTGGTATAGTGCTTATAGCCAAGCTTTCTCATGAACTTTCTAGCATGTGGACATACACCAGCAGTTTGTACATCAGATTGATCATTAGTAGCGCTGTCTGAAGTACCCATACCAGCAAACACGACATCGTTTTGGTTAACGACAGCGTATCTGTGTGACTTCTTTTCCAACAAATCAATGTCATCAACTTGCATATCTTCGTCCAATACAACACGTACATTCACATCTGACTCTCCAGTGAATTTCAATAAAATTCCTGCTTCCATGTTGTTCTTTCCCATGTTTGTTGTATCAGTAGTGTGCAGGAAGAAGTGAACGTTAGACCACGCTTCTGCATTGAAACCTTTTTGCCAATTTGCAACTTCTGTAGCGAGACCTGTACCTGCCAAGGTAGCAGCACGAGTAATGACATACATCAAGTTTCCGATAATGGAATGGAAAAAGTCGATCAACTCTTTTTGTGAGGTTTGCTTGTTACCAGAAACTCTTTGTACAAAAGTGTTGGTTTGGTCGATCAAAGCAGTCAAATTAGTCTTGTCGTCTGTGGTGAAATAATCTGCCACTTGTACGGCAACGCGCATGTCGCCACTTGCGAGTGTAACTAAATTGTTGATGCTAGTAAGTGTATCTCCGTCCAACTCGACAGTACCATTCATTGGCAAGTTCATTTTAACTTGTAGTGCTTGAATAAAATGTAACATTGCGATTGGTACGTGAGTAACTGCTTTGATGTGGGCGAAAAAGTCTGGAACGTATGGTCTTAGAGTACAATACGCTGGGTCACATTCTCCACGTTTGCCTTTGTATACATCAGCAGCCTGTTTGTATAATCTGATTTCATGAAGTTCCTCGTACACAAATGCGACTGGGTAAGGTGCAATATCTGTGTCTAGAACAGTTTTCTTGTTGTTATCGTACGCTTTTGTGAACACTGCGTTGACTCGTGAGAAGGTATCCTCACTTTTTGAAACGATTGCGAGTACACTCACAAGGAAGAGCACAATAACGAGAAAGACTACGAGGTAAGATACACGCATGTTTCTGATTTCTTGTGACCGTAACGGATAGGTGAGTGATTGACGTCAAGCCCAGAAAAAGAAGGTGTACAATTTAATGGAAATGAAATTATTTTTATGAAACTGTCAAGCTTTAGAGGTCTCGTGCATAAGTTCGAAGACAAAAGAATTTAATTGAAATTAACTACAAAATTACAAAATGTCAAAAACCTTAAATGTTCAGAGCTGCCTTGTACGCACGTTACGATATCGACATTATTCTACCACACCAGAGCCTATAATATTTGATAACGATGCAGAAGCGAAACAACAGCGAGATGAACAAGAAAAAGAAGCAAAACTAAAAAAGCGAAAAATGTGGACTTGGGCTGCGATCGGAACCGTAAATAACTCCTAAACTAATTAACATTCTTTTTAGTGTTTAATCATTGGAGCGAGCTCGCAATACTTCATCTATAAATATTTAAAAAAGCACAACGAGGAACAAAAGCAACTTCAACTCGAATATTCCCGAAAGACTACAATGAGAGTACGATAACATACTAAAGCAAAATTTTTATAAAACACCAACATTGTACGACAATAAACGAAATAGAACAACGAAAGAGGACAAACAAAGTTATGCATAAATTATGTTTATAGAACTAATACAGACGCTAGTCCTGGATGAATCTCGACAAATGTGGTGGTGTATTCACCTTTCTCTCCATCAATTGACAGATGGGATCCTTTAGTAACAGGTTCGAGCTTGAATACTTGAGTTTTGTCACGGAGAATTGTCTCGTGGTGAATTGTTTGCTCTTTAGGAGCTGTCTTGTTACATAAAAACATTTTTAAAAATTCCAATCGTGAGAATGTACTTTTCTTGATCCATAAAATGTCCATATACGCAGAGTTAGCGTAGGCTGTAGGAGCTAAAGCGTGATCGCGAGCAATATGTGATACGTTGCACGACTGAACTGCAAAAAAGTTTTCTTTGATTGAAATGGCCTTCGACTTGTTTTCGCTTTCCTTGCCGAAGCACTCTGGGAAAAATTCTCGAATTTTTGGACAATCAGGACCATTAACCACTCCAGCTACATGTTCTTTCAAGCTTGGTTCTTCTACTGGTTTTAAAGATTGATTTTCTCCATTTTCCTCATCTACATCAGCAATCTTGTCTTGGTAAATGTTGATACGTTGCTTCTTGTGTTTTGTCTTTTGGTTGCCCAAGTTTCCAGGATCGTTAGGATCCATTTCTCCAGTTTCGCTTTCGTACTTGATGTAGCTGAGTTCGCCATCATAGCTGTGTCCTCTTACAATCTCGATCAGAGCTCCAACAATGTTACGAACTGGGCCTAGCTTCAATCGTCGCAAGTGATCAGTCTTGTGCGTAACATTAGCAAGGAATCCCCACATCACAGTCAAGAAAGAATAACGTCTCTTTCCATTTTGTATAACTGAGCTAACATCAAGTGGTTTTTGGAATCCACGTACGAGAGCGAATGCGCTTAGCTCTAACGTGTTCTTCGATCCGTACAAACTTGCAGCTAGTGCGTTACTAGTACCCATAGGAATAGGACATAGTGGTGTCTTGATTGCTGTTCTCCAATCTTTTCTCTTCATGAGGCCACTCATGCATTCGTGAGTTGTGCCGTCTCCCCCTCCACATCCAATTGCGTCGTATCGATTCAAACTAGTTTTCGATACAATGTCTTCTCCATGATTTGGCCGTTCAGTGTACACCAAGTCATATCCAAGTACATGACTGCAATCTTCTAAAATTGGTTTAACGATATCTTCAAATTGCATCTTTCCTGTCTTTCCACCAGACATTGGGTTGATTACCAACAGTGCGAAGCGTTTTGGAACGTGAGCTACTGGCTCTGGTAAATCGTACAAGTATTGGTTAATTCTTTTGCTCCATTCTTGATAGTCTTTTGTTGCGAATACAAATTCGTTACGTTCTACTTGATTTATGAGCGCGTAGACAATAAATTTGTCGGATGATTCTTTGCACGCATATATTTCTTTTTTTAAGTCCAATGTTACGGTAACACCTTTAGCTTGAATTTTTAACATTCTTTTTGTTAGTGTTGCTTCAGCGTCTTCTTTCATGTATAGTACTTTGCCTGAATATTCTACTGGCAAATCATTTTCATCTTCTTCAATTCGTTCTTGTACAACATCCGAGTTTGCCTCTGCTATTGCTGCCAAATTGTATTGCACGTCTGAAAATTTTCTTATCAGACTATAGACTATATATCCCACGTGCAGCAATATTGGGAGTAGCACGAATGCAATGAACGATCGCACTAATGTAATTTGTGCAGTGGAGAGGAAAAGCAGTGACGATGCTAGCGCTGCAATAGAAAACGATGTTGTTATAGAGTTGGTGTTCAATATCAACGACTTTGCTGACATGAGGTTCTTTTTCTTATATTTTTAGAAATCAGCTAACTTTAGCGTGTCGCGCTTTCGTTTTTACTTGTCGGTAGATGTTTATAGATTCTTTTGTTTTTTCCGATACCACCAAGACTGGGAATCATTTAGCTCGTAGCGAACCAATGGGAGGCAATGATCTTGTTTTTTGACAAATTCAATTCATTCGCTACTTTTTTTGCAATAGTATTGTCAATAATTATTGCATTGTTTGAACTACTATTGTACAACAAACATATTTTCTGATTGTCATTATCATTTGCATAAATATTTTTTATTCGCCCTGTCAGCTTTCAAGAACAACCTAAAAAACACCGAACCAATGCGAGCAGTTGTACTCACACTATTGCTCGTTATTGCTTTGGTGACAGCCAAAAATCTCAGTAAACATAACAAAGCAAAGACTCTATCAGACTCGTTCAATTCTGGGACTTTCATTGATGGTAATAGTAATGAATGGTGGATCCAAGTTGTTGTGGCACCAGGTTCACCCTCAAAAGTCGAATTTATCGCCAATGGAGAAACTATTACTCTAAGAGCAGAAAGTTGGGATTCTACCAAACGCACATTCACTGGAAAACCAACACACTCTGGTATTTCCCACGGTACTGGCATAACAATTGTTACCTACTATCCATCTGGTTCTATTCGTACTTCATTACCCTACAATTTCCATGGTGCACCAAAGTATGACGGTAAAACACCAGTCTCAGGAGGATCTTCACCCCAAGCACCCTCACCAGCCACGCCAATTGGAAAACCACCAGCAGGTATTAACATGGGAAAGATAGTTTCACAAGTGGCTGCGTTTGTCAGAAATACAAATGAATCACCAGCCTACGTTGGTGGCAGCGAAAACACTCTCCTAAAGAAATGGAAGAGCAAACTCAACAACGCGATTAGCCACAATGGTGTTTCTGATGCCAAAACAAGGAGCATCATCCACGCATTCTTTGCCCTCGAGAGCGAGACTTTGTACGACTCCAGTGGTAACGCACTACGCGACACCGGAAAGGATTATGACGCATTATCAAAGAATTATTCTCCATTGAATATGAACAAGGACATGTTGAACCACATTCATTTCAAAGGTGACACCAATCGCTTGAACCGTGCAGAGAACATTAACGACTGCGTTGCCACTTTGTTGTTAGCTATTCAAGAATTATCACTCGATGGATTTATTAACTTCCATAGAGGAGGTAGAACCGGATACCAACACCCTAACAAGTCAGAGTTCAAGATCCCAATGTTTAAAAACGGCATTTACCACATGATGCAAAAATTCCAACAAGATACTTCATTGTGGAGTGATGGAAGAAAAGTTTGGGCTCAAATTGATTACGTTTAAACACATCTAGCGCTCTTGTTGCAGCTCTTGGTCAATAAACATTGTAAATGTGGTTGCCCTAAAAATTCTCCAAACCAAGATGAACTTTCAAAAACGCGAAATAGAAACAAATGCAAAAGATCGTTCTAGCGTTACTAGTAGTCGTGCTAGCGTGTGTTAACTGTAATTACGAAGATGGTCAAATCACAAACGGCCTAGTACCCAGAATCGTCAAACAAACAAGCAGATACACTCTATATCAACACGTGTACGGAATTAAGTGGTCGAATGTATACATTGACCAAGCAGATGATCGAGTATTTTTACAAGGTGAACATACACGCTGTCCAAACGGAAACGCATGTTCGTCGAATCCAGAATATGTTTTTTTAAACACAAAACTCTCGACAGTGGAGATTGTAGACTGGTCCAAGCAAGATTCGATCGCGAATAAGGCTGCGCCACAAGCACAAGGGCTTACACACTACACTCCGTATATTATCGCTGACTATGCGTACTTTATGGGAGGTTCTACTGGCAGTGTACCTTTGAACATCTACGTCATGAACAAGAACACAAAAAACATTGCAAAAAGTATGTTATCGTTAGCTGCTTCTAACTATTAGCTTTTGAACTTGCTGGTAAAAGACTAGACACCGCGACAGCGGTAAGAATCGACTACCCAGGACACGCTGTTATCTACGCAGTCTCAGGTACCGATCTGCTACAAATCTTCTGCGAGGAGCACTGCGTGCTTTCCCAAACTACACCAATAGTTGGCTTCTCACCTCTACATTTGGTCAGTGACAATCTTGATACAATCATGTTGATTGCATCCGACAACACAAACGCTCATCTCACCATCATTCCTATTGACCGCGTTGACAACTCGTTACGATACAACAACACTTTGGATTTAACAAACGTTCACTTTGTCAGTGATACATATCACACAAATATTGTATCCGCTTTTATCACCACTGCAAGAGAAATGTTCATCACTGTTCAACCATTTGGACTAAATGAGACAAACTCTGGAATCATTAGCAAGATTTTGCTCTCAAGAGAGGAACCAAACATTCGTTACCAACCAGTGGCAAGAAGAGCACTCTTCTACAGTGGCGCCATTAACTGCTACACTCATAACTCGGAAGTTGCGTACTTTGGAACCAATATGGGTAACATCGTTCGAGTAAACTTGACGAACACTTTTGGTGAGGAAGATGCTGCAAAAACATTGGCGTTGCCAATCAATGATCAAGAACCAGGAATGTTTAACATGCCAGTGTTCGATAGTATCGCCTTGAGTCAAGACAACAAAACCCTTATTGCAACTGTTTCTTGGTGGGGTATGATTGCCAAACTAGATCTCACTCGTAAGTATTTCTAGAACAATGTACTAACGTTTTTAGAAAGCTTTGAAGATGATCCACCAGTCCCTGCAGGTCCTGTTCTAACTGCTTTGTGGGTTATCTTGGGTCTATCTATCGCCACCTTTATACTAGCTGGTCTTCTTATTGCTGGCTTCCTCCTTTACAGAGCTAGAAAACCTGGTTACACTAACATATAAATTATTGCATTTCACGCTTGTGTCACGAATCATGTCATGCTGATTTCATTGAATTGGGTCTTCATTTGGCAACTGATATCTTTTTTACCGTGTTGGGTCAATCCCGATTGAAATCCACGCAACACATGCGACACACAACAGTGTTTCTGTTCTTGCTCACAAGTGCAGTGTTTTGTTTCGTCGACAGTGGTGCGTGATATTTGTTACATGACTAACTTGATGCAGGCAAAATGGAAGTCGGAATGCAGCCAAAAATTATGAATAAGACAGACACGTACACAGTATATCAGTATATGCATGTAGTCGCTTGGAGCAGTTCTATTTTTTCACAAGAGGAAGATAAAATTCATTTTCTTACCAATCAAATACCATGTCCAGAGAGAACGAATACAAGTGTCACAATATTCAGCACCACTTTAGACTCGCTACTTGTTACTCAACACAAAACTTTGCAAGAGATATCAGCACCACAATCACAACATGCAACTCGATATGTTCCCATACAAACTGGGAAGAATGTATATCTACTTGGCGGAGTAAACGGCGTTGGTTTCAACATCTACGCACTTTCAAAAGATACGGGACTACCTTTACACAGTAAGCTTCAATATTCCATACTAACATGAAAAATAGTTTTCAATCAGGAAGATCTAAAGTGGCGATACAGAACAGCAGCTGGCGTAGCTAATGGCGACATAGCGTCAATATTTTCTGCTATCGACGATTTCATTCTCAAAGTAGAATGTAACCCAGATTGCCGTGCCATTTCGAGCGTGTGGTATAACAAAGACTACTTGCCAATACAAATGTTCAGTGACAAAATAAGTAACGTTTATATGATCGCTAGGAATGCTTCCGCAACTAGCAAACATCTATTCATCGCACCTATTCACAAGAGTGGCCTTCTTTTAGAGCAACAAAGTTTGGTGTTAGACAAAAACGCATCAAGCGTTGATAACGTAATAGTTGCAGCGTTTGCAAAATTAGATTATGTATACTTTGTTTATGAATATCGACAAAATGGTACTTTCGACGCTGATGATCGCATAAGTCGCCATGCTGTGATCACTAAAGTGAAAGTCACAATCACGGCTGATCACTATGAATACAGCGTTGTTGGTCATCGATACTTAGACTACTATGGTATGATTACTAGTTACACCGATGACGAGATTTTTGCATATTTTGGAACAACAGGTGCATCAATTGTTCGTGTACGAATGGACACCGAGCAAACAAGTTCATACGAACCTGAAATGATATTTGAAGACTCTAATTCTATGATCAAGTTCAATGGGCTTGCACTGAGCCAAGACAACAAGATACTAATAGCTACAAGCGAGTCTGGAATTATCTTGAAGATCAACCTTGAGCGTATGTAGTCTAACATGAAACTAACGTATGGTAGAGATGAATAATCATAGTATATGACATCTCTGCACAACTACTGTATGGGTTGCACTTGTTGTATTGGCTATATCGCTTACGATTTTCAAAACAAGTTAGAAATACATGTTTATAAATACTAGTTTTGCAATTTGGATTCAATCTCATCTGATTTTGTTTTTTCCACAAGTTGTACGGTGAAGTCCTGTTTTGGTACAACCCTCAGTGTTGGATCCACAAAATCAGGGTTATTCATCATTTTCGTAAAGCTTGATCTCCTAGAGTATTTAAGATACGCCTCACTGTACATGAATCGTGAGAATGTATCTGTCAAATTTTGTTTAACTTCTTGCATAAGTTTCTCAGCAAGATGATTGATATTTTGTTGTTCTGAAATCAAATCTACTGTGTCTAGCACTCGTTTCAAGTTTTGTCGCATGTGCTCAGGAAGATTTACCTTGTTAACTGCGTTTTGTTTTATGAACGTATCATAGATACCCTGCAGTAGATCTAGTTTCTGTTGTCTATCAGTGCAATCTATAAATTGCATCAACTCGTAGTATGCTTGAATGTTTTCTGTACTGAACTCTGCGTTACAGTACCTTTCAAACTCTGTTCTCAAGTTGTCATCACAGAGTGCTTGCACTAACATCTCTGCTTTTAAAAGACCTAGTTTCTTTGTTTCTTTCTTTTTCAACTGCTGGAGAATGATTCTTCTTATGAGCACAATTTCGCATGTAACGCTACTAGACATAAGCATACTTGCACAAAACACAAACTCAGGGAAAAGATAGATCCATTCTATATACACATTGCCGGGTGATGAAGCAAGAGCTAACACCAAAAATATAACTGCACTGAAGCAACACAATATAATCCAGAGGAAATCAACCCTGTAGTTGAGTGGGTCTCTTAATGTTAAAAAACCAGTCCAAAACCCATGTTCTCTAACATCTAGAATGAAGTTGAATATAGCAGCAATTATCATCATAGCGAGAAAAATTGACATTAAGATAATGGCCACAATGTATCCTGCAATGAGTATCGATTGTCCGGTAGTAAAGTACACAACATTTAGCGCTTCGTTGATAGCACCCAACAAAATGACGAGTGCTAGTAAAAAGATAATGAAAAATAAATTCAAAACTAGCATCTCAGCAATACATATCCCACGCGATTTTGCTCCTGTCATTTTCTTCTTGGCTTCATTAGCATATTTTCTAACAGTGTATTGAAGATACATGAACCATAGCGTAAAAATGATGCATGCTATTATCGTCAGAGTATGTTAAGTTGAAATTTACACAGTAGAATTAATTTAATCGTAGCGCATATAAATTGAAAGGGAGTTTCCTCTACCCACACAAACGAGCAACACTCTATTTGCTCAAGAAAAAATAATAGCGTGGTAACAAACGCGACAATTCTACGACCTTTTATCGGCTCTTGGTTGCGAAAAATGATGATTAAAATTAATGAAGTAAACGCTAGTATGCACAGTATCCCTTCTATGCCAATACTAAAGTATTTAGCAGCTTTCAGAGCGTCTACCGCTGTACTATTGGTGTTGTTCATCAAATGTTTTTGCCACAATACCCAAATGAGTACTTGACATTGACGAAGCTCAACGTAAAAGCTCAGCAGATAACCAGTAGTTTGTTGACATGTTTTTTAAATTGACTTAAACATTCATCATCTCTTGTACTTGCATCTCTTCCCCAAAGTGTTTCATTTTTAATACAATTTTTGTAACCAGGGACGTCAACCTTCAAACATGAGACTAATACTCATCATACTCACGTTTCTTTTTGCTGTGTATTGCGATTATAAAGATGATACATTGTGAATAATCATTACATAACTCTACAGGTGAGATAACTATCAGATTACTTCCACAAGTTAAAAAGGCAACAAACAAATATTCTGTATACGAATGGGTCTACAATATGCAATGGACAAACGCATATATTGACTCTGTAACTCAGAGAATTTATTTCCAAGCAGATTACACCAAATGTCCAGAAGGCAACCAATACGGTGCAAGATAGTATGCATTTTTTAGTGCTGAACTTAGTAACTTGACAATTGCGAGTTACAATCCAGATCCAATTGATAATCAACAACCACAGGCGTACTACAAATTGGATTACAACCCATTAATAACAGATCGATTCAGTTACTTTATCGGCGAAGGTCAAAGCAACATCTTCAGTCTTCACATACTCAAAAAGAACTCACCCGAGTATGCAACTCGTAAGTAATTATTCTCTGCTCTAATTACAAAGTGTTAACCCAAAACAATGTCTATTATCACTTTGCAACTGCAATTAAGAGTGATGACCAAGGGCATGCATGGATATACGCAGCATACAGTAACACTCTCTAAAAGATTGAATGCAATGCTGACACTGTTTGTACACTCACCAAGCCATTCAAAATCCAAAACTTTACTGCATTGTCCATGCTAAGTGATACTACCAATAATGTTTTCTTTGTTGCCAACAATATTGACGGTCCTCGCAGTTCATAGATCGTTTCCATTGATAAACAAAACGCCACTTATGATTCCAGCAATGCGTTCCAAATATCAGATCATCTCATGACAAATCAAATAGATTCTACTCTAGTCGCACAATTCATCAACTTAAATATGAAATTGTTTGTTGTTTGGGAATTATGTACCCATTTCGATATTAATGATTTTTCACAAAGACAAAGTGGCATTTACAAATACAAAATTACAAAGTTGCCAAATAGAAAGTATATGTACAACTATATTGGAGGTCAGGAGATGATGTATCAAGGACAAATTGCTGCGTTTACGCAAGATGGAACTGTGGCATATTTTACTACAACTGGTGCTGGTGTAATTTATGTTTACCTTGATGATTGCATGACTAGTGCAAATGTGTGGAAAGCTATAGTTGTAAGATATGCAAATGTTGATTCTTCAGGTACTTTGATGAAACTTACTGTTGCTGCTATGATATCTGATCGTAAAATATTGTTTGTCATGGGTGACTGGTGGGGAACGTTTGCTGTAATTAATCTTATTAGTAAGTGATTTATTGACTAAACTAACATGAAAAGAGTTTGATGAGCCAGAAACAACACCAGCACCTACTGGAACTACTACAACTGTTGCTCCACAACCTACTATTCCTAAACCACCAAAAGATATGAAAGTTTTATGGATTGTTCTTGGTGTTGTCATACCAGTTGCTTCTCTGTCTTTCATTTTAGCTATTTGTGTTGCTGTAAGATACAAGAGATGACAAATGGCATACACCAATTTGTAAAATGTATTTGCGTAAAATTTTTCTTTTATGAATGCAGTTAAGATCATTGTTGCGAAGGTACGCATGGCCTCAGTTTCGTTGTTCCGCATTGTGGTTTTCTTTGTTGGCCGCGGAACATTTGCCGCTTCAAAGCCGCAATACAACAATTACGCAACATGTTACTGTGGATCCTAGCACTCATACTCGCGTACATTATCGTGCATATATTGTTTTTATACGATGACATAGTTATACACAACGTTGCGACGAAAACTAACGAAACTATTCTTCGCATGTGTCCCTCGATATCTAAAGAGAAATACAGGTATCCAATGTTCTTTGGTTGGTCACATATTCTACACTCGCTATTTTCTACTATGAAAAACATCG
>JAESGV010000412.1_pt1 | contig 19100 bp, 11 predicted proteins | sample 9269781 | NCBI WGS metagenome assembly JAESGV01 (sample SAMN15741586, study PRJNA653496) | algae metagenome | isolation source: Tildeniella torsiva UHER 1998/13D and co-occurring heterotrophs from... | place: Slovakia: Slovak Paradise National Park, Hrabusice, Kosice Region | collected 2000-01-01
CAATTTACTTGCTTCCACACGCTCTTCTTTTAGTGCAGACATGTAACGAGCATCTAATGCACTTGCCATGGTTGGTAATGGAATACCACGTTCGGCGCCTTCCTGAACTGTCCATTTACCAGTTCCCTTGCTTCCGCTCTTATCCACGACTTGATCGACCAAATAAACATCATTATTCTTTTCGTCGCGTTTGGACAATACACGTGCAGTAATTTCAATCAAGAAAGATTGTAGTTCTCCTTGATTCCATTCTGCAAACACTTCATGAAGTTCTTGATTGTTGAGTCCGCCCAAGTTTTTCAACAAGTCATAGATTTCTGCAATGAGTTGCATATCTCCGTACTCAATACCGTTGTGGATCATTTTTACATAGTTACCCGAGGATCGTGGGCCAATATAGGTGACGCATGGTCCGTCATCGACTTGTGCCGCAATTTTGACCAAAATAGGTTCTAAACGTTGGTAAGCCTCAATAGGACCTCCTGGCATGAGTGATGGTCCCTTACGAGCACCTTCTTCACCACCAGAAACACCCATACCGACATAGTTGAGCTTCTTTGGTAATAGAGCCTTTGCACGGCGATCTGTGTTTTCGTACCATTCGTTTCCACCGTCGATAATTGTGTCACCCTCTTCCATGAATTCTACCAAACTTTCAATGGTCAAATCGACTGCTTTTCCTGCGGTGATCAGCATAATGACTGGACGTGGTTTTCTGATACTCGCGATAAAGTCTTTCAATTCTGCATATCCTTGAAGTTTGTATTGACCTTTGCCCTCCTCTATTGCGCGTCTGACAGTATCCTCTGTTTTTGCGTATGTTCTGTTGAACACAGAGATGCTAAATCCCTTTTCCGCAATGTTTAGAGCCAAGTTTTGACCCATAACACCAAGACCGACAAGACCGATATCAGCTGACATGTTGTTTGTTAATTTTTGTTGGGCCCTGATCAGATTTTATTTGTAAATCGTAGCGGAGCGTAGTTTGCCCGAAATGTGCCTCAACACGATGTTCGTCCGCATCTATGTTGTTTAGTTACCTACTTCTTGAACGTGGTGCTTCCGGTGTTGTTTTTTAATGAAAAACTGAAAAAGCAAATAAATCTTGGTTGACTAGTCGTTACGTTCGCGGCAAACAAAATTCAACAATGAAGCGAAAACGTGACGAGTCAGAGGCATCCGATTCTAGTGGCCCACTTAGGTTCACAACTCATAGCAAGTCCTTGTACAATATTACACAATCACCAGGATGGTCGGCAGCAGAAAACAAAGTGTTAAAACTTGCCATCATGAAATTCGGTGTTGGTGCATGGACCAAAGTTATGGCTCTGGGTATTTGCCCAGGAAAAACTAACGCTCAGTTCAATTTGCAAGTTCAAAGAATGTTGGGACAACAAAGTTTGGCTGGATTTGCAATGATAAAACTAGACGTAGATGCTGTTCGTACCGACAATGAAGAAAAAATTTCAAAATTGGACGATTTGAACGACAAAAGCGGAAAGCAAGAAATTTATGTTAAAAGTGGCTTGATTATCAATGCTGGTGAGAACCCAACTAGAGAATCAAAAGCAAAATTGTTAGAAGAAAATAAGAAAAAGTATGAACTCAAACCAGAAGAAATCGATGAACGTGTCAATGAAATAGAAATGTTTGAACACAAACGTAAAAAGAGAATAGAGTTTGAAGAAATCATCAAAAAGTACAACATCTTTGACAAGGAAGAAAAGGAAGATGAACATTTGGACCGTGCCTCCGAAATTAAAAAAGTAGAAAAAGAAATCGAAGAAGCAAAGAAAAAGTTGACTGGCATGCAAAAGAAATATCAAAAGATGATTTGTGCATAATAAATTACTTTTCAAATTCGCGTTTTGCTTGATTAAACTTGGCAAATATATCTTGTATGGCTTCTGTTTCATGTCCTATTTGATCCGCTCTCATGTTAAATCGGTCGTAGAGTTTCAAATTGATTCCATACCAATGTTCTTTTACAAACTTGTATTCTTCTTCACTGGTGATTTTCATGTAATTGTACAGGAGTGATAAATCAGTATTCGTTGGGTTATTATCGTACATTTCCGGGAAACATGTTTTCAAAATTTTATCGTGGTCTGTGGTATCTGCATAGAACAATAGTACTTCGCGCAACGTGTCAATGTGATCATATTTTGCTGCCATGAAAATTGGTGTTTGGTTCATGACGACATTCTAAGCGTTAGTACGAAGAATTAAACATACAGGTGTGTTCATTGGACTTTGCGTTTTCTGTGCACTCTCATTAGTTTGAATAATTGTATTGGTTTGCACCATCTCTTTCTTGATTCTGAAAAATGCGACTAAAAAGTAGTGGAAAATGAACACTGCACATTTTCTTGAATCGGAACCCATCGCATAGTGCAATGTATTATTGCCAGCACGATCTTTTCCGAGCAATAGTTTTAGTACAGTTTTTGGGTCATATGTTTGGTGCAACCATGTACATACAAGTCTCAAAAACGTGAACATGCGATCGTGTGCTTTGACACAACAATAATGTAACAACTGGGATCCGTGTTCATCTTTTGCTTGTATGAGTCCCATTAATATCTTTTCTTTATCGGCGTTGGATTTGAATAGCTCTTCGCAGAATTGTATCATGTTTTCTTCAATAGCAACGTGAACGAACGTTTGTTTGCGAATGTTAAATTTAACAGTAGACGACATTTGGTGTGCGTACAGTATTTGTGCGCATTCTATGTGGTGGTGACGAAGTGCCAAGTGTAGTGGCGTAGATCCAAAATTGTTTTGCTGTAAGAGTAACGTGTGGTTGATGACATCCGCATATGGAGATGGTAGTGTTATCAACCAACTTAAGACACCTGCGTGTCCGAACCGTGCGCAATCGTGTAGAATATTCCATTTGTTTTTGTTAACTTCGTGAATTCGTACTTTGGCATCCTCAATTAGCACTTTCGCACATGATAAATAGCCTAATCGACACGCGTAATGTATCGGTGTTCTTCCAAAGCTTGCGTTTTTTGCATTTGGGTTCCAATCTTCGTTTGTAGAAGCCTTACAGGTCAATAACACATTGAACAACTCACTTTTATGTCTTGGTCTGTGTAGAACATTGACGTGATTTTGGAAAAGAACGTTGGTGTACTAACATCTCCTCCTGTAAGAATTTTTTCTTTGTACTGACGCACGATACGCCGCAATGCCTCTTCGTCCCCAAGACGCACCACAGTAAAAATATCAATTTTCTCTGGCTCCATGGGCGTTTTGGTACTGTAGTACCAAGCACTAGTTGGTGAAAGCGACACTTGTGTTTTTGTAAGAACTGATCAACCAAGTTTTTAGCAAACAAAAACATGTTAAGACGTGCCATTCGCTCTGTTAGACCATTGAACAGCTCTTTTACCAGATTCTACTCTCAACCAGCGTACCAAAATATTATTTTCGAGAAGAAAGAGGATGGTGTTGCATTGATCACTTTAAATCGCCCTAAAGCACTCAACGCTCTCAACAACGACCTTTGCACCGAGTTGGGAGAGTGCATTACTGCAATCGACAAAGATGAATCAGTACGTGTAACTGTTATTACTGGTAGTGACCGCGCATTCGCAGCAGGAGCTGATATTAAAGAAATGCAAACCAAGGGCTTCATCGATGTCTACAAATCAGGATTATTCGGACCTTTAGACGCAATTCCCAGAGCAAGAAAACCAATCATCGCCGCGGTTAATGGTTTCGCATTGGGAGGTGGCTGCGAACTCGCAATGATGTGCGACTTTATCATCGCAGGAGATAAAGCAAAATTCGGACAGCCAGAAATTAAACTTGGAACAATCCCAGGAATTGGAGGTAGCCAAAGACTCACTCGTGCCATTGGAAAAGCACGTTCCATGGAACTAACACTTACTGGCGACATGATTACTGCACAAGAAGCAGAACAAAGGGGACTTGTTAGTCGTGTTGTACCATCAGAAGAGTTAGTCAAGAATGCTCTTGAGACAGCCAAGAAGATTGCTTCTTACTCAAGTCCAATTGGTAAGTTTTGTGTGTAGTACTAACATCTAGTTCAATTGGCAAAAGAGGCTGTTAACAAGTCTTTCGAGACTACTCTAACAGAAGGTTTGAATCTCGAAAAGAGAATTTTCCAATCTACATTTGCAACAGTAAGTTTCTGAATAGTCACTGTTAACAATTGTTTAGAATGATCAAAAAGAAGGTATGAGTGCATTTGCAGAGAAGCGTGCTCCCAAATTTACTGATAACTAAAATAAATTAAAGGTTACTGTACACTATTTCTCACTTCACTGTTGTGTTAATAACACTAGTTCATTTCTTTCCCAATTTTTTGATTTCTTCTTGTAGTAACTGAATGTTTGCGGGTGCACCATACAGTTGATGCTTTTCCGAATTATATTTGCCATTTTCAATATCTTGTACCAATGCATGCAATTTGCTATACTGTTTCGTGTTTTTGAACGCACGTATCCTCTCAAGTAAAAGTAACGCATCTGGCTTGAGTCCTTTCTTTTCCATTTGTTGATAGTACTCTTCCGCATCAGCATACGATTTGCTATTGTACAATGCTAACAAAACTTTAAAGTAGTGATAGTATACTGGTGTATGAATAGTCTTGTAGTGTTCAAAATAGTTCACTACTGCCAAACTCGTATCATACTTACACAAATAATTAAACATGATATCCATGGTCCCTTGATCTTGGCCAATGATTTGCTTCGCATCATGTACTCTATTATGCTTGAGCAGCGATCTAACTACAAATAAATACTCTTGCCTTCTCCACTGTTCCAACCCACCTAGAAGATGTATAGTATCTTTCAGTGGAAGTTTTTCATGTAGAGCTGCCTCGAGTGTCTTCTTGAACGTGAATCCAGAGTGTTTTACATCTTCTAACATCATACTTGACGCGTACTGTATGACTTGTGACGGTGACACCTTTCGCATAATAATATGGTACAAATACGTTGTCTTTTTGGGTACTTGTGCAAAGTACGTTATCGCTTTTTCCAAAGTGTTTTCACACAACACTTCCAACTCTTTTTCATACAATTCTGGTTTGATTCCAAATACTTGATTTGCTCTTTCGATCCATTTTCGAACATGATCGCCAACGCCATGTAAAAAGATTCGTTCATTGCCAACGATTTTCAATAATAAATTATCTGGTTGCACTCCTTTTTCGATCATTAGTTCCAAACACTGTTTTGCAGATTCGTAGTCTTGATTGTCGACAGTATGCTTGACAAGCATTGTATATGTTTCTACATTTGGCTCAATCTTGAACGTGCTCACCATATTTGTAACAGTCTTGAGTGCTTTCTTGTAATCACCAACAGTAACTTCAAAGTGAATTAACGTGTTGACAAACGTGACATCAGGTGATATTTTTGCAGCAGTCATGTCTTGACGTAGTTTTTCGATCATTTTAAAGTCACCGTATAGTCCATACATGTACACCATCTCTGTGTAATCTTTTATCGACTTGCTTTCGATACTGTCAAACTCTTTTCGATAGTGTGGAACGTTAAACTTTCCATCAAACCAAAAATACGATTTTTTCGTTTTCATTTTTTTCCATCCAACGTCGTACTGGTGAAGAAGTACACGCTCTGCACCTTTGTAGCTTCTACTCTTCGGCATTCCTATTTTCATGATTTCATGAGCCAAACCGGTATTTCCGAATCGAATACAGCCTATTAGCATTGTGTCTCTCATTTGAACGGTAAGTGACGCTTTTTCCTGCGCAAACTTAAACACGGATATCATATGATCTAGTTCTCCTCGTTCTAGAAATTCATCCAACAGTGTTTGTATTTGCACACCACTTGGCATATTCGATCGTTTTAATACGTGTGATGCTTGTACGAGATTGTTTGAAGTTATTAATTCGTCGAAAATAGCTTTTTGACTTGTTTCGTCTAAACGCGAAAGAGTATTAAACACTACCATAGCCATATCAACATTGTTTTCGCGAATATTCGCAAGTACTAGTTCAGGTGATATTTTAGGTACGTAGTGTCGTGTTAATATAGTTCGAAAGCACTCGTTTGCTAGTTGTACACTACCCTCTGCGCATAGCTCTGTGAATAACTCGTCTATTTGTTCCCAATTTGCAGGTTGTAAGTCTATTGTGGCGTTCAATGTGTAGAATCTTTTAAGTAGGTCCGTTGTTTTTGGTTCTTTGGCGAGAAACGAATTGCATGTGTTAACATTGTGTGAGAACGTCCGAACAACAAACAACGCCTTATTTGCGACAATTAAACGCCCTACTCGCCATGAACAGCGCAGTGTCAACATGTGCACTTTGCTCTAGTTGTAAAACCGGCTTCTAAAATGCTAAAAACCGTTTCATGTCTTCTGTTACTCGCCTGTGTGTTCACACAGTCACTTCCAGAGTACGTTTATCTAGGATTAAATGGACAAGACGATAGTACGACCGCAATGGCTGTTTCGTGGTTCACGTGGTACTCAGAAAGCTACCATCCCATCGTTTTATATGGAACTACTCAAAACTACACGCAACAAAGCAAAGAGGGAGTAACGAAAACATATAATCCTGCCAAAGGTTATCATCATACTGCTATCATGACCAACCTCAAGCCAAACACAAAATATTACTTCTCTTGTGGCGATAAAAAGTCCGGAATGAGCCCACAAAAAAGTTTTATTACCCCAGATACAACATCAGCAGAGTTGATCGTTATTGGAGATTTAGGAACTCTGAGAGGAGGAGAAACAACCACGATAATGCACCAGCGAGTCGCAAATAACACAAAACAATCTAAAACAAGTATGGTATTGCATATTGGTGATATAGCCTACGCAGACGACTTTCCAGGACTGTTCTATGAGACTGTATTTAATAGTTGGTTCCGACAAATGCAAGGTGTCATGGATGTTGCGCCATACATGGTCTGTCCAGGAAATCACGATCGTGGTTGCAAGATTTGGCCTTGCGATGCAAACAATCAACACTTTAACGCATACAACAAACGTTTTACCATGTTACCAAGCGTGAACCCAAATCACTCTATGTGGTACAGCTTCAACTACGGTCCATACCACATCGTTTCTATTAGTACAGAAACAGATTTCCCAAATGCTCCATACGGCGAAACATTTGGTGATCAATTGTCATGGTTCCGTGCAGATCTAAAGAAAGCCAATCTAGATAGAAAAAATCATCCATGGGTGATCGTCATGGGTCATAGACCGATCTATTGTAGCAGTGTTGGAAGATCATGGGAAGGACAACCTGTTCTAGATGCAAGAGACATTCAATCAGCATTTGAAGACATCATGCATGAGGAAAAGGTAGATATTTTTGTAGCAGGACATGTTCACGCATACGAGAGAATGTATCCAGTGTACAAGAGTAATGTAACCTCAACAGACTACAACAATGTTAACGGAGGAACTATCCATATCGTAAATGGAGCTGCTGGTAGTATAGAAGGTCGTATTGCAGTTTGGCAAAGTGTTTCTTGGAGTGCAAATCATTTCTTAGGTGATTTTGGCTATGGTATTATGCGTACCAGTAGCGATGACACCAAATTGTCACTGACTTGGGAATTTTACTCTTCTTATGACAACATTCTAAGAGATAGCTTCACTACCACCAAACCTCGCATGTAAATATAATCACAACGCTGTGTACCGTTACGTCTTCTTTAATCTTTCTCTTTAATTTTCCGCTTGACGAATCCCACAAAACTGACAACTGAAACATCATGGCACTAAGCGACCGTGCAAACCGTGTCCGTAATCGTCTCAGTCAGAGACTTAGTCGACGCTTCAACAACCAAGAAATATTCAACAGTTGTACTGTAGAAGAAATTGATATTCCTGAAATTGTTGAGATGTGTGTAGAGTCTGAAGCCGATTTCACGGTAACGTTACCAACTCTGATAACTCCAAACTCTGTGACGATTGTCCATACTAGTGACACGCATAATTTACATCTCTCACAAAAAGGACACGAACCAGAGGGAGACATCTACATTCACAGTGGTGATTTCTCACACAAAAGTATGCACTAGTAGAAATAGCACTAATATTTAGGTGACTGGAAAGATGACACTGACGCCATACCACATACTGTGCGACAATTTAACGAGTATCTAGGCACCCTTCCATATCGGATAAAAATCGTTATAGGTGGAAATCATGAGATAGGCTTTAACAATCTTACACGCGAGTACATACAGAAGCATATTTTGACAAACGCAATTTATTTGCAAGACAACTCCTTACGCGTACAGTTACCAGAACATAAGTCACTACTATTCTATGGAACGCCTTGGACAACAAGTCACAACATGGGCTTTTCGATGAGTCGTGATTCTATTTTCGAAAAGTGGGAAGCTATACCAGATGATACTGACGTGTTGATAACTCATTTACCACCACAAGGGTATTTAGATTTAGCAAGTGGAACAACAGAAGGTGTTTGCAAAGTCTGTGGTGAGTCAAGCCATCCGTATAACAAACATTGGGGAGAAGCCAAACTTAAGCAAAAAACAAAATATCTATGCGAGCATGGTAGACTAAAGCTTCATTTGTTTGGTCATGTCCATGAGGAATGCTCTGGTATTAAGGTAAAAGTTACCAGAACAAAAACACTTATGTACTATAACGGTTCTGCTGACTGTGGTTCTAGTCAAGCAAGAGTACCTCATGCAATAACTCTGTCTCTGTGACAATAAATAAGAAACTTAGTTGACAACATGAAACGTTCAAAGAGCAAACATGAAGGGTCGTTCGTCTGTCGAAAGCACCCAAAACTTCTTAGTGATAATACGTACCGATTCGTAACATCGTTGGGCACTGTAGAATACACATTACTCTGTACATTGAGCGACAGAAACAACTCTATATTGTTGGTCAAAAATGCGTACAACCACGCGATAATTATGAAAAACGAAACAATGTCACATGCACCTAAAGTGTCTCCCGAACTTTCTATGACCTTGCTCAAGGATAAAATTAAACTGTATCGAGCGCTGCAAAAGATACACTCCTTATTCATTTCGAGAGTACTAAATATATTTTACTACGCTAACAAAGAAGTAACAAAAGTGTCACTCTTTGCCACACTGCCTCATTATCAATATGCGCGTGGATTTAACAAATTCATCTTTACTGACAGAGCTTTCCCAGAAGCACTGATTGTAGAGATAGGAAGACAAATTTGTGAGGGGTTATCAGTCATTCACGCGCAGGATCCGCCAATAGTGTTGGACTCGCCCATTGAAAAAGCATTCATGTTTCAAGGAATTCAATATGAGAACAATGAAGTGAGTGTTTGGATAATTTTAAACGCATGCAACACATGTCACGAAAATCGTAGCAAAAACAGAAAACTGGACATGCACAATTTGTACAAGTTTTTGAATATTCTGATGCAAGCGCCAGAGCACAGAAAACCCAACATAATCGTCCCTATGTCAACTGCATTTGAAGAGAGCGAGTATTCTTCATCGTTGCGAAGGGTGGTCTACAATTTGGAAACTAATTATATGACCACAACAGCTGTTGACATGATACAGAATTTTAGGTATGTTTTCAAACATGTCTTATAATAACGTGTAGATACCTGAAGCAGTCCTACTTCACCAGTTATAAATTAGCATACACAGATGTCGCAATCACGGCACTGCATTAGCTCAAGGCGTATTCATTGAGTGCGTTTCTTCTTGATCCTTCTACTGACGGCGAAATATTGAGTGCTGTATTTGTCGTATGAATAAGCTATTTTCAAAAATTTTGTTGTAATGTCGATCCGCAATAAGGCATCGGCTGAGCTAATTTTAAACCCATAGAAAAGTTTTGATCAGAAAACAACTCAAGACTACAACGATGAACAAGTTGTTTCTTCTTGTGGTAGTACTATTGGCTTTGGCAGCCTTTGCCCAAGTCGATACTCCAACGCGGAAGTTGGGGAAAGTATTTAAGAATTTTAAAAAGTTGAGGCGATGTTTGAAGCGAAATAGACAAGATGCGGATAGGAAATGGCGATGCGTCCGTAGAGCACGTGGTATTAAACTAGTCCGCAAATGTGTAAAGAAAACACAAGCTCTCCAATTAGGCGATGACAAACGAGGAGCACGCAAAAAATTCAAATCCACAATGAAGTGTGTTGCAAAGAACTTTAAGAAAGCTGTCCGACGCGTACTAAAGAAGGACTTTGGTGGTGTTCGAAACCTTCGAAGAGCAGCTCGCAAGTGCAAGAGAAGCAGAAAATGCAGATCGATCGACAGTCGACAAAAGAAATTCAGATGTGTAACTAAATGCATCAAGCGCCGCGTCAAGAGGTCGCTCAAGAAGAACAGCAAACGCAGCAAGCGTAGCGACAAGAAGAACAAGAAAAAGAAAGGCAAACGCAGCGGTAAAAAGGGCAAGAAGAGTAAGCGTAGCGGAAAGAAGGGCGCTAAGGTCAGCCGACGTGATTCTCGCAAAATTAGAAAATTGAACAAAAAGATTCGCAAGACTCGTCGCGCATTGAGAAAAGCGAACAGAAAGAGCAAGGTTCGTGAGGCAAAGAAACTCCGTCGCAAGTTACGCAAACTCATCAAGAAACAAGTCAAACTCTTGAAGAAGACTCGTCAACTCTCCGTTCGTACCTACAAGCAAAAGAGACCAAAGAGTACTGTTCGTCGTGCCGTATTCAACCTCAGTATCTTCAACTTGAGAAGATTAACAAGACGTGCTAAACGTGCTCTCAAGCGTAAGCTCAAACGTGCAGTCAAGAAGTTGAAGAAGAGCAGCAAGAAGTTGTCAAAGAGATCCAAACGATTACTCAAGAAGGCAAAGAAGGCACTAAAGAAACTCACAACCAAGGAAGGTAGAAAAGCGTTGAAGAAGGCCATCAAGAAGCGTGCTTTGAAGAGACGTGCTGCTATCAAGAAGATCATCAAGAAACTCAAAGCAAAAGCAAAGAAGGCAAACAAGAAACTATCACGCAAACAATTGAAGAAGGCTGTTCGTAAGGCATTGAAGAAGTCCAAGAAGTCTGCTCGCAGTGCAAGAAAAGCGATCGCTAAGGCTAAGAAGCAAGTGAAGAAGGCAAAGAAGGCAGCAAAGAACGGCAAAGTATCAAAGAAGGCTAAGAAGCTACAAAGGTCTGCCAAGAAAGCCGTCAAGAAAGCAACAAAGAAAGCCAAGAAAGCCACTCGCAAATTGAAATCAGAAACCAAGAAGGCACTACGTGATGCTGTAAACAAATCCAAAAAGTCAAAGAAGGGCAAACGCAGCGGAAAGAAGAGTAAGAAATCATCCAAACGACGATGCTCTCGCAAACTTCGCAGAAAGAACGCTAAGAAAGCAAAGAGCTTGAAGAAGAGAGTCAAGAAATTGCAAAAGCGCATCAAAAAGTCAAAGAAGAGTTTGAAGAAGGCCAAGAAGAATGGTAGAAAGAACAAATCAAAGACTTTGTCCAAGAAGTTGAAGAAGGACAAGAAACAACGCAAAAAGTGGAACAAGAAGTTGAAGAAGTACAACAAGTGCGCTCGCGTTCGTAGTTTGGCACAACAATTTGAATCAACTCTTGACGACTCTGCTGATGTTGTAACAAAGAGTGGAAAACGCTCTGGAAAGAAGGCAAGAAAGTTGGCAAAGAAGTTGAAGAAGCGTGCTAAGAAGCTCAGGAAATCTGTTCGTTCTCTCAAGAAGAAGGTCAAAAAGACCAAGAAGAGCTTGAGAAGATCAAAGAGAAATCTACGCACCAGAAAAGCAAAGAAACTCTCCAAGAGATTGAGACGCTACAAGAAGAAGTTGGACAAAACTTCCAAGAAGTTACGCAAGGTTGCAAAGAAGGCTCGCAGAGCAGCACGCAAGGCTCGCAAGGGAAGAAAATCCAGAAAGTCCGGCAGAAAATCACGCAAAGCTAGAAAACTGTCCAAGAAGTTGAAGAAGCGTGCTCGCAAACTCAAGAAGTCTGTTCTCAAACTCCAAAAGAGAATCAAACGCGCAAAGAAGAACTTGAAGAAGTCAAAGAGCCTCAAAAAGGCTAGAAAGCTTGCCAAGAAGTTGAGAAGATACAGACGCAAGTTACGCAGACAAACTAAGAAGCTACGTAAGACAAAGAAGGCTCGTCGTGCAGTACGAAGACAATTGAAGAGACGTGGATCGAAGAAGTCCAGAAGATCAGAAAGAAAGTCACGCAAAGCAAGAAAAGCAATCAGAAAGTTAAAGAAACAACTGAAGAGGGCAACTGGTCGTAAGGCAAGAAAGCTCAGACGCAAACTCAGAAAGTTAACCAAACGAAGCAAGAAGTCACGCAAATCTCGTAAGGGACGCAAAGGTCGCAAGAGCAGAAGATTACGCAAAGCCAGAAGAGCAGCACGCAAGGCAAAGAAAGCACGCAGAGCTTCACGCAAGCTAAAGAAATCGTTACGCAAACTCCAAAGAAAGATAAAGAAGGCAAAGAGAAGCTTGAGACGAGCAAAGAGAAATCTTCGTTCCAGAAAAGCAAGAAAACTCGCAAGAAAACTGAGACTTTACAAACGCAGATTGAACAAAGTTTCCAAGAAGGCACGTAAGGCTGCACGCAAAGCACGCAAGGCCAGAAAAGCAGCACGCAGACCCGGACGTAAGGGAAAGAAACCTAGAAAGTCACGTAAATCCAGAAGAGCACGTAGAGCTGTACGCAAAGCTAGAAGAGCCATCAGAAAGTTGAAGAAGCAATTGAGAAGATCATCTGGTCGCAAGGCAAAGAGACTCTCAAGAAAACTCAAAAAGTTGGTCAAGAAGGGACTACGCAAAGCAAAGAAGAACGACAGAAAGAGACGAAGTAAGAAGCTCTCCAAGAAGGTCAAACGTGATCGCAAAAAGTTGAAGAAGCTAGAGAAAAAGTTGAGAAAAGCAAAGAAAAGCGCAAAGAAGGCACGTAAGGCTCGCAAAGAACGCAAATCAAACAAGAGTGGAAAGAAGGCGAAGAAAGCAGCCAAGAAGCTACGCAAATTACAAAAGAAGATCAAACAAGAAAAGAAGAGTTTGAAGAAGGCAACCAAGAATAACAAATCACGCAAGGCCAAGAAGCTGGCCAAGCAATTGAAGAAAGACAAGAAAAAGTTGCGTCAACTCAAGAAGAAGGTTGAGAAGAAAGCCAAGAAAGCAAACAAGGCTGAAAAGAAAGCGAAAAAAGCAGCCAAGAAGGCAAAGAAAGCAGGCAAGTCAAAGTCTGGTAAGAAAAATCTAGAAGAGTTATCTATCGATATTGTTGCAGCTCTGTAAATATCAAATATAAACCATTTTAATCGTTACTAATACATTTGTTAAATTTTGTTTTTATTCAAACTAGTATTGATTAAATCTGTACGTCCATGTCGAGTTGGAACATGGCCTTTTCTTTCACATAAACTTTCTTCTTGCGAACCATGATCACTGCAACTACAACAATTATAATTATCACAGCCACAATCAAAACAATCAAAGCAACACCAACAACTGAACCAACCACAATTCCTGCAATTGCTCCTGCACTCAGTGTTTGTGGTTCGATGACCACTGGTTTTGGTGTGGTAGATGGAGTAGCAGTAGTTGTTGGTGCTGGTGTAACAGCAGTTGAAAACTCGATTGTTGATGTAATGTCAGGATCAATGTTAATTGCAACATTTTCTGTAACAACTCCTACACTGACCTTCAAAACCGAACCTCTGATTGCACGAATAGTAAACGGTATTTGATACACACGTATCAACTCGTCTAAGATATCTTTCATATTCACTGATATTGCTCCTGCTTGATCCACAGTCACTGTTACATTACCTGCTTGATTACCATCTTCGTCTGACAAGATCACCGCAAGTTGTGCAGTAGCTGCCAAATATGTAACGTTGAACGACACTGACACTTTAGATACAATGGCCTCTTTCGGAATGGTTGCATTTCGAGCAAACGTGATAGGTAATGTTACTGTTACATTTGCACTGGCAAACAACACCAATGACGTGTTAACAACTGGAGGTGGTACAAGTGTTATATTTCCAACAACTTGACTTGTTGCAGTGCCTTTTACAATTTGAATAACAGGCGGATTTGTTGGTGCAGGAGTTGCAGTTGTTGTTGGTAAAGCAGTTGTAGAAGGAACAGGCATTGTTGTTGGCACTAGAGTAGTTTTAGGTTCCACAGTTGTTGTAGTCGGTGCCATTGTAGTTGTTGTAGGTGATAACGATGTAGTTGGCTCAATAGTAGTGGTTGGTGCTACAGTAGTTGTAGTAGGTGTACTTGTCGTGCTGGTTGTTAGTGCACTTGTTGTAGTTGGTGCAGCAGTACTTGTTAGTACTGGCGTGGGTGTTGGCGATGTAGTAGGTGATGCTGGTAGATACAAACTCAAAATCAATGTATGATATGTTGCCGACATCGACACAGAGATATTAGCAGCTTCGAAAATGTTTGGTAATCTTGTAGGATAAATGTATGAACTCGAAACACCTAACTCGCTCTTCAAAGCAGAACCCCATGCAAATAATGCTTGTTTGTCTCCCTTCTTAGCCACAGCGATGGTATGATCACGACCACATGCAACTGATATTGGTGTATACCCTTCAAAACCTGTCATGTTCACTCTAACAGGACTATTTTGATTACTAGTATCACCATTTCCATTTGCATACGCACCTCCTGCTCCCCATGCATATACGTTACCAGCAGTATCTACTGCGGCCATGTTGAAAACACCAGCACATGCATCTGTTATAACTTTGGCGTTTAACACATCAGTGGTGTTTACAGCTGCAGGAAGGTCTTGGTTTACTGCATTTGAGCCGATACCCAACACTCCATTGTCGTTATTTCCCCACACGAAAATGTTTCCACTAGTTGTAAGTACAATTACTGATCTTTCTTTTGCTGATATTTTGACAACAAATTCATTGATGAGAGCGTCATCCATGTATACGTATGCCGGTACCTTTTGAACTCCTCCTATAATTGTGTTGTTACCGAGCATTCCGTCATTTGTACTTCCCCATGCGTAGACTCTTCCTTCATTGGTGACTGCGAAACAATTATATGATGTTACAGCGATAGCAACGACAAACTTTTGATACAGTGCACTAGTGGCATCAGTTAGTACAGCAACTGGACTGTAATTTGGACTATCATCAGCAGTACCAGTACCCGCCTGTCCTTGATTATTGTTACCCCACATGTAAACAGCACCAGTGTCAGAAAGTGCAGAGACAGTGATAGAGCTAGTGGCTACAGCTGTGATAAACACTCCTGCTAACGCACCGCTAGTGTCTACAGCTATAGGAACACTTGTTTGAGGTACTATTGATCCAGTTCCCAAACAACCATTGGTATCACTACCCCAAGAGAATAGTTTACCATCTGATGTTAATGCAATGGAAACACCACCCATTGAGACAGCAATGACATCTTTTCCTGCCAATGCACCACTCAGTATCGGTGATCTTGGTATGGCTACAATAGATGGATCCCAACCAAGAGAACCTTCGTTCATTGTACCCCAAGTATACACTGTACCACTTCTAGTAAATGCAACACCTCCGTTTTCGCTACACATTGCAATTTCGGTTGTGTTATCAAATGAACTTGTGATAATGGGCGCTAGCATTGATCTACCTTCTTGTGCAGTATTACCAATACCCAAATTTCCATTTTGGTTCATACCAATCGCATATGGTTGTTTGGTTGTGGAAATGACTGTTACTACTCGTCCTTGTGGTATGATAGCAGCTATGTTACCATCAACCATTCCTACATCTGTTGCAGCAACAGGAGTTGGATGGTTTTTACCTGCAACAAGACCAGTATTAAAGTTGTTCGTTCCCCATACAAACACGTTATTATCACTAGTAATAGCATAGGCCATCTCCTCACCGATTGCGATTTGTGAAACAACAAATGAGTCGAGTGAACTTGGTGCTAATTGCACTGGCACGTATCGGTCATTTGTGTCTCCTGTTCCTAACTGGTAATTTGCACCTGCTCCCCAAGAAAACACTTTTCCATCTTGGGTAAGGACCAGTACGGCTAATCTACTTGCTGCAATGCTTGTGATTGTTTTTCCAGCGAGAACACCTGTCATGTTAACTTTAACTGGAGCAAAGGCGTGAGAGGAGTCAGTCGTGCCGTCACCACGTGCCCAATAAACACCCCAAGTGTATATCATTTGGCCATCGTCACGCAACGCTACAGAGAACTGATCTCCTGCTGCTATCTTTGTGATTTTTACGCCACTGTCGATAGTAAGAGCGATTGGATGCTCTGAATATGGAACAACAGAACCTATTCCCAATTGACCTAATATGTTAGAAAATAATTTTGAAAGTCGTACCATTGTCGTTCGATCCCCACACGTATACTTTTCCTTGATCAGATAACGCTAATGTATGTCTTCCGTAAATGTCCAAAGTGGAAATTTTCACACCAAAAAGTGCGCCTGTTTGATTGACTTGAGTTGGGTATATAACAACCCTAGCCTCACTACTGGTAACAAAACCTGCCCCCAATTCACCAAATTGATTTTCTCCCTAAAATCGAGTTAAAAAGTTGAATATTGTCTTACCCATCCATAAATAGTGTCATCAGTGTTGATAACAAATGTATTAGCAGTTCCAATATCTACAAATCTTGCTTTTTTGCCAAATAATACAGATATGCTGGTGAGTTCATATGGTGTTGGAATCATAGTTGACGTGCCATCACCAACGTTACCGACAGTGTTGTCACCCATAAAGTCAATATCATAATAGTATGGACTTGGTGGGGTTGGTGCTCTAGTGGTGGTAGGTGCTGCCGTAGTTGTTGGTGGATCAGTAGGTTTATCTGTTGTTGGTTCAGGTGTAGTGGTTGGTGATTCAGTGGTAGTAGGTGCTACAGTGGTAGTGGGTTCAGGTGTAGTATTAAGTATTTCAGTAGTAGTTGGTTCAGGTGTAGTTGTAGGGACTTCGGTAGTAGTAGGTGCCACAGTAGTGGTAGGTGCTTCAGTAGTTGTTGGCGCTATAGTAGTAGTAGGCGCAGGTGTCGTCGTAGGTGCAACAGTAGTAGTAGGTGCTGGTGTCGTTGTCGGTGCAACAGTTGTTGTTGGTGTTGGCGTAGGTGTTGGAGTTGAAGTAGCAGGAACATCAGGAGTATCTACTACGCTACGAGTTAATATTAAAGCGTGAGCAGATAAACCAATAGAGACTCGTGCACTATCCAACAAAGTCGGTTGATCAAATTTTGTTGGGACTGTGCGTGTGAAACCTGTCTCACTTGTAATAGGAGTACCCCATCCAAACAAACTTAAACTTGTGTTGCTTGCACCAACTGCTAACATTGGGAATCCACATGCAATTGATTCTGGTATGTATTCTCCAAATCCTGTCATGTTAACGAGATTGGGAGTATAGTAAGTAGTTGTAGTGCCATCACCATTGCCATAGCCACTACCTGATCCCCAAGCAAAGATACGTCCGTCTCTAGCAAGTACTGCCATATTGTTGGCTCCTGCACAGACACTTCGTATCGGTGCTGAAAGTGACACCACTGCCACTGGATCTTTCTCAACACTACCACCAGTTCCATTGTTTCCGAGTATTCCGTTATTATTTTTTCCCCATGTGTATATCGATCCATTGTTTGTCAATACAATGACAGCATAGTCTGATGCATCAATATTAACTACTTGTTGTCCAAACAGTACTCCAGTCATGTTCACAAATCCAGGATAAGTTCTGAAGGCAGTTTCTGCAGAGTCACCAAGTAAGCCACTGGCAACATTTCCCCATGAGTGTACTTTTCCATCACTTGTCACTGCGTAACTATTAGAAGTGCTAAGAGCCATAGCAATGACTACTCTTCCCTTGAGTGAACTACTTGAAGAGGTATCGACTTTGACAGGAGTGTATGAGGAGGATGTAGATCCTACACCTAGTTTTCCAAAGTCACCATTACCCCACATGTACATTTCACCTAATGTGGATAGAGCTGCAGCTGTTTTAGGTCCAGTAGTGATCGATGAGATTATTACGCCTGCTAGCACACCTGTGGCGGGAACTGCTACGGGTACGAGGCTACTGACCACACCGTTACCAATTCCAAGTCCGCCGTTAGTGTTATCTCCCCATGTGTAGATTCGGCCATCTGTGGTGAGTGCTAGCGAGAATTCTCCACCTGCCGATACCGATTTGACTTCTTTTCCGAATAATGCACCAGAAAGCAAAGTTTGTCTTGGTGAATTAACAACGGAGGTTGGCAAACCCAATGAAAAATAATCGTCTCCCCACACATACGCTGTGCCACTTGTTGTCACGACAATACCAGTCCTGTCGTTACACATGGCTAGTTGTATGTAGTCATCAAATTGTGTATTACTCACTAGAGGGCCAAGTCCAATAATAGTTCCTAGTGTGGTTTGACCAAGACTTCCGCCTTCATTGTAACCGAACGTATAAACTTGATTTGATTGTGTCATGAGAACAGCACTATTACCACCGTTTGCATAAACGGATGTAATAGTGTCAATACTAGAAGTGTTCATTATTCCTGGTGTTGACCTGCTAAAGATCTCCACAGGTTCTAACAATTCTCCAAAACCATTATATCCCCAAGACACCAAAGTACCGTTCTTTGTTAACGCATAAGCTGCTTCTATACCTAAAGCAACTTGAGTGATGTTTGGAGTAGATCCAAAAGCTGCAGCGAAACTGATAGCTACTGGAACATTTTGTATACGTGAATTATCGTCAACTCCTGATCCTAACAAGTAGCCATCTGTACCCCACGTGTACACCATACCATCTTGAGTAAGTGCCAAAACAACTGCGGCATTGGCAACAATGTTAGTTACTATTTTGCCAGCAAGTGGTGCCATGTTGACTTGAACAGGGTATGGCGAATCAATTGTTGAAGTTCCATTTCCACGAGCATATCCGATTCCCCATGTATAGATCATTTGACCATCAGATCGTAGTGCAACAGAAAATTGAGCTCCTGCTGCCACTTTTTGAATTTGAGCACCAACGTAAACATACAATGGCGATGGAGAGTTAATGTATGTATTCACACCCAATTGTCCTGCAATAGTAAGTCATTATTTCTAAATATACATACCTTTGTCGTTTTTTCCCCATGAATAAACA
>JAESGV010000413.1_pt1 | contig 19064 bp, 12 predicted proteins | sample 9269781 | NCBI WGS metagenome assembly JAESGV01 (sample SAMN15741586, study PRJNA653496) | algae metagenome | isolation source: Tildeniella torsiva UHER 1998/13D and co-occurring heterotrophs from... | place: Slovakia: Slovak Paradise National Park, Hrabusice, Kosice Region | collected 2000-01-01
AATCATTTCCAAGGGTCTCATCGATTTGGAACTCTCACAAAAGTTACTCGTCGACTTTTTCGAGGTCGCAGATCGCGTTTCCATACAAAACGCCATTTTCGATTTGGCAGAGAACGATGCTATTCCTTACATTTTACACACTCACGACGGTGCGACTATTTCCATCTATTGTGTTGCATACGGAACCATCAAGGACAGAAGAAGAATTATCCAAAGTTTGTCCAATACAGAAGGTGAGAGTTTGATTGTCAAAGCATGCAAAACGTATTGCGGAAGTATTGTCATTCGTTACTTGTTACAAACAGTTGACGATACCGTGAGAACAAACAAGTCACTATTGAAAGATGTGAAAAAACATTTATTAGATTTGATGACCGATACCCACGCATCAAAAGTGATTTTGCATTTGCTATCTGCAGAAAACAAGAGTTATTTCCAAAAAGAAGAAATTGATATGGTTCATCCAACGTTACGTGAAAGTGTTCTAAAATCCAAAGCACAGAAACAAGAAAAGAAAGAAGGTGAGGAAAAAGAAGAAAAAGAAGATGAAGAGATGGAGAATACTGAACAAGAAGGTACTGAACAGTCTCAAGATCCATTGCAACCAACGAAAAAGTCACCAGAAAAAATCCGCAAAGAGTTGTTACAACACATGTCACTTGCGTTAATTGAAACCATTAGTAATAACATGAAGACCGTTATCGCACACAATGTTGCGAACAAGGTTGTCCTAGAGACCTTTTTGAACCCAGAAATTCCAAACGAAGCGTTGTACACGCAACTTATCGAGTTACTTGTTGAAAACAAGGAACAAGCAGGACTATTGTTGAGCCAACAAGCTTCTAGTCGTATGTTATCACGTTTGATCATGAGCGAAGAGTCACACACATTCGCAACACAGTTACTTGAGGCATTGTCAGGTGACAAGTTGAAGAAATTTGTATTAGAGTCACATGGTGCCTACTTGGTCGCTGCGTTGTGCAAGGTCAAGGATATCAAAGCTAGACTAAAACCGTTCATGGACCAAGTAAGAAAGGGTACAGAACCAGGTCTCAAGTTCCTAACGGGTACAGTAGAAGGATTCAAAGAATAAATTTACATTCTGAATTCACCGGTAATTGGATCAAATTGAGGAGCCATTTTTTCATTGTACTGTGGCGGTTGTTCTTGAACGATAAACGCACCTGTGACGGGATCTAGCATAACACTATCTCCACCAAACTCGATGGGTTGAACAGTTGCTGGAATGAATGGTTGCGGTTCTGTTGGAGGAGTGTAAGGTGTGTATGTATTGTTAGCAGGTGGAACGTACGATGGTTGAGCAGGTGTAGCTGGAGTGTAGCTATACGAGGTAGTAGTTGGTAATGAACAACAGCAAATGGGCAGTCCTCTACGCTGTCTCGTTTTTAATACACCTGCTACAGTAGATAATACGCAACATGAAACACCTACAGCAACAGCAATGACGATCACTACCCAAATAATGTTACCTGTTGTCCACCAAGAGGTTGAACTACCACCAGGTGACGGTGAAGCAGTTGGTTGGCACAAACTAGACGATTGAAAGCCAGTGTATCCGGACGTAGATGCTATTAACATACCTGCAGACAAGCTCTTGTCGAATTGTGAGGTTGTTTGCGAGAGATCCACGTAGTAATCTCTACCAGTGGTGATGGTATTTTGCGTGCAGGGACTGTTCGAACAATAAGAGAATACTTGACCTTGACATCCTTGTCCTGTTCTTATTTTAAGATAAACACTGCCTGCACCACTAGGAATAATCCAATACACCTGGCGAGTTGAGCTAATGGCAACCAAAGCATTATCATTTGTGAGGCCACCGTCCATTGACCCACCCCACAATGCCGCTTGGAAAGTGATGGTAACCCCACTAACTATCATGAACATATTCCCATTCTACGTGTTAGAAGCTACAAGTTCCTTACATTTAGGTTTGTTCTGTCGCTAGCGGATAGAGAAATGCCAGTGAACTCTACGTACCTAGAGTTTTGGTTATTTCGCGTGAAGATATCAGTGGAAGCACTTCTAAGTGTTATTGACTGCATGATGTTATAACTGTTAAACTTGCAGTCCATAGATGACGATGACGTAATACAAACACCCAGGTAGTTCGTGTTCTGCGCTATTGATTGTCAGTACGTGCGTGTTCTTACCGTAGAAGATGTTTCCTGCTTGCCCCTGCGCGTTGGTAATGAATACACAAAGAACTAATAAGAACAACTTGACGCTCATGTTAAACGACATGAACGTTGAACGATTGTTTGACAAGTTGACAGCAATTCAATTTGGAAATTTAGTGTCTTTGTTTGAAAATAAACAATTTACTTTCTACATCATTCTAAACTCTCCTGTTACTGGATCAAATTGTGGCTGTTGGTTATGATTCATCGCTGGTGGTTGCTCCATCGCACTGGGTTGTACAATGAACAATCCTGTTACAGGATCTAACATTACGTTGTCACCACTCGAGAACGCAATAGGTTGTGCCGTTGGAGGTATATATGGTTGTGGTGTATAATTGGGTGCTGGAGTGTACGTTGGTTGTGTGGGTGGTACATACACTGTTGGTGGAACGTACGCAGGTTCTACGTTAGATGGTGGTATATAAGCAGGTGTAGGTGATGACGAGTAACTATACACTGGTCTTCGGAATGAGAAGCTAGATGTATTGCAACAGCAGGCATTCAAACCCCTCATTCTTCTACGCTTCATGACACCAGAAACTGTAGATACGGTAATAACAAGTGCGATAAACACAACAACGCATACAATAGTTACCCAAATAATGTTACCAGTTGTCCACCAACTTCCAGAGTCACTAGACGATGGACTTCCAGTTGGTTGTGAGCAACTATTTGAGACAAAATTAGTGTAACCTTGTGTAGAGGCCATTAAGAGACCACCACCTAGTGCAGTGGTAGATTGTACACTAGAAGTAGAAATATCGACATAGTAGTCTCTACCAGTCGTCAAACTAGTTAACGAGCATGGAGAGTTTGTGCAAGTTGTTGTAATAGCACCTTGACAGCCACTACCAGTTCTCACTTTCAAGAAAACTTGGGAGCCAGGTGGATACAAGTAGTACGCTTGCTTGGTGGAGGATACAGCAGCTAACGTGAAATCTGCTGATGATCCGCCCTCTATTGCTGATACCCAAAGTGCGGAGCTAAATGAAGCAGTAGAACTTCCAATAGTTAGCGTGATACCATTAGTCTAATAATGTTAGTCGAAAAAGGTTACTTACAGCTAAATTGGTTCTGTCTGCAGCGGTAATTGGAATGTTTATGAATTCTACGTATCTAGTGCTCAAACTGGTGCGTGAAAAAGTTGATGCCAAGTTCATCGAAATTGACGACATCATGTTGTAGCTCGCAAACTTACAGTTCATTGAACCGGTACTGGCTACACATACACCCATAATAAGCGAATTCTGGGCTGTTTCGGTTAGAAAAATAAAGTTACGTACCATAGTACAAGTTCTGAGCTTGCGCTACTGCAAATACAAGCAGTAGAACAAGCAGAGATAACTTTGAGTTCATGCTACTCGTTAAACTATTGTTTGACACTTTTGACAGGTCGTTGTTGGAGGTTTCGATTTCAATGTTACAACCAACTCTTTGCAATAGATTGCAAAATTTCGTAAATAACTTCTAGAAGTGGTTCGCTAGACAAGCTGATGCGAATGAATTTGAAAAATCATTCGTCAGAGTTTGATTAGAATGCAGGAAATACAGAATTCTTGGTTATTTATTAGATGGTCTTTCAGCAAAGAGTACTGTGCTAATATTGATTATCGAATGCCTCCGCGAGTGTTAGTAGATCCAAAAAATAACCAGGTTTATCAAACAAATAGCCACTAAAGGTCAGCACTCCAAATTCATTGTTATTGAGCGCTACGGTTTCTCCGCACCAAACAACAAAGTACAATTTATGGAGGCGCTACCCGATCATTAAACAATGACAAACAAGAGCAGTACTAGCAGTACATCTTCACCCACTCGGGCAAGACAAAAGTATTGTTGGTACGAACCGAACATTTATGATATGCTGGTAATAGTATCAGTGATTATTTTTGTTGGTCTCGCACTTTTAGTGGCACTGGTTTCATTCTACACACTAAAGGTAGCAGAGCAAATTTGACGACTAACATTTATAGCTCCGAGAACGAGATTCTGAGTACGCACGAGTAGACAGCGATTCTAGTAGAAACTCTGCTGCAATTCAAAGCGCTTGTAGGTTCACTTTCTGTACATTATGCAGTTAATTCCTTCTTTTCATTGGCAAAAATGAACGTCGAATACTATCGTGATTTCTTACCATTCTATTTAACGTCTCAATTGAAGCAACCAACATTTAATGGAATTTTAATTGGCTGTGCGGTGCCAAACGCATCTCGAACAGAGTTTGAAGAGAAGATTCGAACGTTTGGATCAGCGTTCAAGAACTATTACATCAATGCTCGCGATTCTTCAAACTTGGCATACGCTGCAAATCAGCCAGTATATTATCCGTACTATATGGTCGTTCCAGAGTCTATTCTCGCCATCAACATGGGTTACGATGTCGCTTCAAATCCTATCCGCAAAACTGCACTGCTAAAAGCTGCTTTTTTTTTTTTAATGACTGTTTGTTTATTGCTAAAGTTTAGTCGGGTTTGTTGGATGAAGCATCCCTACACCCAGGTTCTCGCGTGCCAGATTTTGCTATTGCGTTGATCATGCATCTGTTTGTCCATAAGTTGTACGAATGGTTTAGTAGGACTTGCATGACACGTTTGACTCTCTTGTGAGCGTTATTCGTAGCATTAGTTAAAGATTTGTATCTTTCCTCGGTGATAAGCCCTAGGCTCTCACGGTACATTTCTAATTGTCGTGATTCATTTGTGTTGTCGTGTAGTGTTATTCCGAACGCTGACATGGCATATGGCAAGCCAGGCATATTAGTGAACCCAACTATGTCCAGGTGGTACTTGCCCTTTTTAGTGAGAATTGAGTAGACCTCGTTTGCCGTTGTTTCTTGTCTGCGTGAGTTATCTTTACAACCAACTATGACATGCAGTTGGTCTTCGTATTCTGTCTTGCATCTAGGGCATGGTTCTTGCTCCATACCATTGCTCCATTTGTGGATTTTGCTGTTTGTGGCTAGCTGGTTAGATCGTGCTCTAAAGATAAATTGTTGTATGCCAAAGTTTGGGACACTCCTATCCGTATTGGCATATGTTTCTAGGAGTATATTGTATTTGTACTTGCATTCACTAGTATCGATCTCGTATATGATATCTAGTACGAAAATGCGTATAGCTCCTGTTGGTGTACTCTCATTATGAGAGAGTCTCCATTTGTCGTTGCGTGCTGTGTAGATTTTGGGGAATTTGTTGTGTGATATGGCTTCATTTGCACGTTTATCCGCTTCGTTGTTACCTGCATTGTTGCTGTGGCCTTTTACCCACACAATAGAGCTGACTTTTCTGCTCATTTCCGTGGTGATAGTGAGTAGTAGGTCTTTTTCAGGAAAGTTAATGCGTTCTTCCATTTTTTTTGTCTTTTTGAACTTGGTTATTGCATCGATACTTGATTGCGAGTCTGTATAAATCGTTACTTTTTGACCATTTTTTGTATTTTGAAGTGCACGGACTATTCCAAATAATTCTGCTCTGTAATTGTTTTGTACACCATTGATGCGACCGTTTTCAAAGATGTCGAAGTTGTCGGCTCGAACAACGGCATACGAAGCCCTGTTAGTTTCTTTTTTGTATGATCCATCCGTGTAAAACTCCACAGATTCGTTGTGGCTCACAAGTAAGGGTTCTAAATGACATTGCTGTGTTCAACAAAGTGTACGACTGGAGAATGCACAAAACAATCAACAGACAGCGTAAGGTACCCTCATACCTAGTCACTAGTCTTAATGTCCTGAGAAAGTACAACTTCAAACTAGATGCCAAACACGATAACATGGCTAAAGCAGTCATTGGCACACCTGTGTCAACACTAGCAAGGAAGCTGTGGCATGCCGGAGTAATCAATGAGCATCATTTACACAAAGTCGGTAATCCTTTACGTTGGGAGCAAACCAAACAAAATTGCCCCAATCTTCAAAAGTACAAGTTCAGCGATATCAAACGGCTTGCAGAGACGTACAGCAAGCGACGCACTAGAACCATCGAAGAGTTCTTACAGTGTACTAGCAATACTTTGGAGTTTACTAGCGTCATCAGTAACCACGGCAATGTCGTCTGTGAAGAGTAGTTCAGTGATTTTAACTGAGTGGTTTAGTGAGAAGCTGTAACCCATATCAAGTGCGTCAATATTTTTGGCTACTTGATCAATGAACAGGTTAAATAACAGTGGTGAGAGGATATCGCCTTGTCTAACTCCACGTTTGATTTTGAACTTGTTTGTAACACCTTGATCAGTGATTACGTCACTGGTGGCCTGGTTATACATACTTTTGATGCATTTGATGACTATATTTGGCACTTTGAGTGAATCTAGTGTTTTCCATAGCTGTTTGTGACAGATAGAGTCGAACGCTTTTTCAAAATCGATAGTGAGAATGTATAGTGGTCTTTGGTGGCACTTAGCATCTTCAATAACATTTCTCAATGTGCGTATTTTGGATACACAACTTCTGTTTTTCCTGAACCCGCCTTGGGATTCAGTGAGAACATAATCCTTTTCAATAGCCTTAGTGAGTCTAGTGCATAGGATCTTTGACAGGAGTTTAAGTGCTGAGTTGAGGAGGGTGATTTGGCGATAGTTGTTGACATCGTACGGGCTATTTTTCTTATGAATAAGCCACACTCTCCCGTGTGACCATTCCACAGGAACACCTTGTAAGAACGCTATATTAAGTTCGCGTAGGAGAATCTCTTTAGGGCCAGCACTTGCATTTTTGAGCAATTCGTACGGTATACCGTCAGGTCCTAGTGCCTTGCCGTTTGGGAGATCACCGAGCGCTTCGTCTAGCTCTAGTGAACTGATTGGTTCACTGAGCATGTTGATACTGCTAGTCGAAAGCTTTGTTCCAATGTGTTCAGCATTGCCAGGTTCACCATCACACTTGGCATTGTTGAACTCATTAAAGAACTTGAGTGCAGAACGCTTGACAGCTTTTTCATTGTAGGTGATTTTGCCATCACGCATAACAGCTTTTAGTGTTGGTGTTTGTGACGAGGGATTGACTATTCTGTACCATTCCTTACGTGTGGCATAGAATGAGTGGTTACGTTTAGTGACTTTCTTGGTGATATTGTTTTTGATTTCTTCACCAATTGCTTCAGCATAGGCTGCATTGCTATCATTTACTTCTTGGAGGGCATTTTGCCGAAACATGTGCGCATAGTCATCATCGTCAAGTTCATCGCTATGAATGTACTCATCAAGCAGAACGAGTCTACGTTTAGCTTGTCTACGACGTGCTTTGGCGAGTTGTAGTGCTTTAAAACCCAGCTTGCGTATGAGCACCTTTTTTTTGAAACTGAATACTTCTTTGGCAGCAATAGGCACAGCATCGAGCAAACTGACATTATTATGTAACAAGTTTGTCACAAGATTGTTGTACTTGTTCTATGTTTCCTTGTTATCATCGTTGAACTCAACTAGATTGTATCTGTCAAGATGGTAGTCATTGACTCTTCTTCGCGTAATTCTAATAGAGATATTAAGTGTTACCATTTTGTGGTCTGCAGGTACTATGTATTGTTTAAAGGTGGTGTAGCAAGTGCAGTCCGTAATAGCGTTATCATTAGTCAGGAAGAAGTCTATGCGGCTTGAGGCACATTCACGTCTGCCACATGGATAGGTGTGGATAGATTTGCCGTTGATCACATCTTCAACATCTAGTATACTATGCCTTCGTACAAAGTCAATGAGTTTGTTTGACGGTAGCTTACTAGAAGAAGCGTCGGAGGGTTTAAGGATGCAGTTCCAGTCACCGCCCATGACTAGTACAGTGTTTTCATCACACAGATTCATGACCTCTTCAAGGTTGCTGAAGATCTGAGTAATGGTACCAGCATCATGGCGAGCGTCACCATAGACGTTAGTTATAAGTAGCTTAGACGAGCTAGTAGTGTTTCTAGTAACCACTTCTACAGCTAGAACTCTGTCCTTAGAGAAGACAGGCGAACAGGATACGACAGACGAACGATTGATGAACGTGGCAGTACCAACTTGTTTATTGGTTTCACTCACGTTAATGAATGAGTAAATCCCTTCTTGAAAGAGCATTTTCTCAATAGTATGTATACGGTTGGACTGATAGCGAAAGCCAGGCTCCTGCGTGAGAAGTACATCTAGCTTACACTTGTTCATCAACATAAGTATGTCGTAGGCCCATGAGTTGAAGCCACGTGTGTTGAGTTGGGCAACTCTGATGGTGGACTTAACACGTTGGCTGTATTCATGACTTATTGCTTCTTCTCACCCGACTTATGGCCAGGTGAGCCATAGATGAAGTTAGGGTCACGTGTATTACGGACATTTCTGGAAGGCCGTCGCTGTTGGAGAGCACCACCTGGAGAGAATTGCGTGATGAGAGCTGCAGCAATCGAGCTGGCCAGTTCGTTGATGGGTTGGTTTAAAGTGCCGTTTCCATTGTACTTTCGAACCTTTCTGACTGGCGTGACACTCACTGGTGAACTACTGGTGTTAGAATCAGAGTCACGTGTAGGTGTGGCAGGTGTTTGAGGGGTACTTGGCTAGCGTTGCCGTTTCTTGTTTTTCTTGCAGGTAGGTGTGTGGGGTTCAGCTGGAGCATCTTCAGGCATTGAAGACAGACTCATAGTACGAGGTGTGCTACAGGTACCAATGTTAGAGTTTGACACCGTTTGTGAATTTGTGCCAGTGGGTTCATTGTACCCAACATTGAATACTGCAACACTGCTCTTGATTTGAATGGACGCCTTGTCCTTGTTTCCCTTTTTTTGTTTTCTAACGTTGGTAACCTGTTGATCAACAATGGAGAGTTCTGACAAAGATTTGGTGATGCTGCCGCCCTTGAGACTAACCACAACATCGCTGTTGCGGTTTTTCCCTTTAGTGAAGGAATCGTTGCCATAAATAACCTCAGCTCTGGTACGTGACACGGCCACGACCATAAAAGAGTCGTATGTGGTGAGTGACGAGGCAACTCCATAATCCTCCGCAGATGTAGTGGTGACTACACCATGGTACGCTCTACTAGTAGCTAATTTGTGTCTGACTTTAATGATACCCGAGTCGAAACCAGACCCACCCAATGACTCTGCCACACCTTCTACATGCGCACATCCAGCCAGTTGCAGGTATATTTTAAACCTGGCGGAACACTTGGCATACTCCGCAATGAACGCTCAGTGGCCAAAATGTTAGTGGAGTTGTAACATATAGATGGTTTCCTAACACAACAACATTCAGTAACGTTGCGTTCAGGTTAGATGCGCTTCTGGGTAACGGGTTGACCGATAGCACATTGAAAGATTACATTGTGCAGTTTTACGATGCAGTGACAGGGGAGTTCTGGTACAGCACAATGACAGCATCGCAAAATCCATATCAAACACCACTGAATAATGTAACAGTGGCTCAACATAAAGCTATTATCGATAATAAAGCCAGCAGCGTGTGGGACACTCACCCCGTATCAAGAAATATCACGGTAGCTGATAAAACAATTTACGCAGTATATATTCTGTTGAATTCCTACGCTATTACGTACAGAAAGTGGTTAGCTATGAGTTTGTCTATATTCATGGGTATTGTTTGTGCAATCTTTGTGGTCATTTTTATTAAACAGTTGCATGGCATCTCGCTCAAGGGAAAATCTGATAAAAAGTGTATAGCAGTGCTCACGGATGCTCACAAAAAGATCAAACACGTAATGGAACGGATAGATTGCCAGGATAGTACTACAAAGATGATTTTTGACACTATGAATGATATGATCTTTGTCACAAACAAGAAAGGTAGTATTGTTACAGCAAATGTTGCGTTCTATCAGGAACTAAGTTATAACCAAATAGACACCAAGCATCTCACTCTTGCCAAAGTGATTTCTGATCTACCAGATGATTTTTCAAACATGGTTGACTGGCTAGGCTATGCGCTTACTTCGTTCAAGAGTCAAGTCCCTATTGAAGTAGCAGTTTCTTCTTTTGATATAGCAGATGATAACGAAAGCTTTAATACTAGCTGGAAATACGTTATAGTCATGAGAAACATAACAGATCGAGAAAAATTATTGGCAAATGCAAGAAGTCAAAAATCTGAACTCAAGTTAAATCTAAAGATTGCAGAGTTTAACGCACAATTTGGACACGAGGCTTTTAGACGAAATTTGCTACAATTTGCAGAACGTATTCATGCTGGAGAGGCTATTCGATTCTTGATTGACGTTCATGAGTACAAGAAATCAAAAGTTGATAAGAGAGCTGAGAAGCAGTTCCAAATTTTTGAAAAGTATTTGAGAGTAGGAGCTTCTCAGCAATTGAATATTTCAATGGAGCTATCGGAACGTATGATGGTCAATGTTCAACAATCGCTAGGTGATGTAAATTTGTTTAAAGAAGTGGAGGAGCAAGTTCGCGGAATGGTAGTTCTGGAAGTATACCCACGATTCCTACGAACAATATAAACTATGAATTTATGATACTTGTTATTACTCGCTGGACCAGTGAAGAGCCTCTGGAGATGCATCCTAAATCTTAAGAGACTTGCCATGTTTTCGCGAATAGCGTAGTAGACTGTTGCTAGAAGATCAAGACGAAGGCGTTCCATAAGCTTAATCTTTCAACGTGGTAATATTTACTCCGCTATCCAAAAAAAAGACCATGTATAGCCATCAAACTAAGCGACCAAATTCATTTCTGTTGATCTCTATATTTTCTCCGCTACAATGTGCATGCAGGTGCACTAAACGACAACAATTAATATGACAAACAAGAGCAGCACTAGTAGTACAACCTCTCGCACTCGTTCAAGGCAACAATTTTGTTGGTGTGAACCAAACCGTTATGACGTGCTTGTTGTTGCCTCTGTGGTTATTCTTGTTGGACTCTCACTTGTAGTGGCACTAGTTTCATTCTACGCACTAAAGGTATCATCACAAGTGACTAACAATTTAGATCCAAGAACTCGAGATTCAGAATATTCTCGAGTATCTGGCGACTCCACCAGAAGCTCAGATTCAATTCAAACCGCGCTCGTAGGAGCGCTTTCTGTACATTACATAGTTGGCTCATTCTTTTCAATGGCGAAAATGAACGTAGATTACTATCATGATTTGCTGCCATTCTATTCAACTGCTCAATTGAAACAGCCGTCTTATAATGGAGTTCTGATAGGCTGTACCGTACCAAACGTATCACGAACAGAGTTCGAAGCAAAGGTTCGAACATTTGGAACAGCATTTCAAAACTTTTACATCAATGCTCGCGACTCTTTAAACAATCCATATCCTGCAAATCAGCCAGTGTACTATCCATACTATATGGCTGTGCCAGAGTCGATTCTTGCCGCCAACTTGGGTTTTGATGTCGCTTCTCACCCTATCCGCAAAGCTACTCTGCTAAAAGCTGCAGCAGTTGGTGATATTACCGCTTCAAGCGTTGTAAGACTCAGCGGGCAAAATGTCACTGGGATTGCAACATACAGATGGTTTCCTAACAGCACAATATACACTAATGTTGCGTTCAAGTTGGATGCACTTTTATCTAACGGGTTGACCAATGGAACACTAGAAGACTATATCGTGCAGTTTTACGATGCAGAGACAGGAGAGTTTTGGCATAGTACCATGACAGAAGCTCAAAATCCGTATAATTTACCATTGAAAAATGTTACCGTGGCTCAACATAAAGCTATTATCGCTAACAAAGCCAATACTGACTGGGATGCTCTCCCAGTATCGAGAGATATTAAGGTAGCCGATAGAACTATTCATGCAATATTCATACCACTGAACTCTTATGCAAGAACACACAGAAAGTGGTTAGCTTTGAGTATGTCCTTATTCATGGGTTTCGTATGTATCATCTTCGCAATCATCTTCATTAAGCAATTGCATGGTATCTCACTCAAGGGAAAATCTGACAAGAAGCGTATAGCTGTACTGAATGACTCGCGCAAAAAAATAACACATGTTCTGGAGCGTATAGATCGCCAAGACAGTCAGACAAAGATGATTCTAGACACATTGAATGACATGATCTTTGTCACGAACAAAGAAGGTGGTATAGTGACGACAAATGTTGCATTCAATCGAGAACTAAGTTACAATCAAGGAGACACCATGTCTCTCACCATCAGCAAAGTCATACCAAACATACCAGATGACTTTTGGAATGTGGTTGACTGGAAAGGCTTTGCGCTTACTTCATTCAAGAATCTAGTCCCTATAGAAGTAGATGTTGCATTTTTCGATACAGCTGATGACGTAGAGCAGCCAGATACTACCTGGGCATACGTTATTGTCATGAGAAACTTGACCGATCGAGAAAAGCTACTGGCAAATGCTAGAGGTCAAAAATCAAAACTCAAATCTAATTTGAAGATTGCTGAGTTTAACGCACGATTTGGACGTGATGCTTTCAGACAAGATTTACTTCAATTTGCAGAACGTGTACATACCAGTGAAGCTGTTCGATTCTTGATTGACGTCATTGAATACAAGAAATCAAAAGTCGATAAAAGGGCTGAGATGCAGTTCCTCATCTTTGATACGTATTTGAGAATAGGAGCTCCTCAACAATTAAATATTTCTACCGAGCTATCGGAACGAATGATGGTTAATGTCCAACAATCACTTGGTGATGCAGAACTGTTTAAAGGAGTCGAGGAGCTAATTCGTGGAATGGTCGTACTAGAAATATACCCACGATTCCTACAAAATAACATAAATATGTGAAATCATAAAACATTTTTATCTCTTTTAGCCACCATAAGGTGTTTCCAAAGCTCGCTACGTGGAAGCAAGAGATTTGAGCTTCAATCCCGTGACGGGAAAAATATGTTACTGCAATCGATACGAAAACAGTTGTCGTGTAACTATTGTTACTAATAATGAATGCTGTACGTGACAGCGATGGGTTTGTGTGTGATGCCTGGATCAGACGTTACAAGTTGAGTGTAGGCCTCGGTATTGTCCAGTAGACTATGATCAACTACATAGCAAGTTAATGCTGAACTGTAGGTTGTGAAATACATTCTGTCGATAGTTTGACCTTTCGATTTGGCGGTAGTAATGCCATCCTTGAATGCGAACCTTCCATGTTCTTGCAAGTTGTTGAAACAATTATTCACATCTTGGTTGTTGCTGCGGGAGCAGTTCCAATCTCCACTAATAAAGATTAGTGGGACTGTAGTTTTCCATTCGTTGATAATGTCCAACAATGTGGTAAGTTCTGTTGCACTTTTAACGTTGGAAACTTTGGCAAGATGGACTGCAATGTAGAGGAACCTAATTCTTGGATTCTCTTTGAGAGTAAAAATCAGTGCTCTAGCGCGTGGCAATTGCGCTCGAATATTGACGCGCTCAACGGAGTACACGCTTGGATTGTAAATCACAGCAGTACTTGCATCTCTTCCTGTTGCTCCATCTTCTTTACCACCAAACACTGTAAAGCCAGACTTGGCAACCCCTTGCTTTACATACGCTTGTAGAGTGCCGGCAATTTCTTGAAGTGTGCTGATGTTGTATTTATCTTGTAAAAACGAATCAACTATTTGGCTAAGCCAGGTTGAATACTTGTTGTTGCTATTGCCACCGAGCGTTCCAGAATTGAAAGTATACTGTTTGATTTGAAAAGAGTTGTTTTCAAGCACTTCCGCAGGTTGCCTGTGTTCTATCCAATTTTTATTCGCCTGCTCATGTTTCTTGTAGCGGTAGCACGAGTAGTATTGGTCGCAACCACATGCACAATAGACGAACTCCCACAACCTGCAACACCACCGCTCTTGTACTTCTTTTTTTGACAGCATGCCGGAACGGTCACGTAGTCTTGCGTAACAGAACAGTCCCTGCAGTGAACACGCATTTTGAATTTGAATTTTTTTTGACAGAGCTGTCACCGAAACCAACCAGTTTATTAACTGTGTTTTACAATGTTATTGTCGTAGTGCATTCTTCCATGCTTCTTGCTCTTCTTCTGAATCTGCAGTAAAGTACATTGTTGTTCCCTCGACAGTAACCTTGAAACAGAACAATCGAGCAGTATTTTCTACAATTGTTAATTGATCACCACAAAACATACGTTTATCAGGTGCTGCTTCCACTACTGGGTTTACCAAATCTACAATTTCACTTGCAGGTTCATCCTCTTTTGATGAAATTAATAATTTTCTAGCTCCTGTAGCCGAGTTCCTATTACCGAGTTAGTATCTTTTACCAAGACATACTTTTGAATAATTAAGAATTTTCTTGTCCATGAAGTGAATTTTGCGCCATACTCTTTTTGTAAATATCCTTGTTTCACAATTTCTTCCAATTTTGGTTTTTCTTGTGGTGGTGCAGGTCTATTGTTGACAATGGTACCTCTCTTACGAACAGTTATCGTTTTTGGTGCTTCTACTGGTGCAGGTGTTGGTTCTTCCGTGTAATCTTCAGTTGTAGCTGGTACTGGAGCAGGTGCTTGTGCAGAGCGAATACTTACACCACGAGCACGAGTTGGTCGTTGAACTGGCGCTTCTTCAGTCGTTACTGTCTCAGTAGTAGTCGTTTCCGTGTTTGTAACAACTGGTCCTGTTCTTGGTCTAATAATACTTGTACCACGTTGACGTGGAGCAGGTGTCGTTGTAGGAGGTGTAGTACCACTAACTGGAACTCCAGCGTTCATTTGTTTCAACATGATGATCGATTGACGTGGTCTTGCAGAAGAACGAATCTTTTGTGCTTCCTCAACAGCAGTTTCATGTTGTGCAATCTTGGAACGAATATTTCCAATTTTCCTAATACTTGGTCTACGATCTGCAGATGATGAAATGGTTGGACCTTGATCATCAATTGTTGGTGGCGTGGTAGGTTTGACGATACGTACGGAAGGTGCACGAGTACGATTTGCATTTCTTTCTTGAATTTGTTTCAGTAATTGTTCCTCTTCCTCTTTCATGCGATCTTGCTCTACGCGCTTGCGTTGTTCGTCTTGTAACTCGGAGAGCAACTTTTCGACTTCTGCGATACGATTTTGAGCAGCTGTCAACTTTTCTTGGTTTTCTTGATCTTTGGCGGTCATTGTTTGCGCAATGGTTTGTAGTTCTTCAATTTGCTTCATGAGAGGCTCCAATTGCTCCGATTCGGAAGATTTTTGTTCAAGTAACAATTTTTGTTGAGTTAACTCGAGTTCGTGTTCTTCTTTTGCACGTGATAACGCTTCCTCGGATTTTTCCAATTTTGATTTTGTTTCTTCTAACAATTGTTTGGTTTCAGTGACTTGTCCTTGAATTGATTCGTTTTGTTTGGATAATTGTTCGACCTTTTGTGCGAGTTCATCTTTTTGAATCTTTTCATTTCCTGCGAGCATTAGTTTCTCTTCTTCTAATTGCTTCACGCGATCAGTCAATTGATCAACTTTTTGATTTGTTTCAGAGACAATTCTTTCGTGTTGTGTGTTCAATTGTTCGACATGAATATTCTTTTCGGAAACATATTTTTCATGCTGAGCATGAATACTCTCTTTTTGCGATTGCTCTTCTTGGCGTGCTTGTTCCAACTCGCGCAAACGATTTTCCCATTTTTGATTATTTTCTGCATGCTCGTTTTGTATTTGTACCAATCGTTGCTCTACAGTTGCACGTTCATTCTCAATTTCTTGATTCTATTTTCAAGTAATGCTTCCTTCTCACGACGCAAGCGATCTCCCTCTTTGGACGATTCTTCTCTACTAGTTTCCAATTCAGTGAATCGAACTTCTAGAGATTGTTTTTCTTGTACATGAGTTGACTCAACTTGTTCAAGTTTTTGTTCCAACTTTTTAACAGTTTCCAACGATTCTTCGATACGTTTCTCCAATAACGATTTTTCGTTACTGGCTTCTTGTAATTTGGACTCCAATTGTTGAACGTTTTGTACTTGTTCTTGTACTTTGGAATTCCACTCTTGTTCAGCAGTAGCATGTTTCGATTCATACGTACGAGTCGATTGTTGGAACTGTAACCGTTCTTGTTCTAAAAGTTGATTCACTTCATTTGTTTGTCTCACTTGCTGATCAATCGACACTTGTAACGCTTGTGCAGATTCTCCAAGCCGTTGTTTTTCTTGATCCCATTCTAAACGTTCTTTTGCCAACTCTTCCTTGAGCGCTTCAATTTCTGATCGATACATGCCACCAACTTCACTTTCTTGTGCAAGTAATCGTTGTTCCAGTTTACTAACTGACTCAACTTGTGTTTGGTACATTGTTCGGAAACGAGTTGCTTCGCTCTCTTGTGTTTCTGCTTTGGCTTGAACTTGTTTTAACGTTTCGGAAAGTTTTTCCAATTGTTGTTTGACATTGGTGAGTGATTCCTCATTCTCGTTTGCGCGTTCTGTTTGGGTGACGACTTGTTGTTTGGAATTTGTTAATTCGGTACGAATAGTTGCGAGTTCCTTTTGGAACTTTTCAGATTCGATCTTGATCGTTTCTTTCAATTGTGTAATTTCAGAATCTCTATTTTTGGTTTCTGTCAACTGGTGTTCCAATTTGCGTGAAATTTCTTCCAATTGATCTCCCAATTCACGATTCTTTTGTACACTTGATTGTCCATTCTCACGTGCAATAGTCAACTCATCAACAAGTTTCTTAATTTTCTCTTCCGATTCTGATTTCAAATTGGCGTTTGTCAAAGTCAACTCTTCTGCAAGCTTTTGCAAAACTTCATAATCAGTTCGAATCTTTTGTGAATTCTTTCTCTCTTCATCAAGTAATCCTTGTACATGCCCAACTTTTTCCGAAATATCCATATGCGTATTCTTCATTAACGTATCTTGTTCCGCCATTCTAGATTCCAAATCTTTGACTTGAGTTTCTAGTAGAGTGATTTTTCCTTGTTTTTCATGATCTGATTCTTTTGCTAATTGTTCAATCTTTTGTTTGGACTCTTCAATACGTGATAATTGTTCCGATAATGATTTTGATTCTGTTTCTAGTGTTTCTTTTTGTTGGGAAATTTGTTGCATTGTAGATGCTTGTTGTTTGACAATTTTTTGCGATTCTTCAAATTGCTCGGAAAGTGTCTTGATTTGCATGTTGAGACCTTCTACGATTGAACTTTGTTCTTCTACGACTTTGCTCTTGGATTCTTCCAATTGAATCACAAATTGCGTGTGTTCCTCACGGATTCTTACAATTTCCTCTTGTTGTTGCATTTGCAATGCCGATAAACGATCTGCCAATTCTTTTTCCTTGTTTTGTTGTTCCTTTCTTGCTTCCTCTTTCAATTCTGCAATTTCACTCGAATGTTTTTCATGTAACTGATTCAACGCAATTTGTTCCCGTTCCATTGCTTGTTCAACACTTTCACGTAACTTTTGCGCCAATTCAATCTCTCGTTCATTTTTGATTTGAATTCGTTCCTTTTTGATCACTTCTTCAAGTTCCAAATACTTTTTCTTCTCTTCATCAATTTTTGCTTGTTGTTCGGCTAGTAATTTCTTACTGGATTGATCGTGTTCGGTCATTTGTTTCTCCAAAACTAGAATACGATCTTGTAATTCTTTCTTGGAGATTTGTGATTGTTGCGTGAGCGTTTCCAATTGCGTGGATAACGATTCCGATTTGGAATGATTCTCTTCGGCATGTTTTTGTTCATCTTTTAGTTTGATTTCTAATTGTCTTACAACGGTATCGCGTTCTACTGTCAATCGTTCTTTTTCATTTGTCAACTCATCCGATAATTCTTTCATTTTTTGTTGTAACGATTGAATTTGTTGTTTTGATGATTCCTCCAACTCTTTTAACGATTTCTCAATTTGTGATTTTTGTTCTTCAATTTGTTTACGTAATGTGTGCTCTTGTTCACGTTTCTTTTCAAGATCTTCAATTTGTGTTTGAGCAGCGCCACCTTGTGATTTGACAAATTGTATTTCACTTTCCAAACGTTTCACGGTATCTTCCTTGGATGTTTGTAATGATTCCAATTGTGATTGTTTTTCGGCAATTTGTCTTTCGAGATTTCCAAGTTCATTTTTGTGAGTTTGGGATTGTGTGGAAAGTTCCGTTTGTAAGCGACTTAATTCGGTCTCTTTCTCACCTACGAGTGTTTTTTGTTGGAACAATTGTGATTCCATTTTTTGTAAATCTTGATTGTGAACTTGTTTCAATGAACTCAGCACGATTTCGTTATCACGAATAAGATTCTCCAATTTTGTTGTAATTTCTCTCTTTTCTGCTTGTGCAGTTTCTAACAGCGTTTGTTTGTCGATTATTGATTTTTCGAGATTGGCTATTCTTTCTTCATTTTGCTTTTGTAGCGTTTCAATAGCAGTAGCATGCTCCCTTTGTTCATTTTCCGATTTTTCACTCGCTTCTTTCTTCTCTTTTTCTGCTTGTTCAATTAAAGATTGTTTGTCAATCAACTCCTTGCTCAATTTGTCAATTGTTTCATCTTTTTCTCTTTGTAGTGTTTCCAATTTGGTATTGGCTTCTGATAATTGTGTTTGCAAATTGGCTATTTTTTCTTGATCTTCTTTGAGTGATTGTTGTACAATAGGTGTCGTCACAGGTGCACTAGTTGCCGGAGCAGGTGCCGTCTTTGCTTCACCTTCAACAACATTGACATTGGCCTCAACTGCCATAACTTCCAACGATTTTAAAAATTCCAATGATGGAAGTGTGAGTTCTTGTGCATCATCGACAGCTGGTGAACACGCCATGAGTACCGATGTGAAACAATTATTGCATGTTCTCGAGTACAATAACGCTTTCAATGCCGAGTCATAAAAATCATATTTTTCATCTCCGCTTGTCAACGCGTCACATATGTCGGCAAACGTTTGCGATCCGTTCTCTTCTTCGGCTTCATAGGGTCTAGATTGTAGATCGATACAACATAAACGACTTGTTGTGGATACACCACTTTTGGTGCTCTTTT
>JAESGV010000414.1_pt1 | contig 19039 bp, 23 predicted proteins | sample 9269781 | NCBI WGS metagenome assembly JAESGV01 (sample SAMN15741586, study PRJNA653496) | algae metagenome | isolation source: Tildeniella torsiva UHER 1998/13D and co-occurring heterotrophs from... | place: Slovakia: Slovak Paradise National Park, Hrabusice, Kosice Region | collected 2000-01-01
AAACCCAAACCCAAACCCAAACCCAAACCCAAACCCAAACCCAAACCCAAACCCAAACCCAAACCCAAACCCTACCTTTTTCTTGTTGAATTTTTAAATAATACCAATTATAATTTAGATTTTTTTCTTTAAAATCTTTTTTCCAAATTTCTTTTTCAACTATTTCATTTTCTTAAAATATTAATAAAAATAAAATAAAATATTACTTGAATACTTAATAATGAATCATCTAATTCTTTTTAAATCTTATTCAATAATTCTTGATACTTCAAAGTATGTTCTTGTATTACATCTTTTTTTTCATTGCAAAACTTTGTGCAACTTCTGATTTATGATACTCACATTTTAATAATACTTTATTTCTTTTTTTAAATTTCTTCTTATTTTTTTCTTCTTCTTGTTTCTTTTCTTCAATTCTTTTTTCTTTTAAATACATATCTTTAATACCTTCATAAATGATAGATCTTGTTAAATTCCGTTGAAATTTCTTTTTATCTTCTTTTAATAATTCATTATATGATTCTTCTTATTAAATTTACAAAATCTTTTCAAAACAATATTTGTTATTTTTCTTATTCCAAATCTTTTCATTGATTTCATTCATAAATTTTCTCTATACTTTTTTTACAAATATTTTTTGTACTTCATTAATAAATATTGTAGTGTTTAAAAGTATAAATAATTATATAATTAACTTACACTTTTTTGAAGTGTATAAATCAGGAATCTGTTCTACTAATCCTTGTAGATATTCTTTTTTATATTCCTTTTTTTTTTTTACTTTTGCGAATCAAAACATGATTGGCAGACAATTTTAAAAAATACCACTTCTTTGCTTGCTTTCATAAAAATCTTGCTTTTCGAATTTTTAACTTGAATTCAGCAGTTGGTTGCTGTAATGAACCTTTATAGATGTATGCTTCTAATTCTTTTTTTGATAGTTGTGATGTTTTTTTTTTTAAAAATGATTCTTTTGGTTCTTTAGCAAGTAATCCTTTAGTTTGAATTAATTCTCTTCTTTTTTTCTTTCTTTCTTTAGACACATTTTCATCTTTTATCTCATGCATTAAATATTACATTTCTTGTGTATCAAGAATTTGTTTCATTAGAAATCGTTCATATAGTTTTGCAGAATCATTTTGCTAAAATGCTTGTTGATTAACATCACAATTTATTCCTTCATCAACATAATCATGTCTCCAAATTGCAGCAATATAACATGAACATGCAAATCCTGATCGTAATCCACGCGCAGTTACAACAAATAATAGTTGTGCTTTTTTTCCAATTAATTTTACTTTTTTACTAAAAGTTTTGAAATCAATTTTGTCAAGCGAACCAGTATGAGTGAAAAGTAGTTCCTTTAAACATTCTTTCTATACATATATTAAATATAATAATAATAATAAATTACCTTAATTGTAAAATTATTTGTTAAAATACATTTTACAGCACTTCCAGCTTCCATTACATGGCGATGATCAGCTAAATAAATTAATAATAAAATTAATGGACAAATATTCAACTGTTGTCTGCCTTTCAAATTCTACTTATGCGCAATATCAATTTCTCTTTTAATCTTTCAAACCATAAAATCCATGTGCAGTTCAAAATTACCTTTAAAGGTAAACAGATAAAATTGACAATCTTGTACAACAGCATATGCCCATATAATATTTCTATGACTAAAATGACGAGTTATAAATACTTTTACTAGTTGTTTGATATCTTCCTCTTTTGTATAATCACAAGCTTATTGAATCACCCAAAGATGTTGATCCAATATTGGTTCTACTTTATACTCTACATGACTAAATTTTATTAACAACATTGCATATGTAGCATCTAGCTGTGGCAACCAGGTTGTACTTTCTTTACAACAGTTTATGTAATTGAAATACCATAACAATCCAGCTTTAAAAGTATTTCAAACTGTAGAGATTGCATACTTTTGAATTGCACAAGTCCAAATCAAAAATAGTTGCAAAATCTCACAAGTAGGTTCATGAGGATTCTTCCAATACAAGTGAATATCAATAATGTGCTCTCTTGTCCAACGATAAAATTCAAATAGTTTACAAAATGCATATTCTCCATTTTATATTATTTTAGTTATTTATAATATTTTAACTTACCTTAATAGTTGTTTTTTGAATATTATTTAAAGTGGATTCATAGGCTATATTTTGGACGTCTATGTAAGTGTATAATTGTTTAAAATCCAAGTCCATCCTATCATCCATATTTATGTCTACTTTTCCTTTAAACTTGAATGGTTTCATTTTTTATACAAGAGGATATAGTTTTTCCCACTCTTCAAATATTGTTGGTTCATCATTAGTTGTATTCTTTTTTTGTCTTGAATATAAATTATATATAAAAAATACAAACCTTTTTCTTGCATCTCTCAATGCATTTCTCTTTTCTTGCCAGTGTTTATTACTACCACCAGCATAGGTTTCATCAGATTCTTCCTTTTCATTTCGAATAAAACCTTTCAAAAATCAATTTAAAAATTCTTCAGATGTCTTCTTGTCATCTTTCTTGTGCACTGTCTCACATTTTTCTAATTCAACTTGACACATCACATGAATTTGTGAAAGTGTAAACTTTGCCTCAGGATTATCTAGCTGAGTTGCAGAATTAAATTTATCAAGCATTTGTAGTAGCTTTTGTAGCTGTAAAAAAAATTAAAATCTGTTTGATGTAGCAGGTATTCTGTATTTTTGAAAAGCGGCGATCGATCACTGTTTTAATAGAAAGTACAAAACCGGCGATCGATCGCTGTTTTTAAAAACGCCGATTTGATCACTGCTTATGAATACTTACACTGTCTGAAAAATTTATTGCTCTGTTGGTAGTCATTTTCGTGTATAGTTAATCTATAATATTTTAGTCTCAAATGAAATGAAAGTATGTACATTAGCTAAGTGGGGTAGGTTAGCAAACAGGGTAGTTTCTCAAAATGTTTGATGGACTCTTACAACGGTTGACTAGATACTTTTTTAGATTAAATAACAAGAAGAAGCGCAAACCACACAATGTCAGACCATGACAATGATGGTGGCCAACAAGGCAGCGCATTTGAGAAAAGCAAAGTGCACTGGTAAGAAGAAGGCGCCGGTGACGAAAAACGTAAGTCGTATAAAATAAATATTAACAAAAGCAGAAGACGAAATGGAAGATATTCGTGCAAAAGAGCACAAAAACGATTTAAAAACAATTTGTATAATAACTTATAAATTTAACATTATAGGTACATTCTGCGTGGAATATGCGCGTGCGACATTCGTTAAATTGTTTAATTTGCACTTGTTGGATGGGCATAGGTTCAAACTAAATGACCCATGTTTTACTTCCACATTTGCATTTCAGTTTGAAAGAATTTCGCCAACAAGAGATATAATTTTGGCAAGTCTTTTGTACTGCCAATACAAGTTCCACCAAAAACGCAATTGGTCGTTAGAAGCAGGAGCATTGCTTGTAACTGTTCCAACAAGTTCAACAAGACAATTGTTAAGCGTAAAAGACGCTATGTTTGCTATTGATAAGCAGGCAAAATCGTCGTACAATGGTTTAGTAAAGTTGTACAACGGAAAAAGTAAGTTTATCAATCTAATTACTAACTATTAAAAAAAGAAGATAGTTTCTTTGAACTTTCTACAACGTGGTTAACAACAGCCACCAGAGAGAACCAGTTTGAAATATGGCCAAGTACAGAAATTTTGAATTACTCACACTTCTAAGTTTCTTTTTGTTTTCTAAATTTGATTTGGAAGTAGTGAACTACCCCCAACATCTTAATAGAGTTAGTGAAGTCATTGCAGGAGGCAATTTTTCACTAAGCAAAGGGACTATTATGTTGTATGCTGCAGCCGCAGCTATCAAGGCAATGCAGGAAAACTCCAAGTCCTGTAAAAATTTATTTTGAAGTGTTAAGCGAAAATCAACATGTAAGTTTACAATACATTTTGGCGTGAAAGATTATTGTGACTGGCAAAACCTGCGATAACGCAGGTTTTGCATAACGATACAAAAACGGCGATCAATTACTGCTTTGTGAAAACAGCAATCGATCGCCGTTTTTGCTTTAGCATAGAAGAACATCACTTTTGTGCTGCTTTTCTTTTGCTTTACGAAAACGGTGATTGATTGCTGCTTTTGCTATAACATAGAAGAATATATTTTTTGTGCTATTCTTCGTTTGCTTTTAAAAACAGCAATCGATCGCTGTTTAGCTATACCCTTTTGCATCAAGTTTTTGTGTACATGTACTAACACATTTTAGATACTTAGGAGGAGATTGATAAGAGTTTAAATTTGAAAGCAATGTCAGCTGTTTTTGACGATAATATGGACTTCCCAGAGGGTAATATGAATAACATTTGATTAACTTTTCTTGTAGGATCACAGCCAATTCTTTTCCAAGCTGTCAGTGAGGTGTTCGTGCAAAATATTCAAGACGTGCAACTATTATCAGGAGATAAGTCTGATGATGACATGGTTGAAGATGATGATGAATCTCAGGATTTTAAAGGGGAAGAATCACCACAAAAAGAGTCGCCAAAGAAGCAAACACCATCAAAGCGCAGAAAGTCGCAAAAGGCTAGTGCTATTGAACTATCTGAATTGTCAAAGGTTTTTCAATCTGCATGTTCATTGATGAATTTTGATGAAAAAACCACTCTCTTTGAAGCGATCAAAGCTTTAAAACAGGCAGGTCAGATGTCTGAAAATATGTTGTATCTATTATCAACATTGCTTGCAAATACTGCCTAGGTCACCAAACATAAGATTCGATCTGTTAATGAGCTTCCTCAAAACAGTGGCAACCAAAGAAAAAAACTGCCACAAAAAAAAGAAAATCTTCCAAAGAAGATGATGAGGAAGAGGAAGAGGAAGATGAGGAAGAGGAGGAGGAAGATGTACCTCCACCTAAAAAGTACAAAGTTGGAAGTCCAGAAACTTTGAGAAAGGCAGTCACTGCACCTAAAATACCCAAAAAGACCTCCAAAGAAGGTTAAAATAAATTTTCCTTAAATAAAGTTCTTTCTTTTGACATTTAGTTTTACATTATATAACAAATTTATAATCAGCGATCGATTGCCGTTTTCGAGTATTAATTAGAATTAGCAATTGATCGCCATTTTACAACTAACCTAAAAACGGCGATTAATCGCCGTATATAAAGTTGGCGATCAAATCGCTGCTTTTGCAAATTACACAAGACGCAACCCTATAAAAAGACCCAAACCCAGAAGATTGTACAGCTATACCAACAGTTTAAACAGAATTTAATACTGAAAACAATGAAAAATTATATAATATTTAGTGAGTATTATTGTTATTGAACTTCTTCTCAACAAAGGCAGGATATTTGTGTTATCAAAACAAAGTAAGCAGTTACATTCCATTTCACCTACCTAATACGTTCTATTCAAGTTATTTTACGTATCTACAAATCACCAGCAGAAGTGTTAATGGGATTTAATGTAGATTGCTGTATTATTGGATATGATAGAAACAAAGTGTGGGCTCTGCCAAGAGCAAGAAGAGCAATTTCATTAAGAATGTCAACTACTTATGAAGTAAGATTATTCAAGTATGCAAAAAGAGATTTCCAAGTGGTATATTTTACATCTGTAATTTACATTTGTAGGGTATTCCTGGTTACGATGTCTTAAAAGTTAAGAACAGTGCTATACTAGATGACCAGCTTTTCCATATTTTAAAAAGCAGATTGGATTGTCAGAATATACTGAGAAAATACAAGAGCGATCTAGTCCATTGGGGATATGGAATGCCAACAACAAATTTTAAAGAGAGACATGGTTTGGCAAGATTAATATTACTGGAAAGAAACCTCATTAAAGATAGTAGACACAAGTGGTCAAGTTTGGGTCTTTCTGGCAGTGATGCACCAAATGCAATTGATTTAATTGAAAATGAAGTTCAGGATGTTGATTTTAGAGAGGAACAAGAACGGTATTATTAAATACACATACTAACAATCTACAGGAGCATTCAAAGAAGTAAAAAAAAAAGGATCGCCGATACTTTGACAGCTATGTTAAGAAGAGCAAGGAATCAGATTATGCCAACATATTTGTTCCATTCCACAGAATTTGGTATCCAGCACGTGTAATCGAACGCTTTGACGGAATTCGTAAGTATATTGCAAAACTAACAAACTAGTCCAATTTATTCACGAAAGGGTCAACAGAAACTTTTTGCCAGAGTTTCTGTACTCGTTAAACGACATTACTGGTATTCTCGCAGGTGACGTTATGCCATCAGAAATATCAGGTCCAATTATTTGGTTAACAATTGACCCAGGAACGCAAGCAATCGGATGTAAGTATTCTTTGCCGATTTAACATATAGCATTTAATCCTGTAAGTACAAACTTTTATCAAGATGCCTACGAGCGAACAAATGAACAACGAGAAGTATTACAGTTGACATTGAAGATGAGAGACAAACAAAGAAAAAAGTTTGTGATTGTACAATGGAAAAATTGTATTGGTGGTGTAACACTTGAGTACGACAAAATGGAATCTGTGAAGGTAGCGTTATTTGCGTATCAACTTACTTGTAGATTGAAAGAGCGTACAGTGAATACAAGAACAATGGTGGATCAGAATTATACTATATTGACACAATGGAACATACAATTAATTTTAGCTCCATGACATTGGAGACACCAAGTACTAAAGACGCAAAAGTTACCAGAAAGCCAATACGTGTTACAGAGCAAACCAAAACACGTATCTCTGAACCATATGATTATGATTCTTCAGACACTGATGATTACTATGATGATGATGACGATTACGATGACGATGATGATGATGATGAAGTAGATGATGAGTGAGCATCTGCAACCAAGAATTTATGTGAGGCATAATTTATCATGTAAAAATTGCATCTTGCGTCAACAAAAATCTAATGTCTTTTCGTGTAATGGGCTTATTTAAATATCGTGTCATGCCTGCAACCATACCTGACTCTAGTATGTTAGAGTATTTAACGAACTAATTACCATGATGCTCTTGTCTTACGTTGCCTGATAATCCAATAATAGGCACAGCTTTCTGTTGTTTTTCCTCTTCATATTTTCGTATCATACGCGTACTCTCGAAACTAGTTGTTAATAAGTGTTTCACTAACGTACCCGTTAAGGATAGGCATGGCTACATCCATAAATACCAAGTCCTAATTGCGTTAGAAGTTGTGTTTGCAAACTTACGTAATGCTTCTTCACATATTCATTATATCCTTCTAGGCCGTTTGCAGCTATTGTACATATACAGTTGAACTCTTTCAACATGTGAGCAAGAACTTTTTGATTCTACATGGTCAAAATAAATATCGTTAAACTTACAATCTTGTTATCTTCAACAATTAAAACCTCAAGTTTTTTTTCATTCTCTGATACGCCACTCTCCGCAAAATTTTCACTCAGTCGTCGTACCAGTTTGGCCTCTTGCTTATTTGCGAGTTGTACTCGAACTGTAAAGTAAAAAGTACAACCTTTGTCTGGATTGTTTTCCATCCAAATCTTGCCACCCATCAACTCGGCAAGCATCTTCCCAATAAAAAGTCCCAAACCACTTCCACAGTAATCGGTAATTGTTCGTTGCGTTGATTGCGCAAATCGATTGAATATAAAATCCGAGTCACTCGGATTTACTCCCATACCCGTGTCATGAACCTCCGTACGAATTATAATACACGATGGGTCTTTTTCGTCTACTTGATGAGAGCATGATATTGTTATTCCTCCTTTGTTGGTAAATTTCAAAGCATTCTACAGTATTAGAAGATGTTAATCAAAATTTACCGAGATAAGATTAGTCAGTATTTGGTTGATTCGATTATAATCTCCTATGAACACTAAGTCTGGTAGGGTTCCTGCAATCTTTGTATTTAGGTACAGTCCTTTCTTCAGAGCGTCACCTTCAAACATTTGAACAGCAGAAGAGAGTAGTGTTTGAAGCTGCATTGGCTCCAACATCAGTTTGACCTTATTAAATTCCAATTTTGATAGTGTAAGAACATCATCAGTAATAATCTTTTGATATTTTCCACACAATTGAATAGAGTCAGTACACGATTTCAGGGACACCAAATCGTTTTGCAATGTTGGTGGAATGTGTGGCTCTATGGTTTTCAAAGCACCATTCATTATGTCGCAACATCCAACGATTCCTTGGATGGGATTTCTTATTTCTAAATTGTTAACCACTGTGTGAAAACACCATACCGTGACAGATTCGATCAATAAATTCTTCTTGTTTTTTCCGAAAGTCTTCTTCTTCTTCTGCACGTCTACGTTGAACATCCGCTAATTCTTCTAGTGCTTTTAGTCGCGAATTAAAGAATCTTGTATTCTCTAATGAAATGGCGACTTGTCCTGTCAAAATGTTTAACACCTTGACTTGTTCCGATTTAAAACAATCTGTAGTTAAATTATTTTCAACATACAGAACGGCCTTTACTTCATTTTGGTGCAGTACAGGCATACATAGAACCGATTTTATATTATTTTTCGTAATATAGGGATCTTTTCCCAGCAACGGATCTTCATGTGCGCATCCAAGTACAACTAATCTTTTGTTCTTTGTCGCGTATTCTACTATTGCTGTACAACCAGTATCCCACTCGCCTACTGGAATTGAGCATACTGTATCTACTACAAAATTGAGGTATTGTGCTTCCACATGGTTGTCAATAATTATAGCTCCGTAAGATGCACCTGCTGTTTCGATAATCTACAATGTTAGCAGAATATTGTATAACTTACAATCTTCATAATGTTGGCCAACAATTTGTCTAGATCTATAGCTGATGATATTGCTTGCGACGCCTTGAGTACACTCTCTAAATTGAAGTAGGCGCTTGATAGAGCGATTGTGTTAGTGTTTGTGTAAAACGATTGTTGATTTTCGGTTTGTTGTTGTGCAGTAGAAGTATTCACTAGAACATTATTGTACATTTTTTCCATTGTCTCCACCTTGCGATAGAATCCCCAAGCCTTGTACGATTTGTATGCATTATTTATGCATGTATCCGCAAATTGTGGGGCGTTTAAAGTATACAGATATTTTGCCTGTAACTCAAGCGCTACAGCTCTTTCGTTTTGGAAACCTTGCTTCGTTGCTTCACTCACGGATCTGTTGTTAAATATAATAATTTAAATAGACATACTTTTCATACAATTGTATTGCTGCCCATCCATCCTTGCTAATGTAAGCGCTCATCTCTGCTTGTACGAGCACAAGTTTGTTTAAAAAATTCGCTGGGCATAAATCACTCCAACGAGTTAATTGCTTGATATTCTTTTGTAATCGCAAGTTGATTGACGTAGCAAGATCTATACAGTCTTTCTCATCTTTACTATCCAAAGCTCTAAGTATCCGAATCAGTGTGAGTGACTCGTAATAGTGTATTATCGCGTTCAGGTACATGGAAACAATAAACGGAAGCTTTGGGTCTATGTCAAGCAATTTCTGATACTTTGTTTTTGCCCATGTCATTAGTTCTTCACCAGGACCTTTGTAGTCCTCTTCTATGATAAAATCTATCATAACACGAAATATGAGATGTTGAACGCGAGGAAATTCATTCACTGTTGACTCATACATTTCTTTCTCCATCTTGTCTACCTTTGCCTGATCTGTACTATATTTTGATCCTTGCATGATGCGATATTCGGTTAAAATTTGAGTATTGAGCTCTCTAATAATATGATTCTTGTATTTGTGTGCAACTGTAAGTCCTGCCTCGACGTCACTGACCACGTGGTCAATATCATTCCCAACTAGCATGTGTATAGGGCACAAAATTGAATATACATAGGTTGCATATGTTGTTTCTCCGCTCTCCAAACCAATAACGGTAAGTTCGTGGCACGACGGTATTAGCTCACGTATTGGATAAAACCAGTGGTGAACAAATATATTGTAGAGATGCATCGTCCTACATTTCTCAGCATAATCAAGAGGAAACTGTTCCCTCACGCACTGCAAAATGATTTCACTAAAATCATGAACAAGTGAAAAAGCTTCTCTTGTCGATAGTACAATAGCAAAATACGAAAACATAGTAGTTGTCGTTGAGCTTACACACCTGTTCAGGACTACTCTAGTACTTATACTTGCCATCAGAGGGAATATGATTGGGTCGAACAAGTATGCAGTAACGAGCAACGTAGCAATAATCTTGTACAAACATTGTGTTTCCACATCAGGTGTGAATAGTAGTGGCGATAGATCTACTTCACCAGTCTCCTTGTTGCGTAACTCTTCTATTCTTTGTTCTATTAGTTGCATCTCTTGCGTTATGTGTTCAGGAATTGTTGGATCGTTACTAGGTGGCAAGTCTATTCCAAATTGATGCAACGCTAATCTTCCTATCTCTAACGATTTTTCAAAATTTGAGTAAACATTCTCTTGTAGTATCTGTAGTGTATAAATTGTACTTAATTCGATCTTGTCCTTTGCTTTGGTCAATAACAAATCAATTACACGATTAGCAGACTCATAGTCCGCAGTGAGTGAATAAGTCGTCGCTAGTTCGGAATGCAGTGAGTATACTATATCGTGGTGTTTTTCCCAGCTCTCAGAATCTGTTTCACATAGCCGTAATGCGCATGCTACTCCTGCCTTGAAGTAATTGATTGCGCTAGAGTACGCTGCTGCGTCTTGTGCTTGTTTTCCCATAGATAAATTGAAATCTGCCATTTCTTCTAACTGTTGTCCTATTGGTCTTTGATCCAACTCTTTTAGAACCTCGACTGCTGTTGTATCCCATAAAATCCCAACTCCCTTGTTTAGATGATCTACAACCTCAAACATGTCCTTTCCTGCATCCATGCTTGATTTTCCTGAATCAGTCCTTTCTTCATTTTCGAGAATAAGTTTACGCCAATTGCGACCGATACTGTAATGGATAACGTTTCGTTCTCGTTCACTCAATCGTGCATAACATGCTTCTTGGACTCTATCATGTGCAAAATGAAAACGATCGTTAAGCATGATTACCATGCCTGCGTTTAAAACTGGGTACAACTCTCCCATAAGAGTTGCTTTGCTTTTGTGCATAACAGACGATAATTTGTTAAAATCAAAGTTGTTTCCCATACAACTAGCCCATTTCAGTACTTCCTCTGTAGTTCCCGAAAACTGGTCAATTCGATGCGTCATTAGATTTACAACATTGTCTGTCGCTCTCTGCTGCTTTATCTTTTCCAAGTCCCATTTCCATAGTAACCCCTCTCTAGTAATTAGCCCTTCACTGTGCAACGCTAACAGAAACATCTTCATGAAAAACGGGTTTCCACCTGTCTTTTTGTGAATCATCTCGGCAAGTTTCATCACCTCACCTTTATCGTGTACTTGATCAGTGTTGTTTGAAACTGTGCCTTGCAGAGTGTCTGATATCCATTGATAAACTACACCAACATCCAATGGCGCCAAAATAATGTCGCCAACATAGATTTTGTTTCTCATCTGCGATATCATTTGCATTGCTGGGTGGACTGACGTAACTTCGTTATTTCTATACGCACCAACGAAAAGAATATATTTGGAGTTCTCCAAGAATAATCTTACCATGTTGATTGATTCTCTATCCGCCCATCTGTCATATTAGAAATAGACAAATAAACGTACTGTAAATCGTCAAGAAACAATACTAGTGGACTTTCTTGTACTAGAGCTCCTACAAATTTCTCCAATGTTATATCCAATCTATTTTGTGTTTCTGCAGATCCTAGCGTTGGTACAGGTGGCTGTTTTCCAATCAGTTTCTCTAGATCTGGTATCAAGTCTATGATAACCTGGCCATTTGTTCCTACTGCGTCTAAAATACGCTTACGCCACTTTGGAGTACGTTCCTCGCCCTCTGCCAATACTTGTTTTATCAACGTTTGAAATGCATCAGAGATTGCACTGTATGCAATGTTTCTCTCAAGTTGATCAAACTTTCCACTCGCAAAATATCCATGTCGTAACTATAATATTAACACTTCGTAAAAAGTGTACCTGTACAGAACGTTGGACTTCTCGCACAAGCGAGCTTTTTCCAATACCAGAATACCCTGAGACTAGTAGCATGGCTGTTTCTCCAGTCATTGCAACTTTGTCAAAGGTGAACAAAAGTTGTTCAATTTCTGTATCACGACCATACAATCGTTTCGGTAAATTAAATCTCTCGATAAAATCGTTTTCGCCTAATGCAAATTTCTCGATTTGATATCTTCCGTCCGTCGTACTAACATTAGTCATGGTTTGATGGCATCTCTGTAGATCGTGTAATAGTCCTTGACAAGATCGATATCGCTCTGAAGCGTCTTTTTTTAACAGCTTAAATATTATAGCTTCAATCATATGTGGTATATGTGAAGGTAACATCGGAGGCTCAATTGCGATATGACTGTGAATTAACTCCATGACATCAGTTGTAGCAAACGGCAGTTTACCGGATACAAGCTGATACAATGTGACTCCCTATTCTGGTTTAATGTACCAAAAAAAACAAATTACCAAACTATAAAAATCTGTACGATAATCAATTGTCCGATTAATACGACCAGTTTGCTCTGGAGAAACATACGCCAATGTTCCGTACACATTCTGTAGACTAGTAGAAGCTTGCTCTGTCTCTTCATGTAGTCGTGTTGCGCATCCGAAATCGATCTGTACGACCTCTCCATTCTCTTTCAATAGCTATGTTGTTAGATGTGCACAACGAAAATGTTACCATATTGGCAGGTTTTAAATCTTTGTGTATAATATTGTTTCTATGTATAACTTGCAGTCCTTGAACACATTGAATCGCGATTTCTAAAAACTTTGGTACTGCAAAACCGTTTGCGGGAAGTACATGCGATAAGCTTCGACCACCGCAGTCATCCATAATTATTGCCGCAGCCACTTTTTTGTCTTCAAACTCTTTGACGACAAATGAGTTGAATTTAACAATGTGAGCACTATTTGAAGAAATAAGCTGCACTAATTCGTATTCTTTTTGTAGACCTTCGAGTTCATTTCTTCTTGCGAAAGGATGTGGGTGCGTCTTAACGATGACCGATGTATTTTTGTATTTGCACCGCACTACTTTTGAGTGTTTACCAATGTGTAATTGTTCTATTACTTCAAACTCAGGACCAAGAGCTTCACTCATTTGGTTACTCTTAACGTTTCTAACTGCAGTATAGCAATAATACAGTATAAGTTATTGCGCGTTTGTTCGATGATGGAAGAAAAGTTGTTATTTTTAAAGAGGTTTGAAAGATCAACTACGCAAAAATTGACACAACTTTAAAAAGGTATCGATTTCTTTCATGGTGAACGTTTTTTCAAAGCTTGTGTCGAGTAATTATTTTACACCTGCCGTGGTTGGTACTGCTGTGGCTGTTTTAATTGCAAGACATTACTGGACCTCACACGATGAAACGTTAACTATTCAAAAAGTTGATTCTGCTACTATTGAAAACCAAACAAAGAATATTGATGTACACACAAGTGAAAATTTATTACACAAAAATAGAAACTTTGAACCTGAATATGACGGATACCTGTCGAACCATTTATCCATGGGAATTATTAGTATTAAAGGTATTTCCTACGATCAAAAAGTTTTAATATTAGCGATGAATGGTGATGAAAAACAAGTAGAGGAGTTTTATAATGTCTATGTTAAACGGTGAGTGAAAAATACTGCCACTAACGTTCTATTAGATTAGAGCCTGTACACAAACAACTTGTCGAAATTACAAATCACAATTGGAAAATGTTCAGAGGATATGACGTTAAAGGGCACAACTTTTATTCACTATCCAACTTTTTCTCTCAAGAACATTCTAGATTGAGGTTAAATCATCTCTTGGGAACATATTTGCGTAAGTTTTATTCAATCTGCGTTAACATGTAGCCGATTTACTTTTGGGCTCTGTTGGGGCTGCTTTTCACGGTCTCATTCAAACTGGATACGCTGTGAGCAGTGGTGATGCGCAAGCAGTAGCTGATGGACTTGCTTACTTTACCATGTCCTACCAACCAATTGGAAATGTTGCTCCTAAAACGAAAAAACTGAAAAAGAAGAATTCGTTGGCTGATTATTTGATTAATACACTCGATCGTATTAAGAAAGACAACAAGTTGGTAGTACCAGCATACGCTCGTAATTATACATTTGAAGATACCGTGGCAGTAGTTAGTTCATCACCAAATGTAGAAGAGTATGATATCGATTTTTCACGATTTGAACAACAATACGTGTACCAACAAATTGGTGAAGCCCTTATTCATTTGTATCGCTCATCGAATTACGATTTCTTTGCTTTACATGTAGTAACCGGTTTTTACGCGTTGCTACAACTTTTACCGTTTGTTTATCAACACTCAACTCAAATGCAAGCACTATCTACATTTTGGAGAGCAGTAAACATTACCTATGCTATGCGTGGTACACCCGACGTTAAGTTGCTTTCAAGAACCCCAACACCATCTTCACTATCATGGAAATATTTGAACAAATCTGCATTAGACATGAAAGAACACCCAGATCAAGTACACATCATTAAGATGGTAAATGCACTGCAACAGTTGGAGAAAACAATTGGAACCAATGACATCTATAAACAAGCAGCATTTGAGTGCATTGAAAACCATTAAAAAGATAAATAAGTTTATACACGATTTTAAATTCTATGTTCATCTAGAATCTTCTTGAGCACGTCGACACTATTGTCTTGGTGCATATATTTTGAATAACCTAACTTGAGTTCAGGATATTGGAAGGGAACCACTTCAAGTTCTGGGGTTAACACGCTTACGTCCAACGGCAACTTGTCGCCAAACCACACTGCCCTACTAGTATGGTCGGTAACTTCAAATCTTGTAAGTGGATGAACAAGAACTGATAAGTTTCCTCTATTCAATACTATCCATTGGTAAAAGTCACTGAATGACTCAATGGGAACCCATATTTCATAGGAACCAATTAAATGAGGACCCATAGGCTGATAATTGACTGTCTTCAATGGAATAGCGTAAATCTTTGGTGAGGATGTAGCAGCCAAGTTCAAAACCTTGTCTCTTAGGTTCAAAGCTGCGTAAGTGGAGTCTCTATTGTTTTGGTAAAAGTAAACATGGAAATGCTACAATGTGTTAGTCGAAAACCTTGTGAAAACGTACCCACTCCAAAATATCGTTGTCGAATGGTGGTGCTGGTGTTCTGTTAGTTTGTATCATGTAGTGGTTGGTTTTGTTGGAATTTGGTGATGTGTGACAAAAGCGCTTTTTACAACCCTCTTCGGCGATATCCGTGGAGTTGTTTTGCCATAGAAAAAACCATTGGGAAACGTTCCGGAAAACTCAGAGGAGTACTTTGCTAAAACATTTTATGCCAATAAACAAGAGTATAAAATCTACTTGTAACTTACTTCTACCAGATTTTGGCATATTTCTGGTTGGTTGTTGTCAACTTAAATACTTGTTCGTTTTTGTCATCATATCTGCCATCAAAAAACCAAGCAAACACTTAACTCACAAATGTCAGGCGAAGCTCCACCAACAAAGAAGACGCGCTTAGACGATGGTTCTGGTGCTGCAACTGCAACAAGCGCAGAGGGTACGTATTTTTTTCTCTTTTACTAAGTAATTTAGACGCAAGATACAGTACAACAAATGGAACTGGGTTCTCAATGGAATCTGACGTGAACGAAATGATTGGAGACTTGTTAAAAGAAGAACTACAACTCGTTTTGACTCGTGTATTGGTTAATGATCCAAACCAAGCAACACCTATTAAGAAACAGTTGGTACAGGTTTTTAAGAATAGACAAAGAGTTACACCACCTTCTCAGTCCGATTTGTCGACCTACACAAATTTGACACAAACGTTCAGACAATTGCAACAACAAATCATGTTTGGTGCACCCGCTACTATGGGTTCACCACAACAAGGTGGTATTGCTCCATCTATGATGGGTGCTTCTCAGTTACCCTTCCAAATGGAGGATGAACTCAACGCCGGTATGGGTGGAGGTATGATGTACGGTGGTATGGGTATGTCAAGTGTTGGTGTCGGTGGTGCGATTAATTTAACTGTTGTACGTCGCAAAATCAAGGATGCCTTTTTATCCAACCAACGCAACCTCAACAAACGCGGTCGTTATGGAGAGGAAGTTCGCGCAAGTTACACTTTGGACACCATGGTAATCCGTCAAGAGAAAGAAAGAGGAAAAGACTTATGCATTGGAAAGAACTCTGGTTCTAACGATGTTGAACGTGTCGACAATACTCGCAACGGTCTCTCTATTTTGGAAGCCGTTACATCAGAGTATGTCAACCGTGGTAATGAACTTGGTGAAGTCAATGTATCAGGTTACCAAGAAATGTTGAACGAAATTGCCAACGACTGGGTTGAAGTTTTCTTACACAAGGACTTGCCTATTTCTCAGAATGAGCGCGATGAGTTTGCCAAGAAGTTGTTCGATTGGGACACCAGTGCCTCAGAAGATGAAGGTACTTTCGCCATTGCGCGTGCCTCCGCACGTCTTGGTTGGGACAATGTTCACTTGCAAAACGTTTTGCGTGGAGAACATATTGGCAAGTTCGTCGAACCAAAGAGTTTAACTATTGCTCGTTTGAACCAACTAGAAAGAGAGGAACGTTATCAAGATGGTGTCAACTTGGCAAAAGCAGTCGATTTGGATTTCTATGCTGCAAAATTCTTACTCAAGTTGCAAAAGACTGCCGAAGCAGAACAATCTGCACTCAAGATCGAAGATCCAGAAAAAGTCTTCTCCATTGCTCAAGTCGCTCGTGCTCTTGATGTCAACGTTGCATTCAACCTCATTATTCACGTTTTGAGCATGTACGCAAAATCTACTGCAGAACAAAACATTTTGACCTATGGACAAGAAATGATCGACAGAACTAACTGGTTGGTCGATTTGGCTATCTCTTCCAAGAATGTTGATCAACTAGTTGTCAAGTGTGAAGAGTCAGTCAAGCACAAGTTCATTCAATATCAAATCGCCAAGATTTTGAAAGAAAAGGAACAATATGCCGCTGCATTAAGATTGGCCAAGGACTGCTTAGTTCCATATCCAACTACTGGTCACGTGTCACGTATTCAACCACAACCAGTTCATGCAAGTTTCGGTGCTGGTAACCTTGCTATTCCAACTCCAGTTGTTAACAACAATGCCGATTTACCAAGTTGGATTCCAAAGGACTTGGCAACTTGGACTTGGAATTTGGCTCACGAAATGGTCATTTTGGACGTTGCAGGTGATGAACCACATGACGACCTATTGAATGGTGTAGTTAATCACATTCTTGAAAACGTTCAAGACATCACTCAATTGGTTCAATTGATCCAACAAATGAGCTACAAGAAAGAATTCGCTCAATTACTCACTGTTGGTGCCAAGGCATTTGAACGTGTATCAGAACAACGTTCTGCCGAACTCGAACTACAAAAGTTGTGGATCAACGCTTTCTTAACTGCAAAGCCAGAACTTCAACACATGTACCAAAACGTTAGCATCCCTGCCGTTTTACCAAATGAGACTGAACAACAACAACAACCACAAGCATCTTCTGTTAATCCATCACCAACTACTCCACAACCAGTTGTTTTGCCATACGCTGATATTGTCAAACGTCCAGAGTTTGCATTGTTGGTAAAGAGTGGAACCATAGTCCAAGGTAACACTTTGACTCCTACCATTAACCTCAACCAACAACATAACGCAAGATGGGACCAATTTGTTTATCAAATTGCTAATGCCATGATCACCGCCGCCTTTGACAGTCAAGTTACAATCATTGCTTCCGTGACTATTGGTACCCAAACATTCCGTCCAGTTAAGGCAATGACCAACGATGAACTCAAGAATGTTTTGGCTCAATGTTTGAACCAAATTACCAATGTTGATAATCTCATTCAACTCCCTCGCTCTCTACACCAAAGAGGAGCAGAGTTCCACTTCTTATCATTACGTGCTTGTGATGCTGCTCATGCACGTATCGATACAATTATCGAAGAGAAGGCTAAGCGTGATGTTGTAACCGCTGAACTTGCTCAATTAAGACAAGAACAAATCGAACTCACCAACAATCCAAGTGCTTCCAACACTAAGAAGTTACAACAAGTTATGACTCGTATTCTAGAACTCGACTATGTTGTTCGTGTTAACAATCTATCACCACCAAACACTAACTACAATCAAAATCAATACGATAACTATCACTATCAAGTATCAAGTTTGGCTATGACTATTGCATTTGATGCCAAGAGTCCATTACTCGTTTTGGATGAAGCCAAGAGATTGTCAGAAGAACAAGTTCAACAAACATTCGAACGTAACTTGACCTACATCACTGGTCCTAACTTGTTACTCCAATTAATCGAAGTTACTGGCCAAAGAAACGAATACGAGATGGCTGTTCGTATTGCCGAACGTGCCCATGGTAGTATTGAAGAGTATGCTCGTGCCAAGGAAGAACGTGCACGTCTACAAGTACCTCTCCAAATCTTGCAAGCCGAACAATCAGATTTGGCAACAAGAAAGCAACAACAACTCCCAGCTGAGAAGCAAAAGGAGTTGAGACGTTTGGAGAAAGCGTTGGCTGATTTACCACAAGTCAAAACACACTTCGATTATGACAATGTTGACCAATATGAGAACCAACACTGTCAAATTGCAACTGCTGTCATTCGCATTGCAATCAACTCCAAGGTTCTTGCTGCTAATCAACAAAGTCAAAGTACATTCAGTCATTTACAACAACTATCACAACCCATTGTTGTTATCGTACCAATGTCCGATGAGCGTATCCGTCAAGTTGTTGAACAAAACTTGAAGTTCGTCAAGAGTCCAGCCAATTTGATTAGTTTGGCAACACTTCTCAACAGTGAGCATGAACTCTGCTTGTATGTTGGTGATGTTTGCATGAACAGACTCAAGGAACTCTTCCGTGAAAAAGAAGAAAGAAGAACACCTTACTTGAAGTACAGA
>JAESGV010000415.1_pt1 | contig 19015 bp, 15 predicted proteins | sample 9269781 | NCBI WGS metagenome assembly JAESGV01 (sample SAMN15741586, study PRJNA653496) | algae metagenome | isolation source: Tildeniella torsiva UHER 1998/13D and co-occurring heterotrophs from... | place: Slovakia: Slovak Paradise National Park, Hrabusice, Kosice Region | collected 2000-01-01
TTGCAAAATGTGAGATTTTGCATGTTTTCGAACCAGGACTAAACTACTCTGTTGCCGATATGATGCCACTTGTCGAGTGTCGATTAGAAGAAGCATTGTTCGAGGTGTGTTGTTTTGGAGTAGGATCAAAGATGTTTACGTATTACACAGCGGAAGAGTTGAAAGAAATTGAACAAGAGAAAGAGAGAAGAGCGAAAGCGCTTACCGTTACTGTTTATGAAGAATCGTCCGATGAAAGTGCAGATTGGATGGAATTGTTTGGTTAAAAACAAGTTTGATCATAATAGTGCTTATACATTTGCCATACATTTACGCAGCCAGATGCGCGGAATTTTCAAAGTTTTTTCCGAAAGCACCAGCTAGTTAATGCTTCAGTGATCGAGTGTTTGAGTTGTTACAAATAAAGTACTTTAGACTGGCTAGTGAAGCGACACTAACGTGTGAAATCCTCTTGCATCTGTGCTAATGGGTTGTTTCCAGTTGGGACTAGCGAAGAGAGTTGCTGTATCGTATCTTATTTGGGTTGAGGGAAAGTATGTTGTGAGCGAAAGTGTAGTAGAATTGCAGCAAATGTATTATGATAGGTACTTTAGTGATCTACTAACCTAAAAATCTTGACTTAGCACAAGCTCATTTGTGCATTATACCACCTTATTTGGTGGTTGTGTCATTTACTTAAACCCGCGCAAGCTTGTAAATCTCCCTTAGCAAACAAAATAAAAATTAAACATGAATCGAAGGTTAAGTGAAGACAATGTCGTAGCAAGAGCAAGGACACGCGTGATTATCAACATGGCGCTTGATATCACCGTTGTACTTGGCGAGGGAGAAAGTGCGATTCTTGACAGAATCAATGCACAAACTACAGAGCCCAAACAGCAGCGGTCAAGGTCACTACCAGGAAACGACAAGATAAAGAAACCTAACAAATTGCAGCAGACTGACAAGAAACACGGTCCTAAGAAGTTTATATTCATTGATGAAGTTTGTACATTTGGAAATATTGAAAAAACTATGGTTGAAAAGTGCGACTATAACAAGAAAAAATCCATACCTGGGTTTGATGAAATGAGCAAGATGTTTAAATTCCGGTAAATAAATAATTTACCGTGTTAAATGTTCCAAATTCTCTGTACATCAAGAAGAACTGATCAACTCACCGTTGTACTCCAAACTGAGAGTCGATCGTACGCATGACAAAAAGCTTGTGCGTACGCAAGGTTACAAATTAGTAAAGTTTTTTCCGTAACAAAACTATGACCACAACTCTATTCATGATAAATATTTGAAAAAGCACAATGGACGTCCTATCAGTATTGTCAGGAGGTATCAGACCACCGAATGCAACGTCAATTATTATCATCGCGGTATTAAACACAGTCGCTGTTATTTTGTCGTTAGTTGTGCCTGGCCCACTGTTTAAAGGTGCACCACTTAAGAATAATAAGCCATCTATACTCTACAAGATGAACGGACTCGCCGTTAATTTAATAGCAATCCTTTTATTCATAGTTGGGAGTAATTACGTTCTCGGTCTGTATAAAATTACGATCATTTACGACAATTACGGAGCTCTACTCAGTACATCGCTCATATATGCAGTACTATTGAACACGTTCCTGTATCTAAGAGCAACCTTTTTCATTCCAAAAGTATGTTCTTCTTTTTCGCACTCACACTTTAGACAGAACAAAACTACACGAGCACAAACTTCATTGTTAATTATTGGTGCGGAATCGAACTCAATCCTCACTTTTTTGGCTTTGAAATCAAGTTTTGGTCGTATCGTCCTGCATTCATTCTACTCACATGCATCAACGTCTCCGTACTTGCTCATCAGTTCGAAAAGTATGGTACATTGAGCTCACCAATGTTATTGTTCCAAGGAATTAGTTTATTTTATGCCATTGACGCGTTTTGGTTCGAAAGCGGAATGACGTACATGTTTGATATTATTGAAGAGAATTTTGGATTCATGTTAGTCGTAAGTAGATACAACTAGTTACTAACTATAGTTTGGCGATAATGTTTGGATTCCATTCGTGTTCTCACTACAATCATTATACTTGGTCGATTCGTTCTCCATTTCAACACCTTACATACTTTTGAACCTTCTAGTACTCGCAATAGGCTACACTATCTTTAGGGGAAGCAACAATCAGAAACTACAATTCCGATTGAATCCAAATGGACTTGTAGATGGGAAACCTGCTCAAGTGGTGAAAACTGGGCGATCAGGAAGAGATTTACTTGTTTCTGGATGGTGGGGAGTTGCAAGAAAGATCAACTATACTGGTGATATACTTATTGCTGTAGCGATGAGTATGCCATGTGATTTGTACTTGTTGGCATATTTGTATCCAATTTATTTGACAATTTTATTGTTAAATAGAGCACAGCGGGATGATGAAAGGTGTAAAGAGAAATACAAGGAATGTTGGACAGAATACTGCAGTAAGGTCAAGTATGTAATGATTCCTGGAGTGTATTAAATTGATCCTTGCAACTATTTGTAATTTTTTGAAACGTGTCACAAAGTACGTAGCAACAAGACCGCAGCATGTCACAGTACATAAGTGCGTATGAACTCGTTGATATTATAACCGAGGGCGAGCGTGTAGCAGGAGCACTCAAGATTCGCAGCATCTTGCGCAAAAAATTGTCAGAAGTGGTTACTGGTTTGTACATCTATCGCGAGAGTACCAAACTGCTAGAAATTAACATACGACACAAATCATTTTATGAACAAGATTTGCCACTAAATACAATCAAATGTTACTCTATATCTCAAACAGAAATGGCATGCGTACAAATAGATAAAAGCATCGCTATTGTACACAAACGCACTGGCAAAGTTACAACAACACTGAAAAACACGCGTAAAGTTGCTTGCCTAATACCCTACAATGATTTTCAGATTATTACGTACAATAATGTAACAGGAATAACAGTTTGGAACATAGAAACCGAACAAATAGAATACAGTATTAATACTTTAGACAGGACATCAGAAAAACCTATCAATATGGTCCTCATGCCAAATAATATTTTGGTGGCAAGTGTATGCGAGGGCCTTATGGTGTGGGATTTATCGTTACGGGAACAAGTAAGCTACATATATCTTCACAGTGAAAGTTTTTACTCGATGACCAAATACTCACAAACAGTTTTACTTGCAGGACACGATAGAAAGTTGTGTTTCTGGGATGTTAACGAGTTACGGGTACTGCATACGATTACAGGTCCGTTCAAACCCGTGACTTCGATACTGTTACTTGCACCAGGTGTCATATCTTGTGGCTCTGACGAAGTGTTGCGAGTTTGGAAATTGAAAGACAATTTGGAGGAAAGGTTAGAAAAAGTTATTTATTGCATGGAAGATATTACTTATTTATTTCACGTTTCGGAAAATCTCGTGGCTTGCGTTTGCAGTGATAGCAAAGTTAGATTCGTCGATGTTAAACGCAAAATGATTGAGAAAACATTCCAAACTTCGTTAATTCAGAATGTGTTTACATAACTAATAAACGAAAATGTTTGTGATAGACGAGTGAAGTGCTGGAGTTGAGATAGCTGTATTTTTCAGCTTACGTCACCTGTCATACAATTGTAACCAACGAAATTTCATCAAACAACAATGGAGGATGATACAACAGGCCGCAGACGTCACGCAAGAAAATTTATACAAGATAAATTAGCATCTTACGGTCGATCGATGGTAAATAAATTTCAGCGAGGAATAGACAAGGAAAGTATGATGGAATCGAGACAAAGACTTGGACCCAACGTTTCCATGTTTCACCTTCATCACTACTACTCGGTATCCGAACTGAACGATCACCTCAAAAAATATAACATACCTCGCGCAAGTTCGTACACTACAAAAGTAAGTCAGTGCAGGTCACACCTAACAATAGGAATTGGCACTTGAAGCGATATGGGACTACTACCACAAGAACGAAGAAGATGATCTTCCATTTGAAAGAATATATCCTCAAGAAATGGAGAAACGTCGTGGTAGAAAGATCAAACATTCGGATAGAGTAGCGGCCGCACCACGTGCATCGCACACATTCAGTAGCAAAGACCAGTACGTACACATCATCGACTCACAGTCGCCACAACCAAAGAGTGAACAAGATGATGTCGACGAACCATTCGATGCAGTCGATTCATTGGACGAAGGTAGTGACTTTGAGTACAAAGAGGAAGAACAAGAGAATGAAAAGAAAATCGAAGAACCACCAAAGAAGAAATCAAAGTACAACTTGAATACTACTGGAACTAGTGCAGCGAGCTCTTCTTCAACAGAGGAATCGAAACAAGGGAAAGCTATCGCAATTAACATTTCGAATCCGCTAAATTGCACATTCAACTTTATGTAAAGATTAACATTGATACTCTAATGAATAGCTCCTGCTGTCTATCACACAATTCTCTGGTTATGGTATTAACGAACTTGCTTTTTATAGCCTAATGTCTTTTGACTTTGACTTGTTAGTTACGAATAGATTTGGCAGCAAAACAGTTTCAACAAAAGATGCAGGTCGCTGTTAGCAGGGATGTGTACGTACAAGCGACGCTAGAGATGCTAGATATTATCGATAAAGCAGTGCTAGAGAAAGGTTTGAAACCATCGCACTGCAGTAGAGAACAAATCCTTGACGCGGTGGAATTTTTGCTGGAGTACATGAACGTTATCGATTTGTGTACGATAGTTGATTCTTATATGCTCGACTACTCGCTGAAGCAGTTCACGTTTGGTAGTGCTAGCGAGCCAGAAAAGAAATTTTCACTAAAGAACTGGTTTTCAACAAATATACTTCGAAAAGAAAGAGTACAGGCGTAAGAGATAACGACAAAAACGAACCCTAGGATATACTTGTAAAAAATATAATAATTATTCACACCAAATGCAAAGTTTTCTGGATGTCACCAATTAAAACCTAGAACTCTTGTTAAAATAATTTTGAAGGTTAATATTAGAAGGATTTGAGTCGTTTGTAAACTCTGACAGGCAAAAGGATTTAACAGGACTTGCTCCATGTTTCGCACAAGAGCAGTAACACACAAGTACAAACTACTTCTTATATGCATTGTGGTGTTAATTCCATTGCTGTGGGCTATATTCGTGTATCGATCACTTTTACTTGAACATGCCGAAAAAATTATACCAGGAGCGGTCGAGTACAAATTAGCACAATACGTTCCAAAAAATTATCAACTCGTAGCTAATACAATTGTAATATCGAATAACAAAAAACCAGAAAACAATGAAGGTTGGCCTTCAATCGATATTGTTTTCCCTATAGTTGCAAAAGATGCAGGATTATTGATTTGGTTACTTAACAGCATCGAACTATTGTTTCCCCACTATAACGAAATTATACTACTTGTTGAGAGACAAGATTTATTCATCGTGCGAGGAACAGTTCCTGTGAATCAAGGTCGATACAAAATTGTCGTTGTGAATAATCCCTTTGCAGAAGCAGAGCGCATACATAACAAGAATTTTGGTTACATTATCCAACAAGTACGAAACACTTTTTTTTTAACTTTGTAGTGGTATAAATTCTATTCCGATGTGTATAGTACTGCAGAGTTTGTTATGGTACTTGAATCGGATCTAGTACTCGCTTTGAAACCAAAAATCGAGTATTGGTTTGAAAAAGAAGGAGAAAAATTCTATCCTATCCATCAAATCGTTAATCGCGAAAATGAACGACAACGACAATGTCCAAACGGTCCAAGAACGTGTGAATTGTATATTTGGAAAGCAGGAGCAGATTATGCATACAATGGACGTGACAAACGCGATTCCGATACAGAATCAACGTACATTGAGTCCAAACACGAGTACATGATTCGACAACCTTTTACCTATCCAAGACAAGTTTTTGCAGATATTCGCGAACATATTACCAAAACGCACGGAAAGACAATGGAACAGTTTTTTGAACATTTCACACCAGGTCTCGAGTGGAGAATCGATGGAAAATCTGACAAGTTGTCCGAATTTAATATTTTGGGACATTTCATCTATTCGTCTCCAAAATGGCAATCAGAATTCAAGTTTTATACACAAGAACAACATGGAAAATTACACAATATGGGTACACCATTACAACATGTTGGGCATCGCTATCGAAATGGAGCATTACCTAATCCTAAATTGACAAAAGAGTATATAGATGCTGCGTTAATGTACATGCATGAAGGATACTGTAGAGAAGCGCAAGATGAAATTTGTAAATTGTTACCATATACTGAATTGAAGTTACCAGAACGCAAAATCACTTGATAAATGGTGGACGAGTAATAGAGATTAAAATTAAGAATGCAGAACAACAGAGAAAGCATTGATGAAAAGGTTAATGTAAACATCATTGTTACCATTGTTAGTTTTTATTCTCTTAGCCTCATAAAGAGACTTGAAACATGTGTACAATTAATGACGATGACAGAATGATAGATTACTTAGAAGTACTCTGTGATCTCTTGATATGCTGTAATACATAGTGTAAAAACCGCAAAGCACACAAAAAGTTGAAAGAAATAAGGAGAGTTGTTGACTGAGCTTGCCAGCACTTGCTAGCACCTTGCCAGCACCTTGCCAGCACCTTGCCAGCACCTTGCCAGCACCTTGCCAGCATCTTACCAGCATCTTACCAGCACTTGCCAGCACCTTGCCAGCACCCTGCCAGCACCTTGCCAGCACCTTTCAAGCACTTGCCAGCACCTTGCCAGCACCTTGCCAGCACCTTGCCAGCATCTTACCAGCACCTTGCCAGCACTTGCCAGCACCTTGCCAGCACCTTTCAAGCACTTGCCAGCACCTTGCCAGCACTTGCCAGCACCAGGAGTTACAAAAAAGCGATGCACTAATCAAAACAAAATGGAATAATTTTACTTATCTTCTTGCAATAACTGTGCATTTGGCGCTTCTTTAGATGATCAAATTGAAAGACATAAAATGGGATGATGTAAAGATTTATTTGTAAACCTTCAAAAACATCTAACAAGTGTCACATGAGTTATTAGGAATAATTGCAGATACCTGTGAAATTGTGTGCGACTTATGCGAGTGCTGCGCTAAACGTATGGAACGTGTAAAAGCAGAAAAGAAGAAAAAACAAATAATAGCAAGAATAGAAGAATTATTGTACAATGCAGAAGTAGATAGTGAACACGCAGATACAATACGACCAAATTTAACTCAGTTACAAATCGAAAGAGATGCACTAGACGAAAAAATAGGAAAATACAAAATGGAATAATTTACTTGTCTTCTTGCAATAACTGCGCATTTGGTGCTTCTGTAGATTGCATTTCCAAATCTACATTTGGCAATGTAACTTGCTCTTCTTTCTTCTGTCGTGAAAGTACAACTATAATCACTAGGATACCAGCAGCTAACATTGATCCTACTATTGCAAACAGCACAACAATATTCATCAATGGCATAGGTGGCGACGTTGGTGTACTAGGTTGATACACATACGTCATTGTTACATCTTTACTAATCTCTATAGGTGTATCGTTAGAATTTGCCGATACTGTATAAGTGTATTCTTTTCCATTCACATCAACTTGACGTAGACTACGCGATGCATCAACTAGCACATCTACATCAAATGTTTTGTATGATTTTGATATGCTTATAACTTGATCTTTAACATGCTTTCCAGAACTATCAATCACACCGATAACAAGTTCAGCATAACCAACATTCATGCTAGTTAGCGTGAATGTTAAGTACAGTGTTTCTATTTTTTCTGGTAATATTGTCTTTGCAGGTAATACAGTAAGCACAGATGATGCACCTGATGTTTTGAACAAGACTAATCCATTGGCTACTGTTGGTGCAGGAATTTTCGTTACATCTCCAACTATAGTTAACGATACAGTAACTGTTATCGTCTTTGAAACGGTACCATTGCTGTATGGCTTATGTGTAGATGTTGGTAAGAACGTAGTAGTTGGTACTGCTGTCGTAGTTGTGGTAGGTTCTGTTGTGGTTGTAGTTGGTTCCTCAGTAGTAGGTTCTTCTGTGGATGGCTCAACGGTAGTAGTTGGTTCAACAGTAGTAGATGGCTCTACTGTAGTAGGTTCCTCAGTTGGTTCTTCAGTTGTTCCTGGTTCAACAGTAGTAGCTGGTTCTACTGTACAGTTCACAGGTGATCCATGTACCAATAATTGTACACTCGTCAAATACGCGTTGTAACCCGATTGCGTTTTATCTCTATCATTATCATAAATAGAGAACGCCCACATTCCTCTTGCATTTTCACCCCAAAATTCTACACTAGAAAAAATCTGTTGTTCATAGTTTGATCCATAGTCGTTGTTTCTACCTTCACTAAGAATAGAAATTGTACCACTTGGTGAAGCAACAGCAAAGATTAGTTGTCCACGTTTTCTGGCAGTAGCAGAGAGAATAATGGAAACACTTTCTACAGTGATTTCTGAAACGTCTTGTAGCGTGTAGACAACTAGTGGTGTTGTAAAGTTTTTTGGGATTATAATAGGTGTAGTTACGATTCTATCATCTTGGCCAAGTGATCTTGTTTCAGTCACATAGTTCGTACAAACATTTGTCCAATTCATGGCCATTGTTACTGCTTTGTAAGCATCTAATCTTCCATATCCGTAGAATTTACTAAAATAATGACCTGCTGCGTTTTGATGCCATGAAACATGCTGTAAATCTGTTCTTGTTGACGTTAGTACAATAATCCACTGTACATCACGCCATGTAAGATTCGAATTTGATTCTAATATTAGAGCAATAATTCCAGCTGCCAATGGACACGCTGCAGAAGTTCCACCAAAATCATCAGCACAATTTCCTGCACTACGTAGTGCGTTATTGTAACCTGGGAATCCCATACGATCAGCAGTAGTCAATGTACTGTAATACTTCCAACTACTAGTTGGACGATCATATCCACGAGTCGAACTAGGTGCGTTACAAAGGACATTTGCTCCTGGTTCGGAATAACTTGATACAATTCCATTCCAATCGGAAGCAGCGACACATATCGAGTATGGTGAATTTGCTAATTCATCAAAGTTTGCACCATCTCCACGTTGGTAACCATTCCCTGCTGCCCATACGTAAATGACACCTTTTCCGTTTCTTCCTTGTTGGATTCCTCGTTCGATCGCAGCAAGTGCTAATGGGTATCGTTCAATTGTTGCACCATCATCACTTGGTCCCCACGAGTTACTGTAAATGTCCATTTGGTCAAGTCCATATATTAACGATTCTGCGCATTTGGCGTCGGAAAAGTTATTTCCTAGTAAACGAATTCCTGCGTTATTTGACTTGAAAGCAACACCGATTCCACATTCTGTATTATTGCCTTGTCCGCAGCATACACCTGCGCATGAAGTTCCATGTGCGTCAAAAACACTAGGTTGTTGAAATTTGATATCGTTATCGACATCAGCAGAGAGCTCTGGTTTGTATCCGCATTGAAGTTCTGGGTGACGCCATTCAACACCATCATCGACGATTCCTATCGTTATTCCTTGCCCAAAAAGTTTGTATTGTCGATAAACTTGTAATACATTGGTATCGTTTCCTGGTGCTGCTGTGAATGAGAATTGTTTTTGACCAGTGTTGTGAATGTGCCATTGTTGTGCAAAGAGTTGATCTTGGAAAAGTGTTGGGTTATCGAGTGAAAAGAGCGTTTGATCAATATGCGAGCATGATTCGCCTGTAGCGTAAGTAATAAAAAAAGTTGTTCGTACTTGCGTTGCAGTATCCACAGTCTTGTGGACAAGATTCACATGATTCCCCACTGTAAATACCGCATACACCATCGCCGCAATCGAATGCACAGTGGTCTAGTTCTCGTAAGACGGTTTCTGCGCAATAATCACTCCAAGAGGTTCTGCAACCATTTAAATCGGAATGTGATGTAATATATGCCAAGACAGTCGCGTTGTGGCATCCACGCCGTGTTCTTTCAGTCCAGCAACAGTCACTGGTTTGTGCTGCTGTGTTAAAGCCTATAAGCAGCAGAAACGCGAAGAAGAGCCACATGCGTTCGTTTCTGAACTGTCAACATCAGCAAAAAACTACAAATTGGTGTGTTTAGGTTGAACAACTGTAGTTGAGCTGAATACAAAGTCCAATTTACGACTATTTTACTACAATATCGTAGTGAGAAGTAGTTTAATACATGTTGTGACCTGGCACAGGTTCTCCATGCTTTATCGCGTCATATAGTTTTGCATTCTTCTCAAATAGTTCTGGATCTTTTTCTCTTTCTTTTACTTTTCCAAAATATGCTAGTAAATCGCATCTTGACAAAAATTCTTCATAATCACGTTGACATCTCTTTCTTCGTTCTTCTTTGTATCCTTCATGATTGGCTCGAATGAACAAAGATAAAAACTTAAGTGAACTCTCTTTCTTTGTTAAGTATGGATACTTGGGTCGTACTTTGTTCAGCTCTACTAGTGCTCTAGTCACAATCTTTGCAGTTGCTTCATCTAAGTATTCTACAATTCCAAGAGATGGATAGTCTTTCTTGCGCACAGGTAGTTTCGCCGGTAATTTTGCGTCAATGTACAGCCATGGTTGTTGCATGAACTGTTCTCGCGAATGATCAGAGGCCATTCGGTATAATTTCTTCGCATAGCTCACGGCAAAGCGATTTTTACCCCATACGGCGATAGCGTGGCCATCTTTGTTTGATTTAAGTAGTACAGGATCAAATCCTTTAAACTCAAACTGTGATGCAGTTTTATCATCCTCAATCTCTTCTTTTTCGCTATCTGAAGGTATAGTGAACTGTGAATGAGCATATTTTGGTAGATTTTCTGGTAATTTGTACCTTTCGTTTGCATATGTCTCAGGTTTCGCCAAGAACTGTTTGAAACTTGCAGCATCGTGAGTACAATAGATCTTTCCCCTAAATTCAGCACAATGTTTGTGAGAAACATCCTCTGTATCGATTAACGTGTTACTGTCCACGTAACTCACTACAGAGTACTGTTGGAAAGGGGATAACTTCTTTTTAAACGTTGATGGAGTCAGTACACCAGTATCGTAAATTGGAGCAGGTAAATCATTCTCAACACTCTGCAAATACTTGCCTCTTCGCTTCAAGGAATCATTTTCTACCTTTTGTACCAACACTTGCATGTTCCAATTCGGAATTGTTGGATCAACCCATGTCGCTTCACTTGTATGCTCACTTTCAAAGTATCGCTGAATGGAAGATAATCCATCATGTTTCTTATCTCCGATTAGGAATATTTTATCCAATATCTTTCCATCTTTTTCAACAAATTGAATGTGATTCACTTTGGAAATATTCTCTAACGAGTAACCATGGACCCAGCAATCAAATGACTCTAATCGATGTTTCAAAAGTGGTAGTAAGAGTGTATCTGGTAATAGTGTTGCCAATTGCGAATCTCGATCATCTGGTGTAGCAAGCAACACTCGATCTATAGCTTCTTGAGTCTTGTAATGAGTATCCAGAATTGATTTCACTTTCCTACTTGCCGATGTACTCGATTCTGATAAAATAATCTTTTGAACAATTTCCAATACGCCAACAGGTACAATGTGCAACTTTTTCGCAACTGATTCTACTAATTTTCCACACGTTGCGTCATACTCTGAAGAACTCAAAATGGCAATCTTTGGAACCAGTAACAAATGCTTTGGAGGTATATCTTGCTTGACATACAACATTGGATCCGATAAAAACAATTTCCGATTTTCTTCCGAATTGAAAAAGTATACATCGTGATCAAAGATGACTGGGAATGATATTTCCGGTAGTTTTGGAGATTTTGGTTTTGGTTTCTCCTCTCCGTCATCTTGTTCTTCTTGTTGTTCTGGTTCTTCCTCTTCTGGTTCTTCTGGCTCTTCTTCAGGTTCATCATCGTCACCATTTTGTTTTTCTTGAATTCGTTTCAAACGTTCTGCCTTCTTTTGTGCTTTTTCTTGTTCGATTCGAAGTTTTTCTGCTTCTTCGGCTTCTTTTTGACGTTTCTCTTCTAATAGTTTCCGTTTTACACCAACTAACGATTGTGTATCATCTCCATGAACAATCGTTTCGATATTTTGTTGTACGCGGTAGTACAATTCTTTTCCTTGATTGTACATTTGTACAGGATCACAAAATCCAAATCGATTCAAATGTTTGCGTCCAGAACGTACTAATTGGATTCCTCCATTATGCGAGCATGAACTCTTGAAATTGAAAATTGAGTTTCTTGATTTGAGTAACGAGTGAGTTGCTTCTACAACAGTATTATTGACAATACGTATCGGTCTGTTACAATCTATCGCACGAACAGCAATACGTTTCTCGTTGTAACTCTCTGCTAGTGCAGTTAACACATCGTTTGTGGTGTTGTACGACTCGATGAGTTGTTCTTTAACTTCTTCATCTGTAGGAAGTGGTTCTGGCTCTTCTTCCTCTGGTGGTTCTTCGTCATCTTCTTTTGGCCTCTTTTTCCGTTTCTTTGCAATTTTTTGCTCTTCCTCTTTTCTCTTTGTTTCTAATTTTCGATTTAATCTATCTTTGTGAGCTTTTTCCAACTTTTGTGGCAAAACGCGTTTCTGGAACGTTTCTTCACTCACTTGTAGTTGCAATACCAAATCAGGATAGAAATTCTTCTCCAATAACAATTGTGATTGGACGTCATCTTGTGGGTATCCATCGAGTACGTATCCATGACTCGCAAATGGTTCTTCTTGTACCATTTCTGCAAAGATTTTCACAAGTCGTTCAATCTTTTCTTTTTTGATTGTTTCTTCATCTTTTTCCTCTTCTTCTGGTTCCTCTTCATCATCTTCACCTTTTGGTTTCTTTTCTTTTGGTGGTGGATTATCTAACGCATGCACAAACTGTTTCACACGCTCATTTTGATCAGATAAATTCTTCAAAAATTCATCTTCCAATTTGATCGTCGGCATTTGATACTTTTCGAGTAATAACGCGGCTAATGATGATCTTCCAGAATGAGAATGTCCAATGATCCAAATTCTTGGTGGTTTCAATCCAACGTTTGTTGTATAAAACATTGGTTTCGCCAAAAAGTCATTTCGCTCTTCTTCGCTATTCAATAAATAAATCTTGTTTCGATATTTGGCTGGAAACTCGTCACTACCGATTACCAGTATACCTTTCTGTTTCAGTACAACTGGACAGTAATTCTTTGTTTTTCCAAACACTTCTTTTTCGAACTTTTCTGGTTTCGGCTCATCAGACTCTTCTTGCTCCTCTTCGGGTTGTGGTAAATCTTCAGCGGTAGCAGGTTCTGCGTCACAGATAAATGGATCGATTTCTCGGCATATACTATGCAAAGCCGCGTTTTCATCACGAGGAACAGTTACTTTGGTAACTTTTACGCCCGCTCCGTTGAATTTTGATTCTAATTCGTCGATCCATTGTTTGTATTTTGTTTTGCTTTCGAATGGACCTGCATTAGGATCTTCAATGGCACCTTCTAGATTTTCTTCGCCACCTTCTTCTTCTTGCTTTTCTTCTTGTACGTCAATAAATACAACACTATCAGGAACAAATTTTCGTGTGAAAACATCATTCATCTAGAAGGTTAATAGTATAGGGAACGGCTTACATCTGAAATGGCGTAGTTACAGCATTCGATAAATAATGTTCGATCGAGTCCTTCGAATTGATCTCGAACGACTGCATCGGCACCTTCTGTTGTTGGTGGTGCTGTTTGTTCTGGGTGTGATTCTGCTTCTAAACTCTTTTGCAGTACTCGAGTAACAAAATACTTTTTCAAGCTCAATTTGACACTATTGTACTCACGAAGTACTAAAAGTTAGTATCGCCTCTAACGAACTTACATCTATTGACTAGTCTATCATTATATGCGCTCTCATTTGGATGTCCAACCAAAAATACAGCTTGTAATTTTTCCGGTCTCAAACGTAAGTAATAACTCGGGTTACGCAGAAACTCTTCACATGCATCCGCGCTGCTCATGAAATACAATCGATCTCGAAATACGGCAGCGTGTTCAATCGATCCACGAACTATTGCTCTTCTACCACTTGAAACCAATTTCACAGGACAGAAATACTTCCATTTTGAAATTTTCAATTTCTTTTCTGTGAGTAGATGCGTTACTTTTTCTGCTTCTTCTGATTCTGCGAGTTCTTCTGGAATTTTTGGTCGTTCAGCGAGCATGGATGGAACAGATCTCCATACGTGTTGCAAAACACAGTGATAGATATCTTGATGCGTTTGTGTGTTCGCGTTGATGTCATAGAAACGACTCCTCGATTTTGCATTGTTAATAATACTCTTTAGCATGATTTCATACTGGTAGTCATGAACTCGATTTTCGATCAAATTTCTAATCGTTAATCTATTCAAAACATCTTACGTTTGTAGCGTAATAAACATTTTTTCGCGTCCTGCATTTTGTAACTCCAACTCTTCTCTTTCCAATCTTGCCTTTTTCTCATCTTCATCTTCTTCTGGAAGTGGTTCTTCCTCTACTGGTTCTTGATCAGCATCGTCACCAGGTTCATCTCCTGGTTGATGTCTTGGAATTTTTTGTTGAGGTTGTTTCTCTTGTGGATTTAATTTGTCGTGTAGTTCTGCAAGTTTCGATTCTAATTTTTGAAGTAGTTGTGCATCTTCGTCGGAACGTATTGATGATCGTTCTTTAGTTTCAGAATCTTCAATGTTCAAGTGAACTACATATTTCGGAATGTTATCTTCTAAATAGTCGACGAGCTAATGATTAGCGTTAGACAATTTATACGTACGTGTTTGATAGCATCTGTATCACTTGAGCCAAAACACCATTCGAGAACGTAACCTTGATGAGAAACAGAATCATCTTCGATCCATTTTTCAATGATTTCAAGAGTAAGTGCCGTTGGAATTGCTTCTCCTTTATCTAAATGTTCTTGTATCTATAATTGTTAGAAGCCATTAAATATAACATACTCGTTTACCAAACTCTGATGCCATTTGTAGTTCTGAATTCAAGACATCTTGCACGTTCAAATTGATAACTCGAAAATGTTCAGCAATTCGTTTGGCAAGTACTGATTTCCCAGAACATGGTTTTCCCAATAACAAAAAGTTTTTAGGACTCTTATTTGTTTCTATCAAATCTTCGTCTTCACTGTCGTAACATAGAGGCTCTTCTGCTTTTTTGGCTTTCACGTTGACAACACCTCCAGTGAACGAATCTTCAACTTGTGTTGGTTTGATCATTAATCGTTTCTTTTGTTCGAAATGATGATCGAGTTCCTTGATTTGATGTAGTTTTTGCGTCGTTATTGAGTAATTATCGCAGTGAGTTAATTTTTCATAGTCGACTTTGGTTATAAAATGAGCAAGAAGTGGATGTAGTTCTACATTGTTAGTCTTGTTGCAAAAGAAGTACCATTCTTAGCTTTGAACACCAATGTAAGTGTGGATAAATCAAGTTTTGGCGGCTCTACTACAGGTTCTGCCAATTGCTCACCTTCCACTGGTGTTGGCTGTACTTCTGGTTCACCTTCTTGTCGAGGAGTTGCAGGTGCTGTACTAGCCTCATCTTCTGATTCTTCCTCTTGTTGACCAGTGAATTGTAAATATTGTTCGTCAACAAATGCTAGTTTCTCGTTAGATTGTTCGTTGATTGTTTGGTAAGCTCTCTGTAAAATATTTGGATTTGTTTGTTCTATGACATTTAACTGTGCGACTATTTGTTGTACATTAGATCCACTAAAATAGTTTTCTGGCGACAACCGTAGCGTGCTCTGTAAAAGTCAGATTATGCGGTGTAACAAACATATTTCTCAATAACCTCTTTGATTGTATCCTGCACAACTGTAGGTAATGTTGGCAAAACTTCTGTTGCTTTGTCTTCCGAAACTCGTTTAACTAGAGACAGAAATAACTGCTTGGACCATGAACTCCATCTTTCAAATGTCAACTAGTTGTAACATTGTAACGTACACATCTCGATTCCAAATCAAAGTATTATAAAACGCTAATCGTTCCATGAATCCATAAAATTGGTCAAAATAAATTCGCATACACAACTTTGTTACTCGTTGTTTTGCTACGTCGACTGTATATCGTAAGAGCTTGTTGTTTAGTTGCTCTTGCTCTGATGCTATTGCTTTTACGATAAGCGTGGTGAAACGCAGAAATTCTTGATCCGAAATGAAATCACGATCTGCTGTCGATGCTTGTCCTCCGTTGTTTGTTCTTTCTAAGAGTTTCCAAAGCTATGGTAAGTACAAAGGTAACCATTTACCAGCTCTACAACCTGGTCAAACGATGATTCATCAGTTCGCCACTGCATGTTTGATACCAGCCTTGCAATTACAAAATGTACATGGCGGGAAGGTCGTACAGTAACGATACAAGAATGCACTCATCGCTAGTGTATCAAGCTTGGATCACAAGAGAAAGCTAGCTAGTTTTCCAAGTTTCACAGCCAAGCGGGTTTCGCGCTAAGGCTAGAAATGGCAGATTGTGCCGTTGGTGATGAAATTTGACGAGGCTTACAACTCAGTTAGAGTTTGACACAAACGTTAACATGAACGTCTCTGCCTACACTCCGTTGGATGCTCCACTCATAGGCATAGAGGGTCTAGAAATAGCTGATGTATACCTACAGCATGTTATGGACCTCATAGCATCCACTAACGAGTTGGGTCTCCTCAAACAATACCTAGTGTTAAGTTTGGTAGTAGCGTTTTGGGCATACGTATTATTCTTTGTATTCTGCTCCATATCGTATTACATATTTTTTGTACGATGGAAGCATATTTTCAGACCAGACAGTGAGCCACAAGTACCCGTAGGCCAAGTTAGACGTGAAATTATGTTGTCAATGTGGTCACTACCTACTATAGCTTTTCTCACATCACCATGGTTTATGCTACAACTACACGGATACTCACAACTGTATATTTATGACCCAACAGTGACATGGACACAAACCGGACTCACAGTGTTGGCATTTATTGTATTCACAGACTCGTGTATCTACTGGATTCACCGTTGGGAGCACACCTTCCCATGGATATACAAAAACATTCACAAACCTCACCACGAGTGGAAAGTACCAAGTCCATATGCGTCATATGCATTCCACCCATTGGACGGCTACGCACAAAGTGTTCCATATCACTTGTTCGTTATTTTCTGCCCCATGAACGTGTTTGTGTACATGCTCATGTTTGTTCTAGTACAACTGTGGACTATTGGAATTCATGATAGTGTTGATTTTATCGGAGACAAGAAAGGTTCATGGATCTCAAAGATTGTCAACGGGTCTATGCATCACACAATCCACCACTCCAAATTTATTTATAACTATGGCCAATACTTTACATTTTGGGACAAGTTATTAGGTAGCCACTACGAACCCTGTTTGGATTACGAGGGTGCCAAGAAGACACAGTAAATGTTCAAATAAACATGTTGGAAGTGTCAAAAAGAATGGCTCCGAGACAGATTTGCACTGTCGTCCTCGTTCCAACTGAACGCGCTCTAACTACTGAGCTATCCGAGCGGGACTTGAGTTTCAGTACTAATTTCTTGTTGTTATTTTAATAGAAAACAATTATTTAGTTTACAGCAAGAGCTACTTGACGTTAGTTAGCTATAATTGTTAGCGTAGAGATCGTTGTTGAGTTGCAATGTTTCTCATACAAATGCATTGCTTCCACCCCATTAAGATTCTTGTCTTTTAGATGTTTTCTACCTGGTCATAATTTATTCTTCAACTAACACAAGTGACCTAATGACCATTTATCAAAAGTTGTTTTGTACAAGCAAACTCATTTAGTAGCACTCTAGTCCTAAAATGCATAACAGTACTGAGGAAATAAACTTTGGCGAATACGACTATATTTTCAACACAAACTTCTATGACCGAACGAGTAGAGGGCGAGTCTATCAAAGATGAGAAGCATTGGCTCGTTGACCTTGTCTCTCGGTACGGAATTCTTTTGTCCCAGAAAGAAGCAGATACACTAGAGCTCATAGCGAACAAGTTTATGGGTACTGTAGAGGAAGAAGATCCTACAATCCCCATGTCAAGCTACAATATCTCCACTTGTAGCTCACGAATACTGTACAACGAAATTCGTTACATTTTAAATCATCTACAAACTAGCGAGAGAATATCCGAAAAACTCGAAGATGATAATGTTTTTCTTCGGCAAAAGCACAATGAAGTATCAAATTTACTGCATATACAAAATATACCTGGTTTGCGGAATCAATACCAATCATCGCTTCGTGCTCATGTCTTCCCAGAATACAGCACACCATCAGCTAAAAAGCTACTCAAAGTAGCAACGAGAGATGAAAACTCTGCACGTTTGAGTACCAACTAACTTGGCGCTAAAGCCGTTGAACGTTCCAACAGATTTCAACTACAGATTCCTGCATCGTACCAGCAAATACCGTATTTTTGTCAATCATGTAAAAACATGTACACTTAGGAATTATTTTGCATCAATAAACACTACAAATGTGCTACACTACTTGTTAAGCATCCAAATCTTGTGCTTCCACAACATTACAACGTGACGTTTCAGGTTGGCCAAGCAGAAAAAGACAAAAAACAATAACTGAAACATCATGATATTTATTCTTTGGCTGCTAGTTTGGCTTTTTTCAATCGTACACCCATTTTTGAATGGCATATACGTAAGTTCCCTTTCGCGATCTAAACGACTATTTTTTTAGCTCATCACATTCCTTGAATATGAGCACAATCACATCAGTAGCATGTCGCTATGCAAAAACATCAACATTATGATCAAAATCGAATATATTTCGCACTTAGTTTTGAACCTCGTACTTTTAATATTTGTACAACGAACGTGGATTGCTTTGCTTTTGAATGCGCCGATCCTACTGTACCATTTGAAATTATTTGTAGACAAATCGTACGAACTAGACCCAACAGAATTGTATAAAGAAATCAAAGCGAAAAAGACAGAGTCAATAGCAAAGATTGTTTACTATATTGTCTTGTTTGG
>JAESGV010000416.1_pt1 | contig 18992 bp, 24 predicted proteins | sample 9269781 | NCBI WGS metagenome assembly JAESGV01 (sample SAMN15741586, study PRJNA653496) | algae metagenome | isolation source: Tildeniella torsiva UHER 1998/13D and co-occurring heterotrophs from... | place: Slovakia: Slovak Paradise National Park, Hrabusice, Kosice Region | collected 2000-01-01
AGAAAATTGGAGTTGCTTGCAAGTCATCTTCGATTTCTACTGCAGCACCCTTTTCACTTAAAAAGGCCATGATAGTCACACGGTTGTATTTTGCGGCTTTATGCATCAGTGAACATCCATTGTTCCTAAAGTCACGAAATTGTTCATCAAAGTTTGCATGGTGGTGATTAATTAACAATTTTGCGAATAGTTTTGTTTTTCCATCGGCTATTGCACCGTGTAGCAAGTCTGTTAATTCATCTCTACCGTCAATATCATAGTCATTTGGTTCATAGTCTTCTTCACTGTCCTCTTCTACTGTTTTCATCAACGAATTGTGCAGCATAACTAGTGACGATGGAGCAAATGCTGAGCCACCTAATCTGGCCTCAGGACTAACAGAACTTGCAATGCTCATTGGAGACGAACAACTTCCCCTGTCTTCATCAACACTAGCATCAGAAACTGATTCAAAAAACATGATACTGTTGTTTCTTTATTGTTACCAGCTGTCGTGTCAATTTTGATGGTCAACGTGAGCAGAGCCTTTTTCGTCAAATTGAACACAACAATGTCTCTTCAATCTCAACAACAGCAAGAACTTCAACCCACGAATGAAGACCTAGCCGCTCAACAAGAAATTTATGACAACATTTTGGAGTTTACAGAAAGTGCAGGTGCTTCAGGAACGTCTTCGCTTATCTGGCAATTAATATCAAATTTTAGGTAGGCGTATTTGAAATATTTTTAACAGCTAGTATCGGAATGGATATCACTGCCATCACATGCCCTACATTTTTAATTAGACCTATTTCTATGTTGGAAATATGCTCAGAGGCTGTCAAACCGTTAGACGACATGACAGAACTTGCAAAACTTGCTACACCACTCGAACGCATCTTGAGAATAACGAAATCATTTTTACACTGCTGCACGTTGGCTCCCAAACCACATTTCAATCACTGTAAACCGTTTAACCCTATCTACGCAGAACGATTCCAGTGTGTATGGGAACACGAAGATGGTTCGCAAACAAAGTTCTTTGGTGAACAAGTCTCACATCATCCGCCTATCTCCGCCTGCTACTGGTTCAATGAAAAAGCAGGTCTAAAGAGTCATTTCGTAACTAAACCAGGAACTTACTTCCGAGGCAACTATGCAGAGGTGGATATGGTCGGAAAAGATCACTTGACTATTATCGAACTAGACGAGGAGTATACAATCACTATTCCACCAACTTATGTCTGCGGAATCGTATGGGGAACGAGTAGAGTCGAGCATGGACAATCTTTTGAAATCGCCTGCTTGAAGACAGGCCTCCGCTCCAAGATTGATTTTTCGTCGGGAACATATATTACTGGTCGTGTTACCAACCAAGCAGATGAGGAGATGGAAACATACTCTGGTGATGTATTCAAGACAGTTACACTTGGATCTGGTGATGTTCTATACGACTTCAAGACAGTTAAAATTGCAAAGAAAATCGTCAAACCACTCACTGAACAAGACCCATTAGAATCACGTCGAGTTTGGCATCGCGCAGCTTACGCTTTGATCAAAAAACAAGACGAAATCTCTCAAAAAGCCAAACATGATGTTGAAGAAATACAACGTGCTCTTAAAAAGCAAGGAGAAATGCCACCACTCCAGTGGTTCAACAAAACTGACAAAGAAACTGAACAAGGTGTTCCAGTGTATGATTACATTGGACCAAAAGAATAAATTTAAAACTTTTTTATGTCTCGTACGATAGTTTGTTAAATCCTTGTACTATGGCCTTTTTCAAATCTTTGAATCCAACAATCATAAGAGTTTGTTCATCACGAGACATTAGCATTATTTTTTCGTTTGATCCTGCTTCTAATTTGTTCAATGTATCAACTACAAAGTTAGCCAATGTAAATAGTTACCAATATGACCAAAATCTGGTGGCGACTGATGGAACATGTAATCTCGAAATAGTCCCAATAGCATGGCATCTGATCGTGATATTGTTGACGTTGCTGAATTGGAAATAGGCATGGCCAACTCTTCTGCATGTTGCGTAACAAAATCGACTTTGCATAAAAGACGATACAATCGTCCGTTATCCAACTCTTTTGTTAACTCACTTTCAAGGTAGTCACCATGTCTACATTGTCAGATTAAAATTTGTTCTTACTCGTGTAACTGAGTCATTTCATTCATAATTCTAATTGCTAGTTTTTCGACCAGTTTATCCAAATTCTGTTCTTGTAAAATGTATTGTATAATATCACAAAACTCGGACGAGTATGTTGTCTTAATTTCTTCCAAATGTTTTGTGAGATCTGTATGTGCGTTTGGTGTCTTTGTTGCCAAATCAATTAGTAATTCTCCAAGTGATTTGATATCTTGTTTTCGTAACTCTTCTTCTGAATCGGTACTGGGTGTAACAATGTCCAACAATCCAACACAGTTCAATTTTAATCTATTGGTTAGATTAAAAAACTTTTTACCTTCTTTTCAATGGCTGTACTAGTATTTTACTTGGATGGAAACCAACTCTCCAAGGTCCGATTGCGTGTATTGCTCTTAACGCTGTAACCATTTGTACCAAGTAACACCATAGTGTGTCTTCAGAGGGTGGTCTCTGTTGTCTCGTCATTTGTGCTTCCAATGTTTCTGACCCGTAACAATAGTCATATACTAGTATCAAATCTACAAGGATGATCAAACTATTCATCAAAGTTACCATTAGATCCAAATTCACTTGATGTAAAAAGGTTTCGTAGCGATATGACGTTTGGATGACGTAAAGCTTTCCATTTTTCCAATTTCTAAATAGTTAGGAAAGGGCGAAAAGGAAATTACATCTTGGTATGTTGTGACTTGTACTAATCGCACTAGTACATTACCTTCTCCATTATTATCTAACGCTTTGTATGATTCAGTTGTAACGTTTAATGAACGAGAAACGGTAACTTTTGTTAAATTGTCCAGTGGATATAAAGTGTGGTATTCTTGTACTGTTTTTGGAATTGTTCTTTTAAGCTCTAAACACGGTTATAATTTTGACATATTCTCTTATTACGCTGTTGTTGAAGCCCACTAAGGGTGGTCATTAAAACCTCGCTTTTTGTTAGTAACGCCGTTCGCAACGCATCATTCATGAAGCTATTTGTCATATTTCTACCTTGTGGTCTCTGCGAGTACGTCGAATCATACTGGTAGTATCCCTATGTATTGTTGATAACCAAATATCAAAAAAAAAGTACTTGCTGTGGGTAATATTCGTTCTGGGACTGTTGCGGATAGAATAACGAATTCGAGTACTGCTGTTGCGTCTGATAGTAATTCGTCGCGTTTTCAGACGCCTACGTAGGTGTAAACGTTAAACGATCTTCGCGTACCTTCTTTTTACTAGGCGAGCCTGTCTGACGCATTGGTTACAGTATTTTTGGGCAAGTCAACTATCAAGCAATGTCAAACAGCATGGTTTTAATAAACAAAGACAAATAGTGCACGTGCGTGGATCTTCAATCAGTAAAGTCAAAGATACTGAGATCATCAGAGCCAACAGCTTTGGGTGTCTTCTTGCTTGGCTTTTGTGATTGCTTAGTTGTCACAGTGTTTGATTTCTTCTTTGGCTCTGCTTTTTTCTTTGGTTTGGTTTGTGACTGGGCACGTGTTGTTGTTTTAGTCTTCTTTTTACCATCTATGACTGCTGGTGAAGATTTCTCTGTTTGCTTTCGATCCTTGGTTGGTGCAGGTCTATCTTTTGGTGCTGGTTTCACTTTGATTGGTTTCTTTGGAGAGACGACTTTTGGTGGAATCTTTGTTTGACTTGCTGAGAAAAGATCTTCGTCATCATCTTCTTTCTCATCGTTACTACAAAAATCGACGTCAAAGTCAAGGCTGTTCTCAAACAATAGATCATACTGAGCAACTTGGGCATCCTTCGCAGTACGTGGTGCTACAGGTCGAGTTATTGCTGTTGCTTCAAAAGCGTCTTCTTGAATCTGCGATTGCAGTTGTGAAAGCTCGTTTTGCTTAAGTATCAACGCAGTCATTAGCTCTTGTTCGCGCAGAGTGAACTTGTTCTGTAGCAGAGCTTCTTTTTCGCTTCGAATTTGATTGCGATAGACAGACACCTAACATGTTAGCGCACAGTACACGCTTACCTCATCCATTATCTTTTGACTAACCTTCAACTCCTCTTGATGCCATCTCTCCGCATACTCGTCGGATAGTCGATTACTAACATCTGCTTGTCGTTGTTTCTCTTCTTCCTGCTTGGCACCAATCTGCTGCAAATACCACTTGTACTATATGATAAGTAGAGTAAAGAATGTACAAACCTTTTCTTGAGCTTCTCGAGCGTAATTGGTACGTGCTTGATTCTCTAGCTGAACTTCTTGTAGCTTTGCACGCAGCGCCTCAGTTTCAGAAACGTTCGTTTCAGGTAGCGATCTCGTCAAAATCTTGATATCTTCTGCTTTTTGTTGTATCTCGGTAGATGCCTCTGATATTGCTCGCTTTGGTGTTAGAAGCAACTGTAATTCTTACGTTCTCAGCGACCAAAAGATCAAAAACTCTTGACTTTTGCTCAAAGAGAGTAGTACACGCTTTAGAAACATCTATGAGCTCAGAGTCGTGTTCTCTCTCCTCTTGGTCAAGTTGTCCTTTCTGAGTTTGGAAGTTGTTGATAATTGAATTGTGGCTCTGCAATTGCTCTCGTAGCTGACCTATTTCACGCTTCATCGTTTCGTCTAGTGAGTTGAGGTCCTTGTCAATACTTGACATTGTGCTTTCAATCTTTTTGTTAGTCAAGTCGCAAAGGATCTTACTGTTGAGATATCTTCCAAAAGCACAGACAATCGCTGTTGTTGAATTTTGTACACCTTTTCTATCTCTTGAGTCTCAGTCACAAGTGTGTGTTCTTCCTCTCGAAGTGTAACAAGAGATTTCTCTAGTAAAGCATGGTGATCTAGTCGTTCTTGCGATGTCTTGTCTACAACGTCTTGATCATTCTCTAACAGAACCAATGCTACTGATAGTTTCTCGGTATAACTGCTCGACGATCTGCCTAGTTGATCAGAAGCGTTAGACTCGCTGTCCTTTCTCTTAGTGGATAGTTTGATCATCTTCGATTGCAGTTGTATTTCTTTCTCGTGATACTCTAGTACTGCGTGTTGCGATTTTTCGATATGACCGAGCATGTTTTCTATGTTCGCTTTCACCTTTGAAGTTTCCGCGAGAGTTGTTTCGTAACTAGTTGTCAAAGACGCAATTTCACCATTTGAGTGTACTAGGAATTAGGCAACTAATGCTCAACTTACTTTCTCGTTGTTTAAATGCTGCCAATTCTTGTTCAACTCTTGCATGATTTGATCTTATTTGTAAAAGAGATTGTTTGGCAGCATCGATCTTTGCACTCGCTGCATGATTTAGTTTTTGTTGAGGTAGTCGTACCATTGTTCAAGTCTTGCTGAAGATTGTAAATAGAACCAACTCCAGTTTCGATTTCGAAAGATAAATCCGTGATGATCCTTAAATGCGAATTGTATGCCTCCTCGAGCTGTTGTTGACGATTTTTAACTGCCATGTTAAAGTAATTGATTCACATACTCTCTTCCAATGAATTCAAGGCCTTTGGTATCATTGCTTCTGCTACTTTGCACTCTGTCGACGCGAATTTAACTTTATCCTCCAGAGTTGCTAAATTATTCCAATGTTTGTTGATATCAGTTTGCAAATGGTTGATGTTGTTGATGAGTGAGCAGACTTTGTCTTCTTTTTCTTTTTTCTCGCGTTTTGTATTGTTAATATTTGAAGTCTTGGAGAATTTAGTTTAAATGCAAGAAACTAACCACAATCTCGTCTAAAGCCTTTTGCTTGACATAGGACTTCATTAGAGACTCCGCAGTGGCAGTCAAACTGTCCTTCATCGACTTGTATCCAGACATAGCGTCTTCTGTAGGTTTGCGTCGCAATGCACCTACAGATTTTGTAAGACAATTTCAAGAGCTGGTTCACTGAAAACCCAGAAAGAAAGTGACCACGAACATAAAAGACGGGCGTCTTTTGAATTGTTGTAAAAGATGCAAAAGTTTGTAGTGAGTGTAGCTTTTATACATCTAATACAAAGGTTCTTATAACAGGTGCATCAAGAGGCATTGGTTCTTCACTTGCGAAAAGCTTTTCTCGATCACAAGCGGTGACACATGTCGTATTGACAGCCCGAAGTGAAAATGCACTACACTCTCTCCAAAACGAGTTAACGACAGTACAGTCGAAAGTAATTGCCGCTGATTTATGCAGTCCTGAAGCGCCACAAACGATAATAGATGAAACTATTAAAACTTTTGGACAAATAGATTGCATTATTCACAACGCCGGAACGCTGGGTGAGGCCAAACCATTGGCTGACCATACTCTTAACGATATTACTGTTGAGAACTATCAACAATCAGATCTTTTCAAATCGTTTCAAATCAACCTTTTGTCTGTGATGCAAATAACACATTTTGCTCTGCCTCACTTGCGCAAAACAAATGGAAAAGTAATATTCATCTCTAGTGGTGCTGCTGTAAAACCTACCTATGGATGGTCAAGCTATTGTGTTACTAAAGCTGGATTGAATCAACTCAACACTGTTCTAGCAGTAGAGGAGAAGGATGTTACTTTCATAAGTGTTCGACCAGGAGTGGTTGACACTGAGACGCAAAATGAAATTCGAAACAATGCAAAACAAGGTATGAAAGAAGAAGACCACAACAAATTCATCAAGTTTCATGAGAAGGGAGAGTTGAAATCTCCTGACAATGTTGCTGAGCGAATCGTGGCTCTTACATTGCACGCTACAAAAGAATTTTCTGGAAGATTTGTATCATTGGAAGACGAAGATGTCGAATCGTTGTACAAGAAGCATTTATCTATCTCTTCTTAGTTTTCACTGGTGTAAATGTTAACCTTCTTTTTCCTGCTGAACCAGTTGGTTTAAACATGAATCGTTGTATCATTTCTGCGTGCTGCTCTAAACCTGTCTTCCTTTTCTCATCACTTTTACGTTCTGCTCTTGCTTTAGATCTAGTTGGAGTACGTTGTATCTCTTCTGGTGATGGTGTGCGTTCCATTCTTCTGCGTTGTGGTGGCGTGCTCGTTGCTCCATGTCTAAAGTTTAACAAATCTTCTTGGTACTTCTTAGACGGTGATGTGAAAATTGGGTTCTCAGGGAGTCTACTAGGTCTAGCAGCCTTTGGTGTTACGAATCTATCATACTCTCTATTTGTAGTGCGGGGTCTTTCACTATTTAAAAAGAGAGGTTCTTGATGATGGTAATTCATGAACTGTGGTTCTCGATGAGTAGTTGAACGAGAGTAATAAGTTGGCATCACTTCTTCTTGATGAACCTCGTATGCTTCTTCTGGCCTAAATCTCTTTCGTGGTGGCTCCTCATCTACAGGTTCGTGGAACGTTTGATGATGAGTGTATTCTTGTTCATGATATGCAGGAACCACATACTGATGAGGTCTATGCTGTTGGATAATCTCTTGTGGTTGCAAAAATGTACTTCTACTAGGATAGTCCGACTCTCTGTAGTCTTCCTCCACATACTGTTGACGATACTGGCTCGAGTAAACAGGTTCTTGTGCAGGCTCTTCGTACTGTTGACCAACTGGCTGTTCGTACTGTCCATGAACATCATTGTTTTCGTACTGTTGCGAGATCTCCTCGTTGATACTTTGGTCACCAGAGTACATGTGTAGTACATTATAAAACACTTCCAAACAATGTTCTGGAATGACATCTCCAAACTGTATCTTGATGTCATCCAAGTTCATTCGGGCAATGTCTTGTATCGTATGCGATTCAAGTAGTGCATATGCAGTAAATGACTTGAAATGTTAGAAATATAGTCGAGTTGCTTACATTGAGACCTGGAAATAGAGACAAAAATTTGACGTGCTTCGGTTCCTCCTCTTTGATCCAAATTCTATCTGTCTTTCTTGTTTCATTTGCTAATTTCTCCATCGTACTGACAACTCCTCGAATGAGCTCCGCAGATTCTTCGATTGTTTGACTGAATAAATACTTGACGTGCATGTTCATAGAAAGAGTCATTGATGACATTCTTGAGCAGAATACGGAGCAATACTTTAGACAATCGTCAAAGGCGTCAAGAGTAGCAGTATCGTTGTCATATAACTCAATAAGAATTGCGCATTCTTTGAACTGAGTAGACAAAAGTACTAGCCTCTCGATAAAAGTTCCCATACGATTCTTGAGATCATCTAAACCTGCAACATTCGAGAAGTTTGTCACGATCATACATCCTATTTCGTTCACGATGATATCTGCAGGACTGTTTTTCGACATTACTCGCTCTATAATGTGTAGTCCTTGTCTATGCTCCAACATTTGAATCAATTCATTATTCTGTAAAAGAGCTTCTGTTGCTATTATTTGATACTCTAACGACGATTGTTGTGTACTATTTTCAGCGTGAGGACAAAGTATTTTGATTTCTTCTTGCGCTGCGCTGTTAGAGACATTAAATTAATTCTTACTGTAGAATGTTTTCTCTTTTGCAACCTTTTTGATGGTATTATAGTTGATGCGGTCAAATGTTACTCCTGATTTTAAATCTTTCTCGCTGAAGCAACTTTTTCGTACTGAAGTCACCCATTTGTCACAATATATATCATAATCAGGCTCTTGCTCATACTTTGATAGCAGCGTGAACGATCGAAGTTGTTTTTGACAAATGAATTTCTTGTTGTTAGCTTTTGTAGGTTGTCCGCTTACCATAAGTTCCAAGTCTGGTTTAGATTCACCTTCGTAGTGAATAACACAATCGAATACTGAGTAATCGATTGGCTGTGGAATATCGTAGGTGGTGACAAGTACAGCGCTGTGATCAGGACACTCAAAACTTGAACCGAACGGAACGATGGCATTAGTTTGCATACAGCCTTGCTTCACACCGTCTTCGTATTCCACTAGTTCATAAACTCCAAATTCGTTCGCTTTAAACGTGATCAACATTTCTGCGATATCTTTGGCAACTGTGCTATGCTTGGTGAAAACTAGAGCTCTGAACCGATTATCCTTGGTACGAGCTTGTTCCTGTTGTAAAAGTTTGTGCAAAGCGTCTTGTTTTGGATGACTACAGTTATCGTTTTTCAATCTTTCAAGCTTTTCAAACACATCAGAAATTGATCCTAACTATTAATTGTTTCCAACTAGTCATCTTACCCTTTAACACCGCTTTGTATCCATTGTTCTCTTGTAGTAGCGTAAGATATTCCAATCCTACCAACACACCGCCATTTAGCGTCATCTCCATCAGCTCGCGTAGTGCGTGCAATCTTACTGCCTTTTCGAATAGACTTTTCTTCTCATGTAGTGCAGAGTTGTTCTTTCCCTCAGGCTTTAATAGTATCATACGTATCTCATTAGTCAGTTGTTGTACGAGTGCACCAAGCTTGTTCGACTTGAGCTCTGTGAACGGAACCAATCCAACAGTCTCCTCACGGTTTCTGATGGTACCAAGAATAAACTCTCCAACATTTACTACAAACTTGATGAATCCAAACAACTTTGTTTCTGTTTTTAAGCACGAGTAAAACGGTTACGTACCTTCTATCGATACAACTTGCTGCTCTTGAACTAGAAACGGCAATGTATCGGTGTCCACTGTTGACTTGCACATCACTTGCTTCAAAATTAGTACAAAAATCAATTGACTTACTAATAGACCAGTTTCGTTCATAAGAGAAACCAACGAAGATGTTGACACTGACGGTATGCGAGATAGAACGATAGTGTGTATGTTGTTGTTGCTAGTACACGAACAAATATTCGTGATTACTCTACAGCAGGTAGTATATGCTTTTGCATCCAAATCCTTCGCTAGTAACGATTCACTGTAAACTAGTAACGCGCATTTCTCCAATAATCCTTTTCGTTTCTGAACTATCATATCCACAACAGCAGGTGTAGTTAGTATCATACTTTTGTTGGTCGATTTTGATTCGTTCATGGTAAACGATGTTAGATTTGCCACAGTAAGTATTGTTACAGTAGCGAATTTGTCAAAGTATGCAGTATAAAAACCTGCTTCTCGCGACACCTCTTTCTCACTGCCAATCCACAAGACATAGGTGCCGTTGTTTAGTGCCAATTTGTTGTAGCATAACAATGCTAATACGTTATGCGTTGGGAATGCACTTGGTGTAACAATAAGAGTAGACTTGTCTCCTATTTGTTCAACTAGCTTCGTCTGATATTGAGCAACTAGAAATGTTATTTAGCAGAAGCAATTACTTACTGCATACGTTGGGTGGACTCTTCACTGTATAATCACTTTTGTTTGGTACTATCTTTCTTTGTGATGATGGTTTTTGATTGTACATGCTCATGAAGTTATCAAGGCTATCCTCTCCTTCTGGTGCAGTAGTCTCTCTGTCTACATCATCTTCAATAGTCGCGCCTTTAGTTAATGATCCATCTGTTCGTTGTCTCTCTTTTGCAACGAACTCGTCAAGTGTTGGTAGTGAGTCTGCTTTGTCAAAATACGCTATTGTCGCGCCTTTATGTTAGTTTAAGAACAAGAATTTACCTCTTCCTTCGTCAAGTCTGAATAGCTCAACTCTAACCTCTGCATCTTTAAACCAAGCATCCGCCTTTGATCGATCCTGTTGGTGCATGATCATGCTTGCTTCTTCTATTCTTTTCAACCTTTCGAAAAGAGATGTCGACATTGGTATGCGCATAACGTTGCTCGTTTCTTCATTTCCGTGTGATTGTGTACTAGCCTTGAAATCTAGAGAAAAATCGTTGCTCTCCACCTCCGTCTCTAATCTATCGAACAGCAGTGGAGTTTCAATGATCGGAGGTATCGACATTGTATCATATTCCTGTAACTTTTTCTTGCCGTTGTATATCTCGTCAGAGTACCAAAGAGATGGTAGTGAAATCTCTACGTTTTCTATTGATTTTTCCGTAACCAACGCTCCTGTCATGGAGACTGTTCCAAGATTAAACGCGGCGTGGTGATCGAAAATAGGTTCTTTAGCAATTTCTGGCACTAGATTTGTTAGCGTTTGTATTACTACTTACTCGCCAGTTGGGTGATGTCATCAGAATTCAATTTGGCGTCGAACATGTACAAATTATCTTCTAGCGTGTGAATATGTTCCAAAGAGAAATGTGTAACAGGTACGTTTGTGTTTGCTTTTTCTTTTTGGAATTCGTGAATTGCCAACTCTAAAACTTGATTTCGAGTGAACTGGAATACATCATCTGTCTCTTCTGCAACAATCGCTTCTTCGAGTAGTAAATCTTCGTCATCATGAACTTCCAAGGTTATATGTGATTATGTGTACGTACTTTTATCGACAATCGTATATTCCTCGGAGTATAACGGTAAATGCTGAGTATTTTCATCTGGAATGACACAAGTTGTATCAAACTTCTCATGGTCGAGCGAGTTGTGTTCTTCAAAGACTAAGTATTGTTCTATCTCCTCTGATAATGGACGACACGATTCCAATTTGTAAGTAGTTTCTGCTGGTGATTCGATATATTTTGGCAGCCAAAACTGAATTTTGAAATCTTCTGTGTAGGATTCTGTAAATATTTCTGCACCACTTAAAATATGTATCATTTCGTCGCTTTAAACGTTACTGGTTGTTTTAAAATTTGTACCTTGCAGGTTCCTCCAATGTGACTTGATCTTTGAGTGAAAGATACTCATAAATGTCGTCGAGTGAGGGTGTATAATCCACATCCAACATTACTTCCTGTACCAACTGTCTCTCAAGCACTAAAAGTTAAACAATATTAAAAAGTACCATCTGAGTCGATAGAAAAAAACTGAATGTGATCCAGAGTAGATTCAATAACATCTGCTTCTATCTGCGGTTCGTTTGTTACTGATTTCGTTACGTGCAGAGATGTTATAACATCTGAAAGAGAATCATTGCTTATTCTTTCTAGAGCGTTCCATTTTAGAGGATTATCTTCTGTATTAAGTTAGTTAAAAACTGTGTAATAATTACGAGAGTCAAAGTACGAGAAAACTTGATCAATTAGACTTGCATAGCCATTACCAGGCTCGTCTGGACATGTTATCTTTGGTAAGAATTGTATTTGAGACACTTTGTCTGCTGATGGTAGCCATGAACTAAAATCATCTAGAACTATGTCCATCGTGATCTGTCGCGACTTTGCAAGGCAACTTGCTCAAAATTATTATTTTTAGGTGTCGTGCTTAGATACTTAGTACGTAATCAAACGATATTGCGTAATCTTTAGGTACTATTTGTTTGTTTAAGTTATCACAGATAACACAGCATCATAACTATTGTGCATTTTTTGTAAAGCCAGAACATCTAAAAACGTATTTTCCCTATCTCCTATCACCAAGTTCCAATCTCTGACAAGTGACGAGGTCACAAAAGTTCAAAACATGAAAGCAATCGCGGCACTTGTCCTACTCGCCGTAGTGCTACTTGTAGCAGCCAAAACACAATTATGGGAGGGTTCTCGCTATAGCGTTGAGGAACGCGACAAAGCTGTTCTTTCAGCTTTAAGTAGACTCAACGAAAAGTCGATGAACGTTGCACATCTTACCAGCGCTGGTAATGAATTCGCTGTTGGGTACGTATAATTTTCGGTTGCTAATTTTAAGACTTTTCATGACCATGAACAGGTTCAAGAATCCCTTAATCCGCAAGAAGGCTATCAAGATGGCAGCTGACGTTTGCAGTCGCTGGCAAAAGCTTGTAGCACCAGAGCCACGCAAACAGCTCGCCAATGTCACTAACCCACTCAAAGTTATGGTATGTTAAATATTTCAAAGCCGGAACTAACAATACCACAGTACTGGGTTCAAATGTTGGCCATGCAAAAGAAGTTCAACACCGACACCAAATATGTTGCCGAGTTGGATGCTGCTCTAAGAGAAAAGATTTCTACCCTCAAAATAGAGGAAGCTTTCTCCGTAGCAGGAAAGAACTTCCATGAACCATCAACACAATGGACAGAATACGGAAGTTTCTGCGTTAACTTGATTTTACACAACTTTGCTCACTTTGCTGGTCTAAGTGACATGAAAGTTGTCGGAAAGGTTGCCATGCGTAAGATGATCAAGAAGAGTTTCAGAGCATACAGAAAAGAGTACAGAAAACTCTCATTCAAGAGACCAGCCAATTTCAGAATGTACACCAAGTTGGACGGAAGAACCCAAGACAAGTTCGTCAAGGATTTCTTACCATACCACGATTTGATCTACGTTGTCACCCATTATGTCTATGTATTTACTGGATACACTGGAAACTTCCAAAAGAGAACTGCAAGAATCTTGAGAAAAGAACGCAGATTCTTGGCCAACGAATTACCATATGTTGTCAAGTACGTTCAAGATCCAGATATGATTGGTGAAATGGTTGACTCTTTATTGGCTTTGGGTGTCAAACAAGACAACAAAGACATTCAAGATGGTGTAGAATTCATTTTGTCCCACCAAGCCAAAGATGGCATGTGGATTGACTACACTCACCCATTGTTGGAGGATGTTCAAGCACCAGAGTTGAAGTGGTTCCACACTACTATGGCCGCCATGTTCTCACTTGGTGATGAAAGAGTTAAGAATGCCAAGTGCCCATTACCAAAGGTTATGTCAGTTATGAGATCATCCCCAAGAATCCTCTAATGTAGTTTTCTCAGTTACATTAAATGTATTTCTACCATAATTTTATTGTGTTAGTGAAAGTTTCTTGTCCGTTGTAGTCTACAAATGAGAATGTTAAAACTTCACGTTCAATCTTTACAAATACAAATCCACTACCGATTTGTTTTGCTTTCAAAAGTGGATGCTCTTCTATGTCGTCTCTTGTTTCCGATCCCGCACCACTTATTACATGTTCTAATGGTAATCTCAGTTTTCCATTAAAGTATCGAGCAGTGTCGTTTCTAAGGTGTTGAAGGTTATGATCATGTCCACTCCAGTACATGTGTACACCTTCTTCACTCATTAGTTTTTCAAAATTGGAGATCATTTCTGGGATATCTCCATGTTTTCCTGCTGCACTGTACATGGGATGATGACCAACTGCAAGTTTCCATAACACTTTAGCATCTTCACCTTTTTTAACTTGTTCTTTAAACCATATTAATTGTTTCTCTGTGTTCTGTTGTTCTAACAACTTTGTATTCATTTTTGGATTTGTTCGATAGTCTGATAGAAATGGTGTTGTGTCGATGAAGATAAATTGTACAAGATTTGGAATGATAAATGAATGGTAGTAGTCTGGGAAGATCCACCGTTTTGAATACTTGGAGTATTCGATTTGAGCGTGCGGATCTCCTCTCCAATCGTGATTTCCATTTACCAAGTACCATGGAGTATTTAATAGTCCACTGTGAGTATAGATGCCTTCGAAAGAGTCATTAAATTGTTTTGCATGCACATTATGCACTCCATTATCGTAAAAATTGTCACCAGTGCTAACAATCAAGTGGCATTTTCCATTATTCGTTATTGCTCTGGTTGTACACCAAGAACCCATAGCGTTTGCTACTTCTAATTGGTTCATCGTCCCGTTTCTGCCCCAATCGCCCACCACTATGAAATACATGGTAGCATCTTTTACGAAGGGTGCTGGCGCATAGTTTTGGTTAAACCGAGACACTAGTAATACTAGTAGAAATGACAGAGTAAAAAATGCGACTAATCCTATTACCAAAACTCTCAGCAGCGCAATATGGATTGTTGAAAATCGTTCTGACGAATTTTTTGCTGTCTTGTAGGCGGTGTATTCATCTGAAAGTCGAAGAAACGTGAGGCATCGAACGAGTGTCGTGTCTGTCATTTTTGTACAAAATTGAACACAACACTATGAGTTTGTGCAGCATCAAGCCCTGGCAAAAGTTCCCTGGTTGCTCGTCAAATTCATACATACTAATGTCGAATATGTTGGGGCCACTGCAGGGAAATAAATCTTGGAAATTAAAACACTATTTTGACAACGCTAATACAACGTACAAAGATGTGAAAAGTGTAACATCGTGGGGTGTAAGGTCACAAAAATATCCTATAATGTGTACAGGGCACCCAATCAAATTCTATGCTAGCAATAGCACAACTATGCAAAACAAATAATTGGAAATTTGACTACTATTGCTCGAACAAAGTTGCGCCAGTTGGTGGAAACTGGGAGCATGCATTGTCACTCGGTATGAATGCTCATTCAATAGAAGCCTTCTGCACATCTGGATCTTCAGATCGATTGGTCATTCCACAAGGTGGAAGTGTAGTAGAGGCAGAACTGGGAATACGTGAGGTAGCAGAGGGCATAATACGATGGAACAAGTTTGAGAATTTGAATGTAATTGTGCCTTCAGGAACTGGTACAACTAGTTTCTACCTCGCTAAACATCTATTTCCACGAGGAGTACAAGTGTACACTGTACCATGCGTAGGAAATGAAAATTATTTATATGAACAAATATATAATAATCTAGGAGAGTCTAAAGAGAATGTGGATCGTGTTATGCGTGTCATACCCTCTGTTCATGGTCACAAGTTTGCATATCCATACGAAGAGTACTATCGTTTTTGGAAAGATATTCACAAAGAAACTAATGTAGAATTAGATCTAATCTATGCGCCCAAAACATTGTTGAGTGTTCTACCAATTTTGAAAGATTTGAACGAGGTGTGGCTCTACGTGCATACAGGTGGAACTCTGGGAAACCAAAGTCAGATAGAAAGATACAAAAGAAAGTATAAACTTTGAAGTAGTTTATGCACTTGTTGTTGATGGTGTTGCAGTATTGCCTTTTCCTCCTCTTCCACGACCTCTTCCTCTTCCGCGACCTCTGCCTCTGCTCTGAGTTGTTTGGCTACCATTAGTTTGTTGGGCATCTGTTGATGGTTGAGTTTGAGCGTTCGCATTTGAAGCAGTCTTTGGTCTGTTCTGTCTCTTTGGTTGTGTTTGAATAGTTTCCTGGTTAGTTGGTGCTGATGTTTGTTCACCAGTGGTTGCAGATTGTGGTCTACCGCCTCTTCCACGACCTCGACCTCGACCTCTTCCTCTTCCACCTTCAGTAGTTTGTTCTGTCTTTTCTTCAGGTTGGGCTTTGACAATCTTTGAGAAATCGATAACCACTTTGACCTTGTCATCAACATTGTTCTGCTTGAGGTATGCATTCCACGCAACAGGGAACTCTGATCGAATGTTTTTGATAACGGTAGATTTTTGTGCGAGTCCGTCATAAACAAAATCAGCGAACCCTTCTGCTAAAGTGATGTATCGTGCCAATGCTTCTTCGTCGAATCCTAACCAGCTTTGCTTTTGCTTCATTGTTTGTCTCAAACGTTTCTTGAGTCTAACCAAACGTTCTGCTGAGCCCTCGCTGTTCTTGTTGTATACATCTACAAAAGTTCTAACCTTCTCACGAATGGCGCGAATGGCAACATACCATACAGTTTTCTTTTTCATCTACAGATATTAGTTTGAGTCAAATAAAATATCTTACCATTCCGATGCAAGTATTGTCTGCTGTGAAATAATACAAAACGCTTCCCTCGTTTCCAATATCTTCTCTAATCTCATCGAAAAGTTTGTGTTGTTGCTCGGCCTCATAGGTCTTGATCTTAACAGTCTCAAAACCTGCTTCTTGTGCGATGGTAAGGTTCTTTTCAAAGTTTGGATCGACTAGTTGCTTCAAATCTTTGTTCGATGTGAAAGTGATAAAACGATATTTGCTGTCTTTGAAGTCAAAAAACTCAACGTGTTGGTATTCAACGTTCAAAAACTCAAAGCAACAGCTCAAATCGTTGTTCTCCAAGTGGTCCAAGAATTTTTGGATTTTGTCGTCCTTCTTGGTGATGACTTGGTCAATCATAGCATTCGCGATCATTGTTGCTGTCATGTATCGCTTGTCGGTGTACTTTTGTAGGTCCGAGGCTTGCTTGACGATAAGATGTACATTCTTTGAGCCGAAAACGTAGTACTGGACTCCATTCCATCTGAATTGACTAAAATGAGCTGCTTCTCCGTTCTCCTTGGATGTTCTGATAATGTATTTCGCTGTTGATGGTGCTTGGGTGAAATAGTGTTCCCATCGTTCGCGTGCACGTTCTGTATCTTGTTGTTCAAGAGATTTGTTTCCGTGTTCTTCTTCGTCTTCCAACATTTTTGCTTGATCGTCGTCATCTCCAGGACCACCAGTGAACTTTTTCAACGCGAACCTGTTATGGATTAGTTTTAACTGCCTATCAAACTTACACAATGGTTTTCAATGTTGTAGTTCCACCACTTTGTAACTGAAGAACGCAACAACCTCTAGGAGCGTAAATTCTAACTTGTGGAAAAGCATCATAAATATCGTCGTCAATAATTCTTGGTCCTCTTTTTCTGCGTGGTGCATTGGTTTGAATATCGTTTAACGAGACCGCGACACCTTCTGGGAATATACCTGGTGGAACAACGCTGTTGACTACACGCAAAAAAGGATGATCTTTTGCCCAATGCAACAACGCCTCTGCAGTTTCGCTTGATGGAGCCTTGTCTACCCAGTCTTCTGCTTCTCTACGTTTGTAGGTTGTGTATGTCCAATCCCATTCATCAAACACTTTCTTTGATAGTGCGTTGAGCGTAGTAGATGTTGATTCGTTTGTTGTCATGGTTGTTCAAGTTGGCTGCATGCTTCATAAGTGAATTTGAATTAACAAAAGAGAAGTGTCGTACACATAATTGATCATAAAGAAGGATGCAATATTTATTGCAAGGCACAAGAGTTGTGATTCTGTGCCAAGGAGGAACAAACGTTATACAAAGCTTGCAATCTGTCAGATGTACTAGTTACTGCCAAAAGATCCAACTTGAGGGGTACACTCAATGGCAGTAGTGCCGCTATCCAATAAGATAACTTCTCTGCGTTTGTTCCATCAGGCATTGGTCCAATCTTTGCTTCTATCGTTGATTTAACTTCTTGACCTACTTCTGTCATAAACGCCGACAACAACATCCAGATTTGATCTCTCGTTTGTGATATTTTATCTAATATTACCTGATCAGTTGGTGCTTCATCTCGAATAAACTGCACTTTTCCGCAAATATAACCATCTTGCTCCCATTTGTCGATAATTTTGAATCTCTCTTGTCCAACTGTTTCTATTAGCGATCGACCATCTGGTAACAACTTGATATTCGTTATACGAGCTAAACATCCATACTTTGCCATTTCTCCAGGTTCTCTTCCCGATGGAACCAAACCAAAACATTTGCTACCTGAAATACATCTACGCATCATCAATCTGTATCTTGGTTCGAAAATGTGTAATGGTAACAACGTATCTGGGTATAATACATAATCTACAACGAACAATGGAATGTTATTCACATCCAATTCCTTTTGTTCTATTTCTTCTTTCTTTCTCTGTTGATAATCGTCTCGCATGTAACGTTGAGCGAGTTGATTCACCACCACAGTGATTGGTAAATGAACGGGTAAAATATGTGATACTTCTCTGCATAATGGGCATTTGTCAGTGTAGTCGAAAACACGAGCCAAACAAGATCGATCAAATGTATGTCCACATGGAAGTGTAACTGGCTCATAAAATACACGATAGCAAAGAGGACATTCTAACTCGTCTGATTCCTCCTCACTGAATTTCATGTGTTTTGTGTTTTCGTTTGGTTGATATTCTTCCTCTTCATCAATGGAACATAGTTTGGTAAAGCGCTCCAAATCTTGTCCATATTGTTGCGCAAATACAATAGCATCCTGTAGTGCCTGTTGGCCTTCTTGTTCTCTATCACACTGTTTATGAATACGATAAAGTTGACTATATGCAAGCATTGCGTCTCGCGCTTCTTCTGGGTCTAGTCGAGTAGCATTTGGTTGTGGAGGATTATAATACTGTATTATTCGTTGTACGTCCCGCAATGCCTCATCATGTAGTTTTACACGAATAAATGCCTCTGCTCTTCGTGATAGAATTTGGTTCAGTTTTTTCTGAGAATATGTCGCTC
>JAESGV010000417.1_pt1 | contig 18987 bp, 17 predicted proteins | sample 9269781 | NCBI WGS metagenome assembly JAESGV01 (sample SAMN15741586, study PRJNA653496) | algae metagenome | isolation source: Tildeniella torsiva UHER 1998/13D and co-occurring heterotrophs from... | place: Slovakia: Slovak Paradise National Park, Hrabusice, Kosice Region | collected 2000-01-01
ACTTGCATATTCGTGGATCTTTTTCACATGTCTTGATTTTATCAGTTTGTATTTTTGCGAGTTGTTTGTTAAATTGCGTAGCATCGTTAAAATATCATAGTTGCGTACACCGGCAGCACTTCCATTTGGTTGAGGCCACACAGGACTAAAATACAAATATTTGAGGTCAGATAGTATACTTGGCTTTCCAAGGGCATAGAAACGGTGTTGTGTGTTTGCTACACGACTGAAACTGTGGCGCAACATGATTGTTTACAAACTTCTAGAGTCAAACAATGGAACCAACGTATGAGTACGTGGCACTAGATACTATCGACGAGGACCTCTTGTGCTCATACTGCAAACAACCATTAATTGACACTGTACAGCACTATGATTGCAGGAACACGTTTTGTCGCAAATGTATTCAACAAACAAATTGGCAGTGTCCTATATGCAACATTGGCTCACAAAATGATTTCACTGACAAAATGACACGCTTTATGACAAAAAACCTAGATAGAATTTTGATACGATGCACTCGATGTAAACAAACTATGCAACGGCAACATTTTAATTTTCACAAAACGACTTGTTTATGCGTACGAGGATGTGGAATGCGATTACCACACGAAACGCTACTCGCACACGAGAACGAGTGTCCACTGGCAATAGTGACATGTCCAGGTGTACGTTATGGGTGTACTGAACGACTGCAGAGAAACCAAATGAGCGAACATGCTAAAAATTGTTTATTCGAAGCTGCTAGAATCGTTCTAGGACCTATTCATGAGAAACTAGATCAATCCGTACTAGATATCCAATCTATGGAGAGAGAAATGGATTCCATACTTAATGATGCTGATAGTTATTTAGAGCTTCAAGAAAATGTACACAATGGTGTCGTTCGTTTACGTGAAGATCTAAAAGTCGAAAATAACCAACTGCGACTAATTTCATCTATGATACGTTCACAACTAGCTACATTTGATCAAGAATCCATTCAAGAACCATCCTATCCTATGCCTGAAATACCATTTGACATTGAACGAAATCGATTTTCATGTATCATAGGTTCTAGAGATCAACTATACATTTATAAAGACGGTGTGCTGATAGATCAGTTTCGTTGCTTACAAGGCCAAGAAATTGAACTACTAGTCGCGTTGAATAATCCAACTGAGTTTATTGTCATGCCTCATAACAGTGACTCGTTTTCCGTTTGGATTTATCCTAAAGAACAAAAAGACATATTTTATTTTGATGGTGAAACGATACGGTGTATATACAGTATAAAAGGAGAATCAGAGGCAGAAGCACCCTATATCAATTCACAACACATCATTATTGGAACATCTCGTTCACTGAAATTATTTGATTTAGAGGGTAGAAAAACAATCTATAGCGTACCTGAACCATCATCTGCAGTTATCATTTTGAACAATGGTGACATCATGCTAGGTAACGATGATGGAATGTTGTTTGTATATGATATTAATGGTAGTAGAAAGAGACAGTTCAAGGACAAGGGTGCTATCAATTGTATGGATCAACTACCGAATGGTATGGTAGTTGTAGGAACAGATAAATGTGTATCAATATGGAGCACAAAAGGTAGACGAATGCATACCTTGGACAGTCACACGGAACCAGTTATCTTTGTCATGTCACACTTGTATGGTATTATTAGTGGAAGTTTGGATGGTACTCTACGTACTTATACACACGGATCAAAAGAGAAATCAGTAATACCTGCTCCTGGTTTTGCTGGTACTATTCTGGATTTTGATAAACGGTATAATATAACGATTGCGATACCTTGTGGAGACAAGTGTTATATTTGGAGTCTAGTGCATAACAAGTTTGTGAGTATGTTCTCACTAGAAGAGCCAGCAACTACCATGTTAGAGATTCATGCTCCTGTGTAACAAGATTTTGTAGTGGCGCTCAACTGTAAAAATCGATAAGACAAGAGCAAGTCAATGAGTGGCGAAATGTGAGCTAACAAGAATACTATTAGATATCTTCGCCTTGTCAAGTGTATGGCTTCACTTGGTTTAACTCGATTTGGTCCAAAATTTGGAACACCTTAAATGGAAATACCATTTAATACTCAATTCTGGACCAAACTCAGTCCAAGCAGAAACAAAAAATGAAACTACATTCATTACTTTTTGTACTACTTCTGGTGGCTGCATTCGTATACGCCGAAAGTCAATTAAGCGAAACATCGTCAAAAGCAAACCAACAACAATCGTTCGTTCAATTCCCAGTCTCAAGTGACGCTGCTACTAAAATCATAACATCATTGGAGTCATTAGTATTAGGAATTTCAATGTACCTTATCTATGTCGCGTTAACGTAAATGTAATTTATTTTTTAGTTTTGTCGTCATTCTCAACTTTCTTGTTACCCAATTTCTTTCCTTGTTTCACAATATCGTTTTGGAATGCGTCACGTTGTTTGGTTTTCTTAAAATACATTCTCAATACTCCATCTTTTCCGAAATAGACCTTGAGACCTTTACCGAGAACAATACTACTCGAAGTTCTTACAGCGGTAATATCTGTCAAGAACACGCGACTTGATTGAGAATTGGAAATACTCTTTGTCGATTTCAATTCTGATTTTGTCATACCTGTTCTTCTCTTTCCAAACATTCCTCTCTTACTCTCAACACAAATGGCCAATTTGGTCATATGAGCAAAGTTTTGTTTCAGTGTCTTATCCCAACACTTGAAACTAGACAAAACAATATCACGTTCCGTGTCTGGGAACTTCAAGTTAAATGTACTAACAATACGTTGATCTTCGTTATGTCTGAAATGCTCATTGACAAACTTTTTAGCATGACTATCCTTCTTTCTCGTTGCGAGTAATGCGATAATGTGTCTATCTTTAACACGACTTGCTCTGTTCAAACTTTGGAATTTGTTAAATTGAGAATACAAGTTGATGACTTGTGGAGTAGGTTCATCATACAATTTGAACAACATTCTTACAATTCTTGCTTCCTTGTCCATTTCACTCTTTCTCATTCCACCTGGTTTTTTGACATCCAAATAGTTATAAACAGTCCTGTACATGACTTCCAACATGATTACTTGATACGTTTTGAGTGGTTTGAATGGTTCATCATCTTCGGAAATGATCATACTGGTCATGATTTGAACCATCATATTAAAAATGGCACGCGTCAATAGAACAAATAATTGTTCATATGTGATTCTTGCAAAATCAGTTATCAATGGTGTGATGTAGGGTTCCAATACCAATCCGATAAAATAGTTTTCCACTTTGGATCCAAATGCAGAAATAAATTCATCCTTGGGAAGTGATCTGTTCTTTTTCTTTCCAATTTCTTTTTTCATGTTCAACATGACTGTTCTCATTCCTGTTTTTATGAACGGTGCATAGTTATCCATAACAACCATGATTAAATCGTCAACAGTTTCTTGCATTTCGATTACTTGTAACTTTTCATCTGCTAATTTTTCATCTTCGTCATCCGTTTCCAATTTGATAGCCATAGTCTTGTTTCTCTTGTGTAATTTTACATCATCGTACTTTTTCAAATCTTCTATCAAATCACAGTCAACTGATTCTTCATCTGGTAATGATAACAATGATGGTGTTTCTTCCATATTGTTGATCCAATGAACGGCATGAACACGAGCAGTATAAATATCGTTCAAACGAATGATGAATTGTTCTGGAACTGTTCTTAGTTCAGTATCTTGTTCATTGATGGGTAAATCCTTGGTACACATATTACGAAGTGTATTGCAGTAATCAGCTGCTGTGGTGACAACTACTTCTGCAAACTTGGGAATCATGATTTCGCGTTGAATATGATGTAACGAATTCAAAAAGGATAAATCGGCAGCTGCTGCATTGTACAATGCAACAACTGATTCTGAGTGTGGTTCAGAGTCTGAAATAGGTCCCCAGTCATCTTTTGTTATTGCTGATTTGACAACTTTTTTGTGTTCATTTCTCATTTCTTTAAAGTATTGTCTTGGTGCACTATCCATCAAATCATCCCACTCGATAAAGTTTACATTTTCTGTTTCACTATTATGGTTAGATTATTTGTCATTCGTGTACCTTTCTTTAAAGTTGATTTTCACTGTCTCGTTCAACTCTTTTAGTTTGTCGCAAAATACGAGTAAATCTTTTCCACTAAAAGATGACTTTTCGCTATCAAAATCATCAGCAAATGTATTGTATAGTGTTTCGATAGAAGTTGATTCGTACTTGACGTACTTGGGCAGTGCATCAGAGTACTTTTTGATATCACCAACAATTCGTGTTAGTCGTTCTGCAATGACTATCAATTGCTTTGGATTTGGGTTCTCTTCTCCTCTTATACGATGGTATTGTCCAGTAATCGATCGTTGAATACAATCCGTTACATGTTCATAAAACTCTTCTTGATCGAGTTCATCACCATACTTGTTCTTGAGTAGTTGATACAAATCAATCAAATCTAGTAACGACTTGTGTTTGGTCTTTAAATACTTTTTAAAATCGACTAATAGTTTCTCCAATGTTTCTGTGAGGAACTCTACAGTGTTCATAAACTTTTTAGACTCTTGTTTTGTAGTATGTACAAACTTGTACTGGTTGTTACCATGCAAAAAGTCAAAACTTTGTCGCAAATAGTCTGCAAAAGTACACATCAAATCTGGACGTTCGCATAGAGCATTGACGATACTATTTTGTTAGTTGTTACATTTCAAACATACGCTAAACGCTTTGTGACCTCACTAATACAGTAACGTGACGCATATTCTTGAATAATCCAGCTTTGATGGAAATCTAACGCTGACTCGTCTCGTGATTCTGCTCTTCGTGACTTGATCAATTTTTCTACAAGAATGTTAAACAATTCTTGGTACGCAGTTTTGTCGTGAGTGGCAGGATTCGATTGTACTGCAACTTTGGGGAATTTTTGGAACTGAATATCAACAGTAATGTCTGATGTTCCAATCTTTTGGTTTGTTTCTGTCGAGAGGATGTCGAATGTTTCTGTAACGGCGTGTGTTCCCCATGATCCTCTTACTGGTTCTACTTTTGGAATCAAGTCAACTACTTTGATATCAACGTAGGCGAAACGAGTTGTCTTTTTCAAGTATCTGTAAAAGAATTTGATCGATACAACTGTATTAGCGTCAACTGGCCTAAACAGAGTAAGAAATCGGAAATAGACTTACATGAACTGTGGTTTCTCTTCAAATACGACTTCACAAGCGCATTCTTCATTCTTACGATCGATTTCACCAGTCATTGCTCTTGATTCCATCAAATAGGTATCGTCGTTTGCTCCTTTTCTGATCTTGTATAAAACATCAAGTGATGAAGCTATGTTGTTATTCAGAAGCAATCGACTTACATAGACCAAACAGTGTCTTGTTATTTTGGAGTTTAACATCTTCGACGTTAACAAGAGCGCTGCATTCGAATAGTTTTTGTCTTGCTTGTTCTGCGCTTTGTGTGGCTGTATTGTTCATCAATAGTGCTTCGCTCTTCCACGAGTTATACTCTTTCTCCGAAGAAAAACTATTCTTTGTGTAGAATGAGTCACCATCTTTTTCTATAGTGAATTTGCGTTGTCTGAGTGCTTCCAACGCGATATCTTTTGCACGATTGGCGACTGGTTCGTTGTAGTTCCCACGCAAACTTGGAAAGCAGTCCTCTTCGAATTCTTTCCAGTATCGTTCGTATGTTGAGCCTTTTGCTCTCGAGTATCCAAAACCGCGTGTGATGCTCGTCACCAGATCCATACACGAGGACAATTTGCGAGTGGCATCTATTTGCGAGTGAATAGGCATGTATATACAGGATAACCCTAGTTTAAAGGCTTTTGCGTCATCATCAGAAATAGGTTCGTCACCAGCATCTTCAAAGTCGCCTTCCAAGTTAATCTCGTCTTGGTCTCCAACGTTTTCGTCATCGTCATCTTCGTCTTCATCAATATGAATAGTTGAAATTGGTAACGCCTCGAATGCTGGTAACGTTAAAGACGGTAGTTTTGGAAGATTCTTTTTCGAATCCTCATCTTTGCTCATCTACTCGTTATTTGGAAAAGTTTGACAGGTGTGACAGATGCAGTTGTAAGCATAACTTGTGCACACCACTGTGAACTAGTGTCTATTGCATTTATACTCCTCATTATCATAGTTTAGAGTACTATGAGATACATTTGAGCTCTTCATAGTTGTAAATTTTCGTTGTAAATGTGTTCCAACAAAACAAAAAAATCCAAAACACGAACATGAACACACAAGAAGTTGGACAGTGGGTAGCAGAGACATGTGGTCTTCCCGAATACAGTCCAGTGTTTGTAGACAATGATATCACCTTCGCCGAGCTTGTGAACCTCAATACGCAAGATTTAAAAGATATGAACATCACAAAAGTTGGACACAGAAAGAGAATTGAACTCGCCATTTATTCTCTCAAACTCTCGCGTCAACAACCACAACTCGTAACTCAAAAGAGAAAGAACACGTTCCCATCTGAAAAAGACGCCAAACGAACAAAACACGACAGTCCAATAGTTATCGATAACTCCGCCATGGATATTATTGACGACATGAAATCCTTGCTCTTGACTGGATTACCAGGAGTATGCACTATTTGCCAAGAAGACAAAGACACCATCTTTCACTTGCAAAAGTGCAATGGTGGTGCTGCTTGTATTGAGTGCCTACAAGCATACTTTAGACATCAAATCGAAAGTAAGGCAGTGCCAATTACATGCCACGACAAAGCTTGCAAGCATGAAATTATGCCTTCTGATTTGCAAACTCTTTTGAAAAAGAACGAAATGGAGCGATTCGAGCGTGTAGGAATTGAATCCATGGTAGCACCACTTGGTATTAACTTTAACGGCAAGCAACAAAAAGCAGACAAGTTCAAGTTTTTGCACTGCCCAACTCCAAACTGCTCTTACATCTTCGCGTTGGACCCTAACGATGAAGAAGCTCATCACTTGCGTTGTGAATTGTGCAAGGAACACTACTGCCTCAAGTGCCGTGTAAAGTACCACAAGGGTAAGAGCTGCATCACCTATCGCAAAGATACTTTGAGTGTTGGAGAAGAGACATTATTGTTACTCGCCTACTTGCACAGAAACAAGGTCAAAGCATGTCCACAATGTGCTCAGTACGTTGAACGCTCATCAGGATGCCAACACATGTCTTGCATTTGTGGAGCAGAGTTTTGTTACTTGTGCTCCAACGTGGTTTGCACTTGTAAACCAGGTACCATTGACGTAGACTACCACGAAGAAGAGGATAGCGACGAAGAATTCGACAGCGAAATGTACTAAATATTTATAAATTAAATTGCGACATGTTCGCTGTTTTCTACCATCATACGTTCCAACTCTTTATCTACTCTTTCGTTCAAGTCATACCACTTTTCTGTTGCTCCATAAGCATTAGGTACAATTTCCATAACAGTATGCAACGGAATAGGAATTTCAGTACAATCCTGTGGTTTCTTACCCAACAAGTAAGCATAAACGACACGATTCACTGCTTGATGTCCAATGATCAACACTGGATCCTTTTGTCTCTCCAATTCCATCAATGTTGGTTCAATACGATAAATCATATCACAGTAACTCTCTCCCCTTGGATATCGATATCTAAACTTGTCTTGTTGTCTTGCAGCAAACTCTTTTGGCATTTTTACTTCTACATCTGCATACGTCATACCTTCGCATATTCCAGCATCGATTTCGTCCAAACTTCTCCATTGAATCTTGCGATATGGTAGATGTTGAGAAGTCATTCTTGTTCTTTGTAGTGTACTTGTCCACACGGTGAGATGGTTAAGTGATAAAATATCGTTGTTCTTGCGTTGTTCATACAGTTCGTGAATAAACTCATTTAGGACTTTTGCATACGCTTGTCCGCGACTGCTCAATGGAGAATCTCCTCCCAATAAATGTTTAACGTTATCTTGTGATTCTCCGTGTCTCGAAAGTAAAATGACACGTGGACTAATATGCGAGTTCATCAATAAAGAGGTTATTCTTCCTGGAATGTAGCCTCCTATTTTGTTCATGACAAACTTTTTCCCAACTTCTATCATCTTGATATAACTCATTTCTTGATCTATTTCATCATCGAGAGGTTCATAAACTTGTTCATACGTGTTAATTCTGTTCATAAAATCTTGGACAGCTTCTCCTTGGTCTTGTGAGTCTTGGTAATCTGTACTTTTGATTTTGATGTCCATAACGTTCGCGAGAATGATTTTTGTGTCGTTGGTGATACTTTCGATAAATATAACTCTATGACGTGGAACACCTGCACGCTCCAATCTAAATAGTTAGTATAGAGCAGTATTTGTTACTTTTGGAGTACAGTGGCTCTTCTTGCACGAGTTGTATTAGTGGCATCAAAGATGGCACACTTTTGTATGCTGTCATTCTTTTGAATCCAAGTTATTAGATCTGTAAGTGCGATATAACTAATCTTTTTTCTTTGTTCGAGATATTCTTTGTTGTTTGTGTCCCAGAAATCGAATTTCTATGGTGTTAGAAGATCAAAAGTTTCTCACCTGTCCAGGTCCCAATATCTTTCTTCTGTATTCTCCAGCATTAAATAGTTCTGTATGTACACCAAGCCAATTCAAGTACTTTGATATCTGTCTTGCGATATAAGACTTTCCACGAGCAGGAAGACCAACCATTACTACTACAAACGAAAACCCACTATCTACCTGTTACATTAGTTTCCGTTTACTGTGTTCTCACCTGCGGGTGGCTAATGCTACTGTCCTCTTCGAATTTACTTTCTGCATCGTCTGATACGTAGTCTATCTCATCAACAGACACGTTGCGTGTATGGTGAAACATTTTCAAACTAATTTAGCTTCCTTACAATGCAACTCTTTAACCAAAGTACAAGAACAATTTTGTTAACACAAGCTTGGAGCACTGTGAGACTACTAAGAACATGTTAAGAGAGCTGTAAAGGGTAATAAATGTAACTTTGTTTTCAAATTTTAAGAAATTGTTCAAATTTCTTTCGTGTTCTGATGCTAAGAGGAATGCAAGACTCAGCAGTATTAAATTGAAATTTTGAATGTTACTTAATATAGAAATATTGAGCTGGACCTAATTAGCTGAAAACTAAGTTGACGCTAAACTAGCTATGTCAAAGTTTGGATAAGTTCTGCGAGCTCTCATCAGAAAAAAAGAAACCACATGGTTCATTCAAATGTAGTTGTACCAGCACCTTGTCCATCAGAGGATTGCTTTATGGAACCAGGTGTACAAATAGCACCAACTGAAAACGTAACAACTTTTACAAGCCCTCGTAAGGTTAGCACTGCCTTCATCGAGGAGAAGAAGGTCATACAACCAGCACCGATACGAGAATGTGACGACCTTCATGCAACCTTTATCAAATCGGAAATGTTTTTAATACCTCGTCGATATACCGTAAACAAAGTCATAGGAAAGGGTTCTTATGGTCTAGTATGCTCCGGAAAGGACAACGTTAAGAAAGAATCTGTAGCGATAAAGAAAAACAGAGGAATCTTCGCGGCGGATACAGCTAGTTCGCCATCTACTAGACCACTAATGACGCAGAAACGTATACTAAGAGAACTAAAGATACTGATGTTCTTGGACCACCCAAACATTATCAAACTACGAGACGTAGTTAAACCCAAGACGTTCCAATCTATGCAAGATGTATACTTTATTACCGACTTGATGGAAGCTGACTTACGCGATTTGATACTGACGCAGCAGAAACTCAGCGACAGACATGTACAGTTCTTGATGTTTCAATTAGTTAGCGCACTAAGTTATACACATGCAGCTAACATCCTTCATCGCGACTTGAAGCCAGAGAATATTCTAATTAACTCGGACTGTCGGCTGAAGATTTGCGATTTCGGTCTAGCAAGAGGAGTTGATTTTACACTACGGCCAACTGAGAGTACAAATGATGAGATGATTGAAGTAGGAGAAATGTCAACCAACTATGTGCAAACACGGTGGTATCGTGCACCAGAATTGCTACTTAACAACCGTTTTGTTAGCAAACAGTGTGATATTTGGTCTGTAGGATGTATATTTGCAGAGTTACTAGGAAGCGATGTACTCTTTAGAGGCTCGTCTCCAATAGAACAAATCAAACATATCCTAAGAATTTTGGGAACTCCGCACACTTCGGATATTAGAGGTTCTCCCAATGGTATCGAGTTTGTCAAGCAGCTTCGCCGTTACGACGGTATTCGTAGTTTCGCAGAGGTAATACCAGGAGCTAATCCATTGGCCATTGACCTGCTATCCAAAATGCTCACATTCAATTTTGAAAAGAGAATTTCAGCTGCCGATGCACTCAAGCATCCATACTTTTCAGAGTTGTACGAACCTAATGCGATAATTCTTCCACCTGCACGTTTCGATTTCTCGTTCGAACGTAATCTGGAGAGCAGTGAAGCCATCAAACGAGAATGCTACAGAAGTGTGCTTGCGTTCCATGGTATTGATGATTCTGATAGCCAAGCTGGAGCTTCACCAAACAATACAGAACAAGCAGGTTCACAATCACCACCCAGAACTCGTTCGCAAACAGTCGCTCGCCCACCACGCTCAGCTAGCATTAGAAAATCTTCCAACGCGACAACAGCTTACTCGATGAACGATGTACCAACAGGAAATACAACACATCGCTCTAAACACGGCCAACATAAGGGTGGCGTGAAGATGAAGCTTGTTGCCAAAATTCATAGTTTGTTCGGCAGATGGAAACCAAAACAATAAAATGTACAAAAACAATTTTGAAATTATACATTATATGTTATTCCTGCTTCTCGTATCCAATACACATACACTTTGAATGGTTTGACACTTGGTTGCTGTATATTTTGCAACACCATTGCTTTTGCATTGTGCGTAGCATTTGGATAATTGTCAATCAAAAGTCTATAGTTCAACTGTTTGGTCCAAAAACCAGGCATAATTTCTCTGTGAATCATGACCAACTCATTGATGTACTTTTGTTCAAACGAGTAGTTGAACTGTTCTTGTTGTTGAAAGTAAGTCTTGTGGTACTTCTTTCTCGACTCTTTGTTGAATACTTCCTCTCGCTTTACCGCAATAACAGTAGCGTTACTCTCTGCAGCATACCGTATGACTGCATCCAACGCTCTTTCCCAATCTTTTCGATAAGGAGTATTTTCTTGACTATACGCGTTCAACGAGTCAATAAAGATCATACGATAGTTCTCATCGTCATCAGGGTCACTAGTGGAGATACTTTTGGCTTTTCTTTCTCTATTGCGTTCAATCAAAGCCTCAACTGTCATCCAGTACTGAAATGCAGAAGTCACACGCACCACTTTCACACGACGAAGACATGACTTGATGAAATCAACATAATTCTCTTGTCCACCGAATGCTTTTGCTTCAAACTCTTCATCTACTTGTACTGTTTCTGGATCAAATTCTATCATTCCTTGTTTTTTCTGTTCCATCAAATAATGATAAATCGCGTCACGTATTTTCCACTCTATCATGCTTGTGAGACGTGCGATGCAGAATTTATCGTCGAGATCAAAGTATAAAACGTTGAAATAACCTGGACCCATGGATGAGTCGTATGAAGTTGTATCTTTGAAGCGTAAGTTGCGGAATCCAAAAGGCAAAATGCATTCTGTACAAATAGAAGTGCATAGTTGTGATAGACCTATGCCAGACTCGCCGTATATTTCTATAATATCACCGCCGTTTAGTCCTTCGCGAATATCTTTATCGAATGCTTCTATTCCGGTAACGAGAGGATTTGTTTTTTTGCGTTGTAGAAATGACAGTGCTGTCTCACTACCGAACAATAGCGCTCTCAATTCGCCGCTGATTTCTTCTACTTGTGCCTGACTTCCTGGTTGCGACGGTGTTTGTGTTGGCCCAGACATGTTCAACTTTTTTAAAAATTGTAAAAAAATTATTTTACTAAAATCCATCGTCATCAGCTTGTTTCTTGCTGTTTTTGCGGTGCTTGAGTTGTTTATCGCGTAACACAGTAACACCTTCATCCATGTTTGCACCAACGTTCTTAGTTATAATTTCTTGAGCAGTAGTAAATGGCGAGTTTTCTTGCATGTACGACAAACCAGTAGGTATCAGTAAGTTAATACGCTGATCGATTACTACTGGTGTCATAACATGATACAATTTCTGGTTTGGACATATCGATTTGATCATTCCGAACCCAACAAAAGTAAACTTGTTAGGTCGCGTTCTGCTAATTTGTACTTTGTCGCAAAGTTTCGCATCAGCATCAATTCCAAGACCAACAATACTACCATTCAAATAGTACATCACTTGTTGTGGACTTATCTGCACATTCAATAGTACAATACGCAACCTCTCCCACAACACTTTGTACATTGGTGGACTGCTAGAGAAATACGTCAAATACATAGCTTGTACCAACTTGGTATCAATTTTTGGTTCTGAAACTCTCATAGTATACTTTTTCAGCTTATCGTGTTGTATTTCTCCCCATTTACTTTCTCCTATCTTGATTACAGAATCTAACGAATGCATTTGATCTAAAAGCGATACTAGCGCCTGATATCCACCAAATGAGCTTGTATTCATCGTATGAACCACCAGTGGATACTTGTTATCAACTAATCCAAACAATGACATGGCTAACTGTACGTAATCATCAACTCGTTCATCTAAAGAATCACTTCCAAACACGTGTGCTTGTACGATATCCATTTTGTGAACATTATTCATGCATGCAGGTCCCATGATCGGATTTGATACTCTAAGTAATGACATTTGTCCAGGGATACCTTGTTCAGGTGTACTTATGTCTAAATCCAACAGGTACACGTGATCATGTTCATTCAGTAACAAATTGACAATATACCTACAAACTACTGACTTTCCTACTCCTTTTATACCACACACTAGCACTTGTTCGACTTGTTGTATTGGGTGGAAGGTAAATATACAATCTGATGTGACTAGCTCTCCTAACATATCTAATCCATCAATAATATTTACGATATGAAAGTATCGTGATAAATCTCGTGTGAATAGAGAACTAATTGGGGATCTTTGTGTACTCGTTGTTGTTTTCCGTTTCTTATTTGGTTGGAAATTTGTTTCCATCGATTGTACAAGTACTATTGCTTTGACGTCCTCGAACGATGTGGGAACTTGTTTTGCTAATGTATTCGTACTTGGTTCTGACTCTAGCAATCGTACTAGTGCTTTTCTATCTACTGTTATATCCTCGTCGTGTATTGTGACATGAAATACACCATAATTTGGGTACGCGTAGATCGGTATTTGTTTTGCATTTGTGATTTTTTCAGGGAGGTGTTGTTGGTGTTGCTCGTATCCAAAAATCGTTACCTTTCCCACAAGCACAGTGAAGTAGCAAGTCCCACTCAACAATAATTCATCTTGCTCAACGTACAGAACACTTGCCATGCGTGTTAAATTTTTGTAACTTTATTGTAAGATTTCAAAATCTTGTGATGACAAAACTAATTCTTGACCATAACTTACTCCACTGTAATCTCCCATAACTGTCTTCTCTGAAGAATGTGGAATTAATTGCCAATGGAGTGATTTTCGGTCCGTTGTAGAGTCAACTCCTGTGACTGGATTCAGCAGTCCATACACGTACTCTGTTCTACGAATGTTAACTACTATGTGCTTTTGACTTACATTTTGTTCGAATTGATTTTACATTCTTGTTGTATTTCTATCAAAGTTGCCATAAAAGCTTGTTTCTTTTGTTCTGTCTCTTGTCCTCTATAATACAGCCTATCTTTCGCTTGTATAATCTCTCGTAACCATAAAACCGATAACTCAATATGTGATTCATCTAGCGTTATACCAGAAACGAGTGTATACAAATTTCTCTTTGCAATACTAGTTGTAATTGCAAACAATCTCTTAATGATCAATAGTACAAACGATGTATCTTTCAACATGGTTATCAGCGGCTCCAGTTTCTCTACTCTTGTTTTTTGTATCAATTCGATTCGATTCTTCTTTTTTACATCAAATAAGAGCATTATTACAACATTAAGAATTAAATCGTACACGTTTGTATCTAACAATTTGACGATTGGCTCTGTGGAAGCTTTTGATGTGTGACTGTTTAAGCGTGTTAGTAGTGACGTGTGATACACTGCGATTAAATTGTGCTGTTTTTCCCAGTAGTTTTCTTTCAGCCATTCTACTGCTAGTGAAGATGCGTGCTGGAGTAAAGATAGCGATGGTAGCGATTTGTGTGACATTGCGTGTCTTATTTCAACAATAATTGGTGGCATATCAATTTCTTGCATCGCATCGCGAACAGAAACAAAGTAGTCATCTTTAGGATTCAGTTGTGTGCGCTGTTGTTGCAATTTGTAGCCATTTATCATCCTTACTATGCACATGCCGATTGCGTGCTGTGAAATAGTTGGTTCAATGTCTTTTTGTAGTGAATAATCGATCAAATTAACAGTGCATTCTACAGCGTGTGGAATTTTGCCAAACCGTATGCTCCAAATTCGTACTCTATCGATGGCCCAACGTTTTTGAGATTCTTCCTCATCGAATAATCGTGTGTAAACGTGATACCACTCGTCCCAATCGTACCAAGGCACATGTTCTTGTTTCATTTTTTTACAAACTTTTGGACGAGTATGGTCAGCAGTGACGATGATGAAGCTGAACTCGAGTCGCAGTATCTTGATACAAAAGCTAAGAAACCTGTAAAACAGAAAAAACAACACGAATCGACCTCAGGAGGATCATATTCGTTGGAAGAAATTAATAGTAGTTTATTAGAAGAACTCGAAGAAAAAGAAAATGAAATCGACGATCTGCGAAAACAAGTAGAAGAATTGTCCTCTTCATTGAGTGGAATAGGAGGCGATGTTGATGATAATTCGAAAGAAGCAAAAATTATCGCGTTGGCCAAAAAGGTTAGCAACAATGGAGAGTTTTAACCTCGTTAGAATCGAAATTTAACTGTACAATATAACAAAGAAAAAGCAAAAACTGCTCAGCTATCGGAAGAGGTAATCAGACTCACCAAAGCTCAATCGAAACCTTCTAAAGTAAGCGCAGCAAACAATCTACAACATTTTGCTGGAGAATCGAAAACAGCACCTACAACTGGTACCAATGATGATACAGAAGAACCTGAAGAAACAGAATCTGTTGAACATCTGAAACAGTACAAATCAAAGTATAATCAAAGTGTTGTTAAAGTCAAAGAATTTAGAGAAGCGAATATGAAACTTAAATCAGATATTACGAAATTGAAAACTGTATTAGTACGCGAAACAGGAGAAGATGAAAAAGCAATCGAGAAAATAATTTCATCTGGAAACGATCAAAGTTGGAAAGGTCGAGCGCAACAAATCGTTCTCTTGAAGGCAAAAGTAAAAGATTTAACAAAACAAATTGAGCATCAGAAAAGTAAGCATTTTCTAAAGACTAACAAGTAGTTGTTGGACCTAGTACGAATGCATCGTTGAACGAGAGTGCCTCTTCACCAACACAATCATCGACAATGACGCATAGTTTTGTTTCTTCACCGAGTCATGATCCAGAAGAAAAGCAAAAGGTGGTAATAGAAACACTGGAGAAGGAGAAAAAGCTAGAGGTTACCGAATTGAAAAAACAAGTACAGATTCAAGCCGATGAGATTAAAGAATTCAAACAAAAAGCTGAAGCTGTACAAGCTAGAAACAGAATTTTAGAGAAGACAAACGCTGAATCAAAAACAAAGCTTACTCGTGTACTAGAAAAGACAGAAAACGACAACAAACTAATCGAAGCTTTAAAAGCAGAGTTGGAGAAAGCAAAGAAAATATCTAGGACAGGAGGCACACAAAAAGGTTCAAAACAACCAGAGTCACAATCGACGAAACCATCTCCTGATATACAAAAAAGAATAGATGACCTCTCTAGAGATGTACAGCAAAAAGATGACATGATAAAACTGTTACGTGCAGAACTTCAGAATACAAGTAAGAAAGCGCTAGAGACGATGCAATCGAGCATGCAATACGCACTAGGTGATCAATCTAAATCAGGAGAGACGATACGAGAAGGCTTCGAACTAAAGGCTACTATAGCTAATATTGAGATAGACAAACTGAAAGAACTGAGAGCTCTACAAGCTCAAAAGCTAGCCGAGCTAGAGAAGAAGCTAATTGAACAAAGTATGTCATTTAACACAACTAACCTATCTAGATAAAGTACTGCTTCAAGAACGACAGAAGAATGTAGAACTAGAACGAAAGGTAGCTCAACATGCAATCACGAACACAGTCAAGCCTGAGACGTTTAGCGACCAATCAGAGATAGAAAAGCTGGAACAAAAACTTGATGTCACAAGCGATAGATTGTTACTCGCTCAGGACGAAATATTTACTTTGAAAGAAACACTACAGCACACATCAAAGAGCAAAGAACAAGAACTAACACTTTATGAGCAGATGCTAGAGAGTCAAAAGAAAGCCTTCCAACAACAAATCTCTACTTTGAAAGAACAATTATCGAGGAGTGAATCTCGAAGTGATTTTAATCCTACACTACCTTCAAGTTTGCTTGTGGAACCACAGACAGTACAATCAACTCCACAAACCTATTACAGTTTGAGTGCAAGTAACAATCATGATGAAGATGATGAAGACGATTTTGAAAAAGAAATGGAAAGAAAACTGGTAGCTAGTATTACTGAAAACGACAACAAGTCACGATCAAGTAGTACTCAGTCGGTCAATAGGAAAACATCTGCAGGTAAATCAAGATCGAATACATCTAGTGCGCTTAAATAAATACATTTATGTGTTTTTACAGGTGTGAGGGTGTGGATAGATCAGTAAAATCCAAATTTGGACTATCAAAAGTTGTATGTTCATCAATGTTGAATTTCTCAACATGAACAGCCGCAGAAGGTGACGATGTAACACCAACTGCTTCTATAGGAGAAGAATTCCGCGATCCAGCAACTGATTCTGGTCTACTTCTTGTTCTCCTTCTTACAGGAGAAGGTGTTTTGATGTCAGTTGGACTAACTCGCTTAGTGACAGTTTTATCTGCATTGTCAATGTGTACAAACTTGTGCATGGCACGGAAATACCCTGGTTCGATCCATGTATTATTATGCGTGCCATTTGCAAAGTATTGTATTTGTTTTGACGTACTCGTGCATTCCTCATATAATTGTTTCATCATTTGAGGAGGAACAAGTTCATCTTTCTCTGCAGCTAAAAACAAAATTGGAAGAGTTCCGAGTGTTTTGACATGATCAATGTTTCGCCACTTGTTTCGACAAAAGTATTTAAAGTGTCGAATATAGGGCAACAAAGAGTCCATCATATCTGGAACGCACGTAAAAGCATTCTCAATGATAATTGCTTTTATATGTTCACGTCTTGTTCTTGCCAAATTTAATGCCACTGCTCCGCCTAGAGAACGACCGAATAAGAATATTTTGTCGCTATTGACGTCGTTGCGGTCAATAACAAAATCTAGAGCAGCTTCTGCGTCTAACTGAAGCCCGCGTTCAGTTGGTCTACCTTCGCTTTTCCCATAACCTCGATATGATACAAGGAAAATGTTACATTTCACTAGTCGAAACATTTCTTTCACCATGACAAGCAGATACGATATGTTACCTGCATTTCCGTGAAAGTAAATGATAGTTGGTGTTTGTTTGTACGCTTCCATCAAGTTTAACGAAGGGTCTTGATAGCGAATAAACCATCCGTGTATGCGGTAACCGTCCTTTGTTCGCAACCAAATATCTTCGAATGGTAAATCATACCGTGAAGGTAAATATGCGTAAGAACCTATGCTACCCTTGGGTAGATAGTTGACGTACACTAGAATATCTTGGTAGTAATATGCCAAACAAATTAACAGTGCTGGGATACCGAACAAGTAAAAATAAACATTAGTGAGCAAGTGTGTAGCGTACGCCCATGTGTCCATTTATCGTGTGAGAAACTCTTGCGGGTGGGACTAAGCGGACTTGCTCTGTTTTGTTTTTTCTTACAAGTAAATTGGCCGTTTCCAAGATAACAGCAAGTCAACTTGAACAGCTAGATATTTTCAACTAAAACTAGCTACAGTAGCGTAAGAATAAAGAGCTATTGCCTCTAGAATGGATAGCCAGCATCTACAGCATAATCTTTTATTTATTTGGAATTGGAAACTTTATCGCGTTGATCGTCTGAGTGTCCCAATTCTTTATGACCTTCTCCAACACGTCTTTTACCTCTCCGTTTTTCTCAATTTTCAACATTTTCTTCAAGTTTATTAACAAACCCATCTCAGTTGCTCCTTTGACGCAAGCTAACCGAACATATGTGTCTGGATGTTTGTAGTACTTTTCAAATATTTCTTCTTCAAAATTTGGATACCGTAACACTCCCAAGTGTGCAATAGCCAATGATGGAACTACATCTTCTCCATCTTGTTTAGTGTTGATCATTTCTACAAATTCCTTATAGATTCCTTGAGAATCCTTGATAGTGTTACCAAAGAGTGCTCCAATAACATCAACTGGTATATTTGATGGATAGTTAGTCTTGAACATTTGATTAATGCGATCAGGTCCAGGTCTACTCATGCGTTGATTATCTGGATATAGTACATGTACAAACACTGGTATCATACGATCACTCTCAGTATGTCCACCATCTCCCAATTCCATGTTCAAATCTAATCGACACTCTGTAACGATAACAGATCGTGAATACACTGTTCTGAATATGGAAACAACAACCGAGTTATTACTAACGAAACGATTTGATGAACCCAATAAAATTGGTGTATTAAACACGAATGGATTGTTCATCAAGTGATGTTCGATATCTTGTGGTGACGATACGTTTCCGATGAAAAAGTGAGCATGATTAGGATACTCTTCAAAATGAGCTTCACGGAACTCTGGTTGATTTGGATCGACATTATTGTTCAAATACTTGAGTAAT
>JAESGV010000418.1_pt1 | contig 18954 bp, 17 predicted proteins | sample 9269781 | NCBI WGS metagenome assembly JAESGV01 (sample SAMN15741586, study PRJNA653496) | algae metagenome | isolation source: Tildeniella torsiva UHER 1998/13D and co-occurring heterotrophs from... | place: Slovakia: Slovak Paradise National Park, Hrabusice, Kosice Region | collected 2000-01-01
GTAATTGCAGACAATGATATTGATGAAGAAGAAGAAATAGATTGTACGCAACTTTGTGAACTTCAACCTTGTATCGGCGCATGCGAACTACTAAAGTACGTTGGAATTATCATAATTAACAACAGATTGTTGCCCAACGTAGATCCGGAGAAAAAATGGCAAGAGTGGACAAAGGATGAAAACGAAGAGATTTTAAACGCGTTTAGAGGTAGAATATCTGTTTCGTGGCACTTTACAGTTGGTTCCGACGAAGAAAAAAATCAAATGTCACGTATTGAATCTGAAGTAGAGAAAAAAGCAAACGTTGACCCGGAATTCAGAAAACAACTTGATCCTTGGATGGTAATTGTATCTTTTGGTGGAGTTGTAGCAGCTGTGGCACCAATAGGTTGGGCAGGAGTCGTTGCAGCATCACCAGTACCAGTGGTGGCAATGAACGGCAGTGACTTTGTATACTCTGTCGATTCAAGGGAAAACGGAGCAATGTTCTTAGGCTATATTCGCAGCTTGGGACATCACGGTTGGTTATTAACTTATAATAACGCTCGTCATCATTCTTGATGCCATTAGCACTTTTGTGGCTATTTAAATTCTTTTTTATAACAATCTGTTAGCGTTACACACAAGGCCCACCTTTGTAGGGATCGAAACAAAATCATAAACCTAAAATTTTGTGTTATTTTACGATTCCACTTTTGTTTTACAATTTTGGGCCGCGTGCGGGTTTTGTTTTGCTTTATTTTGATGAACATAACAGTTGTCACCAACGTCATACTCTGATACAACCTTAACCAGAGCAAAACTACAACTATGTTAAAAAACTAGCACCAGATTCAGAGTGTGCTCCAAGATTCCTCCATAGAGCTCTCATCCTTTAGAATTTGGTCTGAAATAGTATTCTCTATTCCAAAATCCCAAACACAAGAGATTAATCATCGTTTTGCAATGCAGGTCACTTAACGTGTACTATCGTTGTGTTGGGGAACTTTTGATATTTGTTTGTCGGATGTCCGCGTTTTCACAGACATTCTCCCGATTCAGTACGAAGTATGCGCATTAACATGTGAGGGAGCCAAAATACAGGCTATCCAAAAATCGCTAAAATTGCACAAGATTATTTGGCTATTCCAGTTCTACTACTACTTCTATTGCATGATTATTCAACTTGATGAAGTTCAAGTTGCAGCCTACAAGCACTACACTGTACTGCGGTGCAAAATTTGGACACCCAACCATGAACAATAAAACTTAGCGTTTTGCGCGTTTTGTCCTCTTGTAACACAAAAGAAAACGAATTCGAACCCTCTAATTTTACTTTTGCTTTTGGTTTTGCCTCTTGGTTTTGAAAAACTGAAAATGAATTTTATTTGAAACCCTACACCTTTGGCTTTTGCAGGACAAATAGTCTTGGTTTTGCGAATGAAATTCTTACAATACATGAAACGGCCACTCGACATCTATGATGAGCACTCTTGCTCCCAAAACGATGATACAATACATTCACAGAGCAATAAGATGCCAAAACTAACAAATTCTTGTCACGAGTGCAAAATACCACTAGACTCACCAGAGCTGTATACCTCTTACATGGATATAAGATGCATGGAATGTGAACATTTTTTCTGTGAGGAACACGCAGTTGAATGTGAAGAATGCGAAAAATATTCCTGTGCAAAATGTGACTGTTTCAGCACGTGTGACAAATCATACTGTGACTTTCACTTGTGCAAAGACTGTCAATCATACAAGAGATGCTCTGTGTGCAATGACAATGTATGTACCTATTGCTGTCCAGATTGGGTTGTCTGTACAAAATGTTCTGGCTCTATGTGCGAAGATTGTAGCAAAACATCTAAAGAATGTACCAGTTGTGAAGTTGTACATTCGTAAAGTGCTACAGCAACACTACGTTTTACCATGCATACATAAGTTTTATAAAAATTATTTTAATATCAAATCATAAAATTCTCCTCCACGTAACCTGTTCTTCAAATTCTCAATCATTCTCACCTGTTCCGCCGATTCATCATCTTTGATTCTTACAACATAAACGTCCACGTTTTCTGAACTAATAACCAGTACACTCTTTTGTTTGTTCATCGTCACGTTATGAATTAATTTTTTAGACATGTTGATGTCAACAACATGATCTTGTTTTTCGATATCATAAATAAATACGACGTATGACGCAACGGATAAAAAGTAGCGATCACTCAAATAGTAGAACGATTTTGGATCGGAGTCATTTTTGATTGGGAACTCTTTCACGATGGCGCCAGTGAACGCGATTTGGAGAATCTTGTTTTCTGTGAAGACGAATAATCCATTTGATAGAATTGTAGACTTTGTATAGTTATCTATGGATAGTTGCCAAACTTGTTTTTCTTTCATGTTTTCGAATTCCCAAAATTGAATAACGTGCTTCGCAGCAAAGTTTTCTGATATAATCGTGATGAATTTGTTTTTCTGTACGAATAGAACCTTTTCGATAGTACTCTGCATGTCCATCGTTCGACTCTTTGACGTGACAAAGTTAAATACTTTAACTTTCTGACCATGCGCACCGCATAAAGTGTTTTCATTTAAGCATATTAATTTCCTACTATTAAAAACGAAGTTTTTGTCTTTTTTCCAAACCGATTGTCGCGTTTTGTAGTTGAATACTTCCAAATTGTCGCCTCCTGATCCATCCATAGTCGAATCGTTTGCTACGGCAATAAGACACGTGTCAGGAAATGGTATAATTTGTGTAACATATCCACGATCGAACATTATGTTACCAAGAGCTTCATATGTTGGGTACGACCAAAATTGTACGCCTAACGTGTGATGACCGGTTGCGAGAAGAGTTGGAGTGATGAACGTGGCGACAAATGAGCGCTCCTTTGCTGGTATGTGGACAATATTGTCGCGCCCTCGCACAAAGTCTTGTTCTGTGTATTTTTCCATTTTTCAAAATATTTTTCTTTCTTGTGAGGCAATTCCTTACTAACATGTTTTTTAAAAATTTTAGTTCATTTATTTAGCATGAATACATCACAAAAGTTTCATTGTTGTTGAATTTTGCTAAAATTGTCTGCATTTCTACGCTGCTCGTTTGATAAATCTTCTCGTAACCTTAGTACATACAAGTGAGTATTATCAGATGCAAACACGACAACAGTTTGTTCTTCGTTCATCCCTGCGTCAAAGACACATTTCATAGTATCTAATTCGAATTGAATAATTCTTCGATTCTCTTGTATATCAAAAATTGATATTTTGGGATCCGATTGCGCAAGCAAATACCGATCATCAATCACCCATATTGTATCAATAATTTCCTTGGCCACATCAATTGTCTTAATGATCTCACCTTGATACGACACTAGTTGTAGGTCTTGCTCTCTAGTTTTGAAAAATAATCCCGCTACACAGAGAGAACCAAGGAAAAAACCATCAACGTTAATACTCCATTGTCGTTCCGCTGTTTGATTTCTCAAATTCCAACGCTCTACAGTTCCAGTTGTCGCGACTAAAAATTGGTTTTCTGGATGAAAACCTTTTTTTCAATGTATCCATCGGCTACAGGAACGTCTATTATCTCGTTATAAAATTAAAACATTGGACTTTTCCTCGGCGTTCTGAGCATATTGTATTTTAGTTAACTGGAATTAAATTCATGTCGTTAACCTCGAACATCGAGTCATTTTTCCACACTGATTTTCGTGTTTCAAAGTTAAATATTTCCCATGGAGGGCCTTCCATTTTTTGTCGGTAAGTGTCACAGGTGACAAGAATAAGTGGTGCATCTGGCAAGCGTTGGATGTAATTTACATATCCCTTACCGAACATAATGTTCCCAAGAGACTCAAATGCAGGGTACGACCATAGTTGCACTCCAATCGAGTCATGTCCCGTCGCGAAAAGTGTTGGTGTGAGGAATGTAACGACAAACGAGCATTCTTTGAAAGGTATCGTTCTGATATCGCGTACAGAGTTAATAAAATCGTGTTCCCGTAGCATTGTAACTCGAAAACTTTCTCTACGTTTCATAAAAATTTATTTGAAATAAACAACTACACTATCAGTGATCAATCGACAAGTTCCATATCCATAACCCTTCACATACGGATCCACTTCCTGTAACTTGACTAAAAACGGACTATCTTTCAAATCACACCTTCTCACGTTCACTGCAACTCCAGTATTTCCTTCTACTTGTAAACTAAACTTTGTTTCACTACTCCACATGCCATATTTGTACAATCCACCTACACGATCATATGCGTACAACGCATTTTCATAATTTGAATCACTAAGATCAAGAGCAAAAGTGTTCTCCTTGTAAGCAACGCTTTGAATATCTATGGAGAAGCTAGGTTCATGTTTGATGAGTAGAGTAACGTTATATTTGGTGTCAGTGATCATATGTGACTCTAGAATCGAAACTTGGTTGATACCTGATGGTCTAGTGTCTTCAAAATTGCAACCACGTGTACCACAAACTACTTGGTTGACTGGGTATCCTGCCGATCGTAACAGAACAAATTCCTTGTTCATGTTGAGCATATCGTAAAAGGTTACTGATACATTCGATGAATTCGAAGACATGACAATCGCTGAAGTATTAGCACTTGCTTGAAAGTTTTTCACAGATCTATGCATGACAGCGACACGTTTAGGTGCATTTACGCTGAATGGTGTTGTGAAACAAGCTACCAAAAACGCTACAAAAGCAGCGATACCAATGATGATTAGCGCTTTACCAAAATTTAACGCACGATGCATAGCAGGTATGAACGTAACGATACTGATCGAACCAATCAATGAAACGAGCGCTGCAACGAGTACATCTTGAGGAATCATAGTATATCCGATTCTTCCCATGATTGGAATCATTAATCGTGAAAGTCTAGATACTAGTTCCAAAGAAAGTCCAAATGGAACAATAGCAGCAATAGTAGGTACAAACGCCCAATATACACGATCGTTGAGTAGTAATTTGTTAAAAACAGCAAGTTTTGTAGTTGCTGCAGTGTTCGCTGCGGTATCAACAGCATCTGTTGTACGAGTAAGTTCTGCTTCAGTTCGTTCGTCATCCATTTCAATTTCTGTTTCTTCTGAACTTAAATCTTGATCCATTTCTTCCTCTTCGAACGACATGTATCGTTTCTTACGAATTAAAAAGAACCACTTGATGCCACGTTCAATTAAAATTACAATGGAAATTGTAATCGTTGTAAAAACGCTCCACATGACTAGTATGTACAAACTTCTGATTCTGGAAGCGATAACGATGATCATCATGGTCATCCATACGAGTAGTAGTCCGAAATTTCGTTCAGTGTCGTATGCCTTGTGCATATCTAAACGGAAAATTGGTAGTTCAGATCGTTTGCGAATGATCTTCATGATTTGACTCAATGCAATATGTACGACCCATTGTACAAAGATCATAGCAAATAAACACGGCAAAACATACACCGTTACAGCTAATGCCGTTTTACCATACCATGACAGTGGTTGTATTGCAGAAAGAATAGCAGCAACTAGTAACGTGTACAACACACCAAGTACGATGGATGAAATATATGATGCGTAAAAGTATATCACTAGTACAGATCTAAAAACGAGCGAAATGATGGTATCTTTGCCAGTGTGCGATCTAAACATGATCGAGTGATCCACGAATAGTACAATAGGTATGAAAAAGGCAATAAACATGATTAGTATGACTTGTAAGACGTCCGAGTAAACTCGCTTGTAACACATCATAAACAGCCCAAACACGTCATAATAAACATAGTTTTCGTCATGTTCATCTAGCGTACTATTCTTCAACATTTGTTGCTCTGAATTGGCGATTGATATGATTAACTTTAACGAGTTATCGCCCAAATGTTGTAACGCGCCATGATCGATCACGTTTTCAGAATCTAGTGACGTGTGGTAATTGAATCCATCCATATAGAACGCAAAGTCGAATCCAAATGTACGATTTGCGTACTTTGTAAAGTCTGTGTCAGAGGGAATCACTTTCATGACTTCATCTCCCATGATGTTTGCGTGCGGGTGTGGTACATCATAATCCAATACAATTTGACTTGGTCGTGCTCGAAACAAGATTGCTTTTCCTGGTCCACCAGTACTATCAAAATTGACAAATCGTTTGATCAGTGGAGCCCATTCGTGTTGGTTTATGAACGCATCTGCGCCAAGTAAACCTGACTCCTCGCCATCATTAAAGTTGAAAATTATGGGATATTTAGGTACTTGACCGTGTAATAAATTTTGTAGAATTTCTAGCATGACTACCGTTCCTGTACCATCGTCACTTCCTCCAGGACTAAATTCCACCGAATCGAAATGAGAAGAAACTAATAAACTTGCTGTGTTGTTGATTTGTGAAATAGGTATCGAAGCGTCTGATAAACGAACGATAACGTTTGCTAGTTTGGAAAACGCTCGTTGAAAATTAGTAAAATATTGTACGTGTGATTCTACGCGGATGTTTTGGTTTGGTTGTTTGTTTTTTAAAAGTTGTATTTGATCAATGATGAATTGTCGAGCGCGTAGGTTTGATTCTGTGTTGACGACACGTGGTCCGAATTGTGTGAAATTTTTAAAGTGAGAACGAGCACGTTCTTCGCTGAATATATCTAATGGGGCTGTGTTGGGTTTGACTGATGGATATGCAGTAGAAATTCTAAGAGCAAAAGTTAACGCTAGTGCGAGTGTAATGATTGGTAGTAGTATCCAAACAATTATCGTGTAGGCGTAATGAGAAGGTGTGAAAGAGAAGAGCGTTCTCCCCTTCCACCCTGCAAAACGTTGCATCATTTTGTAATTAACAATAATTTCTATGAAGCAGAAGAAGATTAATAAAATATGCGGAAGCAACAAGAATGATTCAGTGCTTAGAGCAACTTACTTTGATTGTAAGCTTCGAAAAGGAGTTGTTTTTTAGTTCACTATTTCCAAGGATTACAGCGCATAAATTTGAGAAACAAGCTACCACAAAGTACACTGGTCGATAGCCAATTTTTGCATCACATTTCAGTTCCATTTGAGTTTTGTAACGTAATATTGGCAACACAACATGAACACGCTAACAGGTAGTGACTTTCAGAGAGCCGTAGATAATAAGAAGCGAGTGGATGCACACGAACGTTCATTTTTCGCTACGTTTGTTACACCCACGCTTGTAGCATGCGGACAAAGCAGCAAAGGTGTTAATTTATTCTCATACCCTTCATTTGAGTCACTAGGACACATAATGTTCGGTCGCGGATACGTTACACAAATTGTGCATTTTCCTGACACAAACATCATCGCCATTTCGAACGATTCAAGCTCAGATGGTATCGGTGACGTTTTAGAAATTTTTAATTTCAGAACTAAAGAATTAGTGTGGAAAAACAACGGTGATTTTATTTTAAATAGTAGAAAAATGATATGCGTCAATGAGACTATGATATGCGCCGCGCATGTGTCAAATTTGTCGTGTTTTAATTTCCAAACAAAAGAAACGTTCGTTGTGCCAAAACCAGATAACGGTACCGTCGAAAGACTGTTACTTGTTGAGAAAAATCTCTTCCTGAGCGCATGTATGACCGATCGCAATCGCTCAATACTGCAACTATGGAAATGGAACCACACGAACATAGAACAAGTTTGGAAACTAGAATGCGAAGGTCTACAACTATCAAGTTTCCAAAGTTGTATTACCATCTCTTCGAGTGGAATTCTGTGCCAACTATACAACAAGGTTCTCCTTCTCGTTTCATTAAAAGGAGAAATCGTGCGAACTATTGAAAACAATACAAGAGAAGTGTCTAAAAATAGTCACAAAACAGTTCATTTGATAGATGATCGGTATCTATTGTCGGTGACTTCTTATCGCATGTATGCATTTGATACTGAAACGCAAAAGACTGTAATGCAGTACATGTGTGATAATGAGTCGTTAATACACTCGATAGCGCTAAATACGCAACAAAGTGTAATTGTAGTTGCAAGCGAGAATACGCACATGGATGTGCTGCGATTGAGAGAAGATGTCACGGTGGAACAATTGAGAATGATCGAAAATCTAAAGAATCCATTAACAGGAGATTTTTGCGATATTGGAATAAAACTTTTATAAAAGTTAAACACTTTCTATTAATTTCTATAAAACAATACCCATCAGAAAAAATATACGAAGCAAATTTCTCATACGCGACAATTTTAAAACGAATGTACTAACCAATCAACATGTTTGCAAGCAACAGCTGCCAGAAAGCTGTGGAACACCAGCATCGAACAAGTTTGGAAACAACTTTCAAGTTTCCAAAGTCGTTGCATTACCATGTCTCCTATTCTAATAGACCCTAACAGGTGATTTTTGTAACGTTAAAATAAAATTTTTATAAAACAGCACCGTTTTGAACTATTTTAATAACGTGATGACCTGGTTGCTTTTTGCTGCTCCAGAGCTAGATATCCATATTATCTGTTTGAAATAGCTTTTTTTCTTGCACACTAACCTTCTTCTTTTTCAACACAATGGCTGTGATGATTACAACAATCACCACAACAACTACAGTAACTAGCAACGCAACACCTGCTACCGATCCAACAACAATTCCAATAATCGCTCCAACGCTCAAACTAGCGTTTTCCAAGGTCGGTAAAGAGCTCTGTGGCGTTGGCGTATTTGTTGGTGTAGGCGTAGCAATTATCGAGTAGGATATTGTAGATTGTACATTAGGATCAATATTCACAGCCACATCTGGTGTTTCTATTCCTAAACTTACTTTCAAGATCGATCCTCTGATCGCTCGAATTGTAAAATCTCTTTGGTACAAACTCACTGCCGCAGCAAGAACAGATTTCATATCTACAACCACTGCTCCTGCCTTGTTAACATCTACAGTAACATTTCCTGCTTGCTCTCCAAAAGTGTCTGAAAGAATTACTGCGATTCTCGCTGCACTTGCAATGTAGGTAACACTAAACGAAACAGCTACTTGTGTAACAACTGCTTCTTTTGGAATGGAAGCGTTAGTTGCGAAAGATACTGGTAGTACTGATGTTACGTTTGCACTAGTGTATAGTACTAGCGAGTTGTTGACAACTGGTGGTGGAAGTAGTGTAATGTTACCAGTGACTTGACTTGTAATGGTACCTTGTGTAATTTGTACAATAGGTGGGTTCGTTGGTATGGGTGCACCTGTTGGTGCAGCTGTACTTGACACCGGCGCCTTTGTAGGAGCCAACGTTGTCGTTGTTGGCATTAGTGTTGTCGTTGGTGCAATAGTAGTTGTTAGTGCAGCAGAAGGTGTTGGCTTAGGTGTTACCATTGATGGATTCAAATCAATAACACGAATCGCCAAATGCGACATATCAGCAACGTACAATCGGTTTCTAATATTGTCATATGCTAATGAACTAGGAGAACCTAACTGTGCTTGACTAGCTGGTCCACCATCACCTGTATAATTATTCATGTTCCATCCAAGTCCTGCCAAGTTGTACAAAATACCTGACGTTCGATTCACTTCATACACCATGTTATTTTCTATAACATTAATAATTGTTACCAAAACATACGTAAATCAGAGATAAACACTCTATTGTTGAATGAATCTACTGCTATTGCTTTTTGTCCACAACCTAGTAGTACACTTGTTGCAATTTTGGGTCCATCGTTGATACCGCATCCTCCTCCTTCGTACCCTGCAAATGCATCTATGATGCCACTTGTACGGTTAACAACTCGGACACGGTAGTTATCGGCAATGTATAGTAGGTTGTTTGGTTTGTCAAGTGCCAAACCATGTGGATTAGTAAACATTGATGCAGATAAGAAAAGACCATCACCTGATGAACCTGGTGTATCTGGTTGTCCAGCATAATTTGAAATAATTCCAGATGTTATGTTGATCACTCGTACTGTATGCATACCAGAGTCTATCTTTGTTAGTAATGAAAAATCTTATCTTACCTGCAATGAATAGTAAATTATTTTTCTCGTCAAAAACAGCACCAGAAGGATAAATAGCACTAGCGTTTACAGCTGCTATTTCATCTCCATACGGTGGCGCTGTACTATTATTAACGTTCAATATCACATTTGTAGTAAACGTAACACTATTGGCACTAACGACTTGTGCCGTTAGTCTTTGTGCACAATACACGTTTTTATCTTTGGAACTATACGCACATGATTCTGCAGCAGAACTATTCCGTTTTGCAACGACTGAAATTGCTCCACTAGTTGCGTTATAGGCATATAAATGATATCCTTTGAAATACAGTATGTTGTTGATGGTATCTAGAGTGAGACCAGACGTGGAACCTACTGATGTTCCTTTTGCTGGAGTAGGTACACCTGGCTCTCCTGCGTAAATGGGTACACCTCCGACACCACCTATAACTGTTGAAATGTTATTGGGCGTTGTGAAACGAGGTGGAACTGTTGGTGATGATGTTGTAGTTGGTGTTGTTGTAGTTGTGGGAACTGGTGTAGTTGTAGGGAACTCTGTGGTAGTTGGTACAGCAGTAGTCGGTGCAAAAGTAGTAGTTGGCGTAGGAGCTGCTGTAGTGGTTGGTGCGGCTGTTGTAGTAGGCAGAAGAGTAGTTGTTGGTGTTGGTGTGTTCGTGGGAACTGACGTGGTAGTTGGTACTGAAGTAGTCGTGGGCACTTCTGTCGTTGTAGGAGTTGCTGTAGTAGTTGGAGCAAATGTAGTAGTCGGTGTCGGCGTAGTAGGTGCCGAGGTAGTAGTGGGTGTTACTGTAGTTGTCGGTGCTAGTGTGGTAGTAGGCGAAGAACTAGTAGTTGGAGAAACTGTCGTTGTAGGTGCAGGTGTTGGAGTAGGCATTGGTGTTGGGAAAACAAGTGGACCCAACTCTATCATTCTTATTGCTCTATTCTGACTATCAGAAACATACAATCTGTTTCTAATGCTATCATAGCTCAACCCACCAGGACCATTAAACTGTGCATTAACTGCGGAACCACCATCTCCAGAATACCCTGCAACTCCTGTGCTGCCTGCCAGTATGTTCAAAAAACCTGAAGTTCTATTCACAACATACACAAAGTTGTTATCTTTTCGTGTTAGAGAATTATGCAATAACATACCGTAATCAGAGATGAATACTCGATTAAAATTATTATCAACAGCGACAGATTTTGATCCACAACCAAGTCGGACGTTCATTGCGTTTCCTGATCCGTTAAATGCGCCACAGCTGTTTTGAAGACCTGCAAATCGACCAATGATACCGTTTCCGCGATTCATACCACGAACACCGTACATGGTAGTGAAAAATAAAAAATTGTTTGCTTGATCCAAAGTTATGATATGTGGAGTGTTCAACGTGGCAGAAAGTGCAGGACCGCCGTCACCAGAGGAACCTTGTGTGTCTGCAGTGCCTGCATACAAGTCTATATTTCCAGAAGTTGTGTTGATCACTCGAAGCGTGTGAATCTGCTTATCTAGAATTGTTAGAATAGTAAAATGTACGTACCTGAAAGGAATAGCTCTTTAGTATTGTTATCGTAGGCAACACCGTATGGGAACTTTGCAGGAGCGATATCAGCTGGTCCTCCATCATAAGGAGGGCTCACGTCCTGGTTTATGTTTAAAATTATACCTGTTGTGTATGGTGATACAACACTTTGCTTGTACATTTGACGATTTGATCCTCTCGTGCAATACAGTTGCTTCTTTTCAGGATCTAACGCACATGTCTCTTCAGCGGTATTACCGTTAAGACTGATGTGGTAGATTGTACCGTATGTAGCGTTGTACACGTACATGTTGTAACCTTCAAAGTAGATAGTGTTTGTTTGTTCGTCTAATGCAAGTCCATATGGATTACCGATATCGGTGCCGTTTGCAGGATAGACAACACCTGTAGGACCTCCAAGAGGTGTACCGTTAACGCCACCAACGACAGTGGTAATCTTATTTGGAATGATTGGTAAAGGTATCGGTCCAAAATCAATCATTCTAATCGCAACATTGTTACTGTCTAACATTGTTAATAAAATGATCCATTACATACCTGAAACGTATAATCGATTTCTTGTACTATCATACGCCAACCCACCAGGTTGATTAAACTTTGCATTGCTTACATCTCCTCCATCTCCAGAGTACCCTGCTGTACTTCCACCTAGTACACTCAAGTAACCAGTAATAAGATTCACAGTGTATATTATATGATTATCTATCGTTAGTAAGCATCAATAAACGTACTAAAATCAGAAACGTACAATCTGTTGTTGTTACCATCAAACGCTACAGATTTTGTTGCACAACCGAGTGTAACAGTTGTCGCTGTACCGGGACCTGAAAATGTACCACATGTTCCCACTCCTGCAACACGATAAATAATGTTACTTGTACGGTTGATTGCTCGTACACCCACAGAATCGGTAAAGTACATTATATTATTTTGTGTATCTAAACTTATTGAACGAGGAGTGTTCAAGTAGGAAGAACCGGCTAAGCCACCATCGCCACTTAAACCTGCGTTGTCAGGATTTCCTGCATACGTTCCAATTATTCCATTGGTCAAGTTTATTCCTCTGATTGTATGTACTTGCGAATCTATGTGTGAGTATTGTGAAGACTGTTTACCTGACATAAATAAAAAGTTTGTACTTTTGTCGTATGCGAGACCTGATGGTTGTCTCGCTTTCGCAAGAGCAGCATTCGCACCATCTCCGTATGGTGGAGTTGAACCTTGTCCGGTATTGAGTGTAACGTTAGGTCCAAGGAGTGTTTCAGTGTCTACCGACACAACTTGATGGGTTGCGCCACGCGTTGCATAAATCTTTTTGTTAATTGAGTCGTACGCTACTGCCTCCTCGCCACCTAAATTTGTAGGCGTGCTAACAACGTACAACGTGCCGTTAGTGACGTTGTATGCGTACAAATGATAACCAGAAAAATAAACAATATTGTTTGCCTCATCAATGGAGAGGCCATATGAATTCTGGATAATAGTTCCATTTGCTTGTACTGGTACTCCAGGCGCGCCATCATAACCACCTCCATTCACACCACCAACGACTGTGATAATTTTGTTCAACGCGTTGCATGAAACGAGAATTACACATAGCAGAACAGCGCTTGTTAGCCACCGCATTCGTTGTTCGTTTTATGTCACGTCAAACTGCATTATCCATGAGCTAAACGTGTGCAGTTCAGGAAAGTGAACAAGCACAAGTTTCCAACAATTACAACAAGTTTATTAGTGGCACGATAACACCAGTTCTTTCATCTTTTCTTGTATTTCTATGAACGATGGCCTATGTTCAGGCTCTGCACTCCAACATTGTTCCATTAGCTGTAAATACTCTCTCTCATGTTCGAGATTGTATCTCTCCCTGTCATATGATGGTCTGTTGTTTGATCCTATTAAGAAGACCATTCCTAAACCTGCAAAAGGCTTTCGCTCAAAGAATAACTCGTACATGATGATTCCAAAGCTGTAAACATCACTCTTTTCAGAAAAATCAGACGCGTTACGTAATATTTCTGGACTAGTGTAGGCCAGCGAGATAGCATCTCGAGGGGTATCATTTTCCACTCTTGTTCCAAGAAATGCTGACCACGAAAAGCCTGTGATCTTGGCTATGCTTTTTCTTCTGTTAATCTACCAGTGTTAAGATGTTGCAATGGATTACCAAAATGTGGGATGGATTGAGATTTCTGTGACACAATGGTGGTGAATGTTGATGCATGTATGCTACAGCACAACAGATATCGAAAAGTATTCCAAGCTTTTTTACAAATGGTAGTACTGTACGTAATGTGTGCAAGAGGACCATCAAATTAGTGTCTAATCGTTCTGTAAGGATTAGTCCTTGTCCTTTGCATATACTAAGCCCAATTAGCGATACAATATTCTTGTGCTTTAGTTTTCTCAAAACGTTCGCTTCGTAAGCAAAACGGTCAAGTTTGCTCTGTACAAAACGCTACTAATTAAACTATGAATTTTAACGTACTTTGACTGAAACTGGCGAAGAATCATATAATGCGTCATACAGGTTATCTGAGGCTTCGAACATTCTCTCCACTTCACGAATTTCATCTGCATTTACTGCAAATTGTGCTATGTTATCTGTTTCCTACACATTAGTGCAAAGTATAACATACTGTTGAATTGGGGTCTATCACTGCTCCAACCTCTTCAACTGCTTTTTGACGTCTAAAATAGCCAAGTAACCAATGCAACACTACAATAGGAACTGCCGTGAAGCTACAGAGAATTACAAGTACAATGATAAGCCATAAAGAGTACTCGCAAGTTGGTCCAAAGTAACCTTTGTCGCATCTACAATAGTTCATAGATGCACACTTTCCATGAGTAGAACAAACACGCTGATCGATGCTCAAATAGTCATCTAGAGATTAGTTTCATGATAAATACTTACGACAATAGTAAGCTTCGCAGAAGTTTTCTCCGTAACCTTCGTTACAATGACAATGTTCTGGTTCAACACATTGACCTCGTCCACAGCACACCCGTGGATCATTCTTATCATATCTTGCGCACATGATAGTATCACAGTTCTTTGTATAGGTTTTATAGCCTCTAGCGCAAACGCATTGATCAAACCCTATGCACGTACCTCTACCGGAGCACACTCTAGTGTCATTATTTGCAATATCGTCACAAGTGAAAAGTTGACATCGCTCACCAATATAGTTTGGCTTGCACGCACACCTATCAGGAGCTATACAATAGCCATTACCTGCACATGCATATTGTGAGTCATAACTCTGTCCATAGCATGTATACATCTCACATTGTTTACCATAATAAAAATCTTTACACTCACACTTGTCTCTTGACAAACAAGTCCCGTTAGGGTACGAACATGCAACATCTTGCGCTTTCCCGAAGCATTGTAGTGTAAATTGTGCTACAGAGTAGTACGCAGATCCATACGATATCAGATCGACATCAGAGATGTTGATCTTTGTGGGTTGGAAATGTGGTGTTGTTGTTCCATCACCCAACTCTCCATCCTTGTTATTTCCAAATGTGTATAGATTCCCGCTACGTGAAAGTAGTAGCGAGTGAATCATACCACATGAAATCGACTTGATTGGCTCATCAACGGAAATCGCTATTGGATTCCAGAAGTTATGCTTTGCTTCACCTTTCAGTATCTCACCATCGCCGAACCCGAATACTTGTCCATTTGAAGCTAGTAATAACGTATGTGTATCAGCAGTAGATATCTCTATGATAACTTTTCCTTGCAGTACATTGTACTTGTCTACAACACGAGTTGCAAGGTATCGGTCGTCTTCTGTTCCATCACCGAGTTGGCCACAGGAGTTCAGTCCCATCCCATACAATGTGCCGTCAGTGGCAAGTAGCATTGCAGAGTTTACGCCAGCATGAATCGAGCTAAATTTCTTTCCTGTTGTGTATTTTGATGTCTTTATAGGGGTTGGATTTGTCACGATTAGTGTGTCGCCCTGGCCTAAAGCACCGTATTTGTTCTCACCATATGAAAATACAGTCCCATCTTCGGATAAAAGTAGCGTGTATTGGTGGCCGGCGCTCACTTTTGTTATATGTAGTGCGAAAACTGTTCCATTTGAGTAGGTTATAGGAGTTGGTATGTATGCCGGCTGCATTTGCCTCCCGAGCACGTTAGAGTTACATTTATGTGAATCGGAGGTTACTTCTGGCCCAGCACAATAGGAAAGTACTTGGTTCTTGCTCGAAAGTGCCGCCGCATGTATAGAGGATGTAGATACCGATACAAAAAATGTAATAGGAAACACTGCCAATGGAGCAGGAACTAATGAACTATTTCCAAATAAACCTGCATAATATAACGCGCCAGCAGCGATTAGAAACGTTGTGTACTGGCTGACTGCTACGTGAGTAACATTTGTAGTGATAACACTGTTCACGATTGGTAGCGGTGTCGGATTTACTCTTTCTGTATTGTTGCGCATTAAATTGCCATATGTGCCACACCCAAAGCTAACAACATTTATAGACTGCAAGGCAATACTAAATGAAGGCACGTTGCAAATCATAATAAATATTAATGTTCTAAATGTTAAACAAAGAAATAAAGCTTACGCAAGCGTAGGTCTCATTTTTCTCTATTTAAACTAATAGATCTGAAGGCCCGTCACACATCTTACCCAGCAGGTTTTAGAGTAGACATAAATAGTGCACGATTTTTTGGTAACAGATAATATTTACAAACTTTCTACATCATTTGTACAATTGCCTAACTTTTGCTCAAGTACTAGTCCACTATTGTAGTCTTGTTCTCTTTTACTGAGCATGAATTGAATCAAGTTTTCGTTGTTGAGACAATTCGCAATGCTTAAACTTTTGTTCCAATCCCTTGCTCCATGAGTAATCATCTTTTCGATGCAGTCCCAGTTGCCACCCCAACATGCACCTGCTAATCCTTTCTCCCACATCTCTGGCTTCATTGATCCTTTTTCGTTAGCCTTCTTTACCAAATAGTCTACTATTGCACATCGGCGACCAAGTCCTGCACCGTATAGTCCTAAACCCCAGTTTGTACCACCTTTTGCTATTGCTAGCTCAATAAAGTCCACACGGCCAGCCATACACGCTCCTTGCAAGACAAAACTCCAGTTATTGGCACCTGTTGCAAACATGTAGTCAATAACTGCCTGGTGACCACCCACAGCCGCAAACAGAGCCCCTTTGTTCCAATCGTTTGCTCCCATATTTGCCATTGCACGAGCAACATCGATATGCCCACCCAAGCATGCAAACTCAAGACCATATTGCCAATCTTTCGCACCGTTATCTATCATATCTTTGATCACTTCTATTTGACGGCCTTTACATGCTCCTGCAAGACCTTTATTCCAGTTTTTATCTCCTTTTATTTTATTTGCAATCATTTTGATTGCTTTCTTGTGACCACCCTCACATGCACTCATAAAAGCCTCCTCCAAATTGTTGGCTCTTTTTTTGATCATGAGATTGATTGTTTTAGTGTTGCCACCAAGGCATGCACCTTTCAAGCCACGATTCCAGTTAGCAGCTTTGTGCTCAATGAGCGTTTCCACCATCTTCGTGTCCTTGCTGTACCTACACGCAAACTCTAGTAGTTGGTCAGGAGTAGCACCCATTTTTATTGCTTCTTGCACGAGCTCTACTTTATTGCACTTGCAAATAAACCACGCATATCGTATTGGATTCTTTTCATACTTTAAATAAACTTCCATAGCAGATGGCCTTTTGGTAGGGCTTTTCTCAAGCATAGAAACTACCAGATTGATTAAATTGTCATCGTACTTGTTTGTTTGCTAATTTGTTAGTGTTTGTACTTTGGCGTACCTTAAGCGCCTCCCAGATTATTTCAGATGGTACCGTGTGCAACGGTGAGACAAGGGTCTGTTGCGTCATGATCTCGTACAATACGGACCCTGCGGCATATATGTCCACTTTTTCATCATATATTTTGGAAGAAATTTCAGGCGCTTGGTAATTCGGCTTGCCGGTATTTACCGTACGGGAAGTGTTATCGTTCTCCCGCAACAAGTCAAAATCATTCTGTGCCACTGTGACTATATTCTGCTCAAAATCAATTTGTTCGACTAGAAAGTTACAGGCCGATAGATCGCGGTGAATATATCTGCATGCATGGAGAACGGCCAACGATAAGAAAAATTGACGAATTAATTTTTCCATGAATTGTTGCGACAAATGATCCTTTTTCTCTCTATTGTCCAAACAGTGCTTGAGCGACTTGTTCTTGTAGTATTTCTAAAAGTTAGTCGGCGTGTACAATACATACCATAACAATGTAAAGACTATTTTTTTCAAAGTTAACGCCCGTAAAAAAATAATCTTCATAGATCTCGACGGTATTTGGGCAATCTCGTACAAATTCGCGAGCATAGGTTATCGATTCTTGTATTAGTTCTGCTTTTTCTGAAACTATAACTTTTACTGCGTACTGTAGTGGCGTCTTGTCTTGGCGAATAGTAATGTCTTTCACCAAGTAAACCGTACCAATCCCGCCGGATCCCAATACAATGTTTTCATTTCCATCCTGCACAATCTGAAATATTCTTTTCACTTTGCCATCTACATTAAAGATCAACAATCCATCTTGTAGGTTTGGTCTGCAATCTAACTTGTATGATTGGTGTATGATAGGCAAACTGTTCAGATCTATTTTCTGCATCTCTTTTTCAATGTACTTTTTTGTGCACGACAACTGACAAGGTCTATCATTGAAATCGTTTTAGTCCCTCTAGAAAGTTCTCAAAACTCATACCATTGCCTTCATCGACAAAAACACTAACGACTCCGATTTTAGAAACAGCAACGATGTTTCGATATTCGTCGTCGAAAAATATCATCTCTTTGTATTCTATGCCTGATCGTTTGCGCAGTGATTCAAAATGACGTTCTTTTGTTGTTGGATAAATCTCTTCATAGTCGAACCAGTCATATATGTTGAGAACGCGTAGTAATTTTCGCGCCCAGTCTGGTTCTTCTGTCCTACTCGCAACGGCTAGCTTTATGTCTGCTCCCTCTTGTTTTAATTTTATCAAAGCGTGTAAAATAATCCAACATTGGTCGTAAAGCGTACATTTTCCTCCATCACGTGCTCGTGCGTATGGTTTGAGTTTTGTAGAGTTGGTATCCAATTTGAATGGTGGTCCGCTGCATGTGTCAATCCAAGTTCCCTCACAAGCCCACAACGTGAGATCCAGATCGAAAACAAAGAGTTTAGGCACGTTGGCAAGGTTTTTCACATGCTGCACAAGACTATCAACGTCCATTTGCCAAGCGCGGTTTGTTGTTTCTTAGGTTGATGATTGTAATCAAGCCTGTCTGTCACATTTCAAACGTCAGTTCCAAACACAAGGTCCAAATAGATACGCTAAGCCAGGACTTGTTTTATCATGACAACCATTAAATGCGTAGTAGTAGGTA
>JAESGV010000419.1_pt1 | contig 18945 bp, 9 predicted proteins | sample 9269781 | NCBI WGS metagenome assembly JAESGV01 (sample SAMN15741586, study PRJNA653496) | algae metagenome | isolation source: Tildeniella torsiva UHER 1998/13D and co-occurring heterotrophs from... | place: Slovakia: Slovak Paradise National Park, Hrabusice, Kosice Region | collected 2000-01-01
CATGTTTGAACACAAATGTGACACGATACAACAACTTCGCGAACATATAAAAATGAGCGCAAAGGATGGAATGCAGTTTTGGACGACGGAAGATATGAAACATTTTTTCACCTTCTTGTTCAAATACCTTCGTGATGCAGACACCAGTAGAGCACTAGAAACAGAAATTGCAGCAAGAGCATTGTATGGCGCCATTACAATAGGAGGTATTCACTGTGACTCGAAAATGGCCTTCTTTGCGCGAACGTTTTGTCAATTTTTGTTCGAGAAACGATTTGTTTTCAAGTGTTTGAATATGGACCAATGGAAAATTTTTATCGATTTTTCAAGAACGATAGCAGCCGATTTTTCCAACTTTGATTTGGCGGATGCTTGGCCCACAATGTACGATGACTATGTTGAGTGGGTCAAATCAAAAACAATACAACAGCATGCAAGCACTCAATGCGACTCCATGATGCATGAATAAATTATTTATCACTGAAGCTTCTTGTTAGTTCTTCTTTAGACTTGTTTTGGAGTCCAAGTTGACAAACTACAGCTAGACTCTTTTTGCAACATCGATGAGTGGATGGTTAGATGCTGAGAAGAAAAGAAGTGCCTATGCTGACTCAAAAAAATCAGAAATCGACGAGCTATCGAATCTAATGTACCAGTTAATCTCATCCATAAATCGAATAGAAAGTTTTTCGAAAGACATTAACACTCCGAAAGATACAGAAACACTTCGTACAAAACTAAGAAAACTACGAGAGAAAGCGAAAAAAGAAGAAAACTTACTCAATATTCGACTAGAAAATGCAAAAGTGCAAGCACTGAAAGACGATACACACGACGAAAAACAGTTTGGGAAACTGAAAAAACAAGCAAAAGAGATAGTAGACAGATTTCATAATGTTATTCGAGAATCACAAGAAAAAGAAAAAAATAGTACACGAGGAGGATCCTCTAGCGAAACTAACGATGGTAAATCATCTCCGGCGCATGGAGTTGAAGATACAAACGAAACAATTGGAAATGCTGGTACACATAAGCAAAAATTTCAGGTTGAAGTAGACGAGTCCCGATTAGTTTTATCAGAGTTTAATCGGAACGTAATAGAAACGGAGAAAGCATTAGCGAAAGAGCAATTACGAGATTTACAACATTTAGAAGTCGATATGAACGATCTACAAGAGTGTTTTGTGCATCTTAATGTACTGATACGAGAGCAGCAGTCGTCTTTGGACCAGATAGAATCAAATTTGGACCAAGCTAATGTTAACATGGAAGAAGGTATCGAAGATATCAAATGGTCAAATGAAAATAGAATAGGATTCTTTACGCTGCAGAATTTAGCGAAAAAGATGGGACCACTAGGAATGGTTGCTGGAGCTTCAAAATGTATTATCAGTTAAAACTAAATTATTATACCATTTTCATGAAATTGTTCTGAACGCAACTATCGTTTTTAATATTTTTTCTCAAGTTTTTTGGAAATTCTTCTAATGGTCCAGGTTTGGACAGTCCAGACAACCAAAGCAATTTTCAAGATGTCAACAACAGCGAAAGAAGAACCAGGTGCGCCTGGCGAAGAATTATCAATTAACTCTTGTACAAACTGTAATCGCTCCCACAGAAAATGCGATAGAAAGCTCCCACATTGTACAGAGTGTGTCAAAAAGAAAAAACAAAATTGTGTTTATGAACCTCCAAAGCGACCAAAGAAGATAACAGAACCTAAGACCGATCGATACGAACCATACCCAACAACAGATGCTTCCTCACCGCGAACTAATTTTAAATTTCACCAAGTGGAACCCTTACACAAACGACAAAAAAAATCAAAAACGCTTCCAACGATACAACCTCCAATAACTCTTCCTTCTATTCACGAATTACCGACATATGCACCAGAACTAGAACGTTATTTCGAGCAAGCATACATAAATACGCCGTAAGCGTTTTTATTAATTATAACACTAGTAGACTCGTAGATAGATCAAAATTCGAAACTATAAATGCTATGAGGTTAAAACTACTACTAGATAGCTCTGCAATAGTTCCACCTTATCTTGTCGAAGATATGGTTCTTGTATTTGCAATGCAAGGTAACAATTATCAAACCAGACTAACTAGTAGCATTTTACTATTTTCGAGTCGAAGTGCCAGAACCAGGTCTACACGCGTTGGAAATTGCTATGCGACTCATACTGCAAGTTTTCGATCGTGTTATGACTAGTTACAGTTTAGCAGCAGCGATGGTATATTTATCATTGACCTATTCAGATCGTGGTGAAGTCGATCGTGCGTTATATTACATACACAACGTTCGTGGTTATTTGAAAAAATGTGAATCATCTCCTATCCCAGAAGAAGAGTTAGCAGATAACATTCGTGTGAATAGACACCGTTTTTTAATCACTCTATACCATTTAGCCAATCATAACATAATACAAAGTACGGATCATCATCGACTATTCAAGTGCTACATTTCAAGTCATCTACTTTCCAAACAGTACAAAAAACTGGTTACAGAACGCTCACAAGTTCCAAGTGCAGTACAAGTACCAACGTTAATCGGTCAATCTAGTGATGAAAACATTGAAAAATTTTTACCACTTGCTGATATGATAAGACATGATTTGGAACACCACAAAGATGTTTTCCATTTAACAGTAGAAGTGATTGATATGATGACGCAGAAATGGTTTTCACAAATTCAAAGTAATCAAGTTGTACCTAAACACGAAGCAGATATCTACTCGAAAAGAACAGGTTTTTACATGATTGCACAAGCGTGTAAGATACAATGTTTACAAGCGCTAGGAGAGCATGGAGAGACACCTATGAGAAAAGTTGCCGATCATATTGCACACATAGCGTCGTTTCCACATTTACACTATTGTCACTCATCGAGTGCTAACACGCTGGCACTTGCTATCACGATACAAGCTAGGTTTTTAGATACTTGTACAAACGTATTTGAACAAGCGGAGATCATGTCCAAATTAAAAGCATGTATGGTTGCGTTACAGTCATTTGCCAACAAGTACAAGATTGTAGAAATCAAGTATGGAGGGTTGATGTCCAATGCCGAACAAATGATGAAAGCTCATCAAGATCATATGCAATTGATGAATTTGTACTCTTCTCTTACTGCGAGAACAGAACGAGCAGCTCCACTACAGTATAATGTTGTACAAGATACACCATTGTTGGCCAATAAGAGCACGATAGAACCAGTTAGTGTACAAGAAAATTTTATAGAAGCGGATGAGTTGGAAACTCTGCTGAGCGAGTTTGTGGCAGATGCTTTGTTTCAACCAAACGTTGCTCTTGATACCAATGAGTTGTTCCTGTAAATATAGTTCAACTTGAGAAAATACGCATTGTAGCTAATTGGTGACTTTGTGTCTGCTGGAAAGTGATGACCATATCCGCGTGGCTCAATAGAAGGTTGAGTACTGTTTTAAGTAAGAGATAATGATATTCGCTTGTTACTGTCACTATCTAACGTGGTTTACAGGCAGTGGTGCAAAATTCACATGCAGTCTGTGGTCTTCACTGTTCTGCTGTTTGCATTGATAGTTCGTTGCGATACAGCATCGTTCGCGTACTACGATTTCAAAGCCAACACGGGCAAAGGTGTACTCTTTGACAAGAGTATCTACCAAAAAAATGATTTGAACTTGGCAACATATCAAACAGGCAATGGCCCTTACACAGGAATACCATCGATTACCGTAACACCAAGTAATTGTTTGAAAACTTCAGCAACTACAACAATGCCAACACAAGATTTTTCCGTATCTATGTGGTACAGAAGAGGGTCGGCTAGTACTCTGTTCGAGATTGGATCTCGAGCAGCGGGTCAATACGCAGGTGCAGCAGTCAAAGTATCAGGCTTCGCCTCACCAATTCTCATCATTAATGTCTACACCGCAACATACTCGTTTGACATAAACGTTAACAGTGCTCTAAACACTACAACAACAGATGCATGGCAACACATCGTCATACTATTCCACAAAGAAGATGGAAAAATGGATCTCTATTTTAATGGTGTCTATTTCGATGGCAACAAAGGAACTCTAGGACCGATAGCCACATCAGGACAATTTGCATTATTAGCAAATTTACTAACTGCAACACCAATTACGAATTGTCCAGGTGGAACAATTTCAACTGTTCTCATTATGAATCGTATTATTAAACCCAATGAAGTTAATATTCTTGGAAAAGTAAGTTTACTTGCCCCATTTGACACATTAGGGAGCAACATTTTGCAATGGAATATCTATTATACAACCTACTCTCATTTGCACTGGCAACGGGACATGTGAGGCACCTGACTACTGTACTTGCAAAGTAGGTATGGAAGGTCAATTCTGCGACTCTTGGAAGTGTAATGGGTATGTTACTATTTGTAAAATTAACAATGTAGCGTTGCTTACAATAACGCAACTGTTTGCTCAACTAACGGCACTTGTACAGCGCCAGGTGTTTGTACATGTAAACCAGGTTACAGTGGAACAAATTGTGAAATATACAAATGCAATAGTATCTTGTACAGTGCTGCCAATGTCTGTGGGTCTCAAGGTTACTGTGTACAACCAGACAAGTGTGTATGTAAGCCATGTTGGACAGGACCTTACTGTAACTTGAATTATTGTACAGTTGGACGAATAGCATTGTATACTCCATCTAATCATATACGGCTACCTACAGACAACATTTTTCCGGTTAGAATTACATCTAACGTCACCATCACAGACAGTGCGATAAGATCATACGTCCGTTGCCTCTTAAGAACAGATAAAGATAGAGTAGGAATGATTTACCCAACCACTTGGCCAGGACCTACTGATTATTCATGTATTTTTAGAAAAGCATCAAGTGTTGATGAATATTTTGTATCACTAGTGTATGAAGATACCAAAGATTCTGATAATGTTGTTTTTCGACCGTTAGCATATAACAATGCCTCGTTTATTGTTATCTCTCCAAGTGCAACGATTTCACTACACAAGACATTGAGCTATGATTTTGGATTGGCTGGACAGAGTTGGAGTCTCACTTTTGATATTACAGATGTCAATGGACATTATCCAACGTACGCAGGAACGTCACTACAAGTTCGTTTAAGTAATGGGACATACCTACCTACTTCTATGATTGATGATAACACCTTTACGTGCTCATCGTTCAATGAGCCGGTCGCTAAGATTGTATCGCTGACTGCTGCTGTTCGATATGATGTTGGCACTGTTCACTATGCTGATATATCAGCTCCTACGACAGTACAATTCATTTTGCGAGGTGTGGCCACATTTGCCAAATCACCAGGAAACACTAACGGTGCGTTGGTAGGTACGACGTTTACGACGTCTGTATCACTCGCTTCGACAAATATCTCATCTTTTACATCTTTTGCAAACAACAGAATTATTAATGTACTTGATGGAAACAACAACTTTACGAGTTATCTTTCAGAGGGTAAAGCCTCATACGTCAACATCTCTACAACAATTGTGCTAACTTCACCATCAGTAGTACAACTGAGTGTGTACCTATTACCACCTACAGACGTTAACCTACCACCTGTATTGGTATCTGCAAACACGTTACCAATAGTAGGTGTAGAGCATGTACTTTTGGATGGATTTGCTCTGCCGTCACCAGTTAGACCATCAGGAACAGGAACAACTGATTTCACGCTAAACCTAAAATTGAAGGATGGTGGATCAGGTAGCATAGATAGTTACTATAATTACGGCAATAGCGTTACTTATGGCTGTGCATACAAAGACGAAGCATTCGTTTCTGGAGTATTTAACAAGACTACAAACTCTATCAAATGTAGTATGCCCATGAAGGTTGCAACTCCAGCCGAGCTAAACGCTCATATTCGAACTAGTACAAACACAAGCATTGTGTGGAGTAGTAATAGCTCTTACATTCTGTTTTACGATAAAGTGAATATACTATACACATGGCCATACGTGGTTGTACACGAGACTGAGGGACCATTTAATACGACAGTACAACTAACTACACAAACTGAAATACCTAGTTGTGATAACCTGTACGCGTTGTATACAAATGGAAATGCGACAAGGTACTCACGCGCAATATGTGCTCCTAGATTCGTACGAAGTAGTCCTATTAATGTAGTAAGTGTTACTATCTACGTGGATTACGTCAACACTACCTCAAACACTACAAACGTACCTCTAACATTGGTGTACATAATCAATGGATACGAAATTAGTCCGTTTTCGAACAATACTGTATACGTTAATTACATCAAAGGACCAATTGACTTTTTGAATGCATCGTCAGTGTTTCAACCACAAACAATCAACAAGTACTACCCACTCAGTTTTGAGTCTCCAAAAGACACCACATTTACCGTGTTTATAGGATCTTCAGACGGGATCACACGACCTATTCCATGTACAAGTGCACGTATTCCAACATGTAATGTGACACTGGATGGTATACCCATCCAATTCATTCCTGACAAGATATATCTCACTATCAATTTCCGCAGAGGTAGTGTAGCTCCGATTGTTGTTACCATGTTAACACATTTCTACAAGAAACCAGTCAACGTGTTGAAGAACTATCCATACTTTGCCGATACAGTTAGCTCTGGATCAGGAACAATGGTTTCCTTTTTGACTGATCAGAGCTTCAATACCGGTATCCAGTATTACTGTCAACGAGTGTCCAATGTGGTGTCAACTAGAATTCTGACTCTTGCTACTGTGTACAATCAAGTAGTAACCTGTAACATATCGTCAGTTGGTGTCGATGATACAGCCACTATCAACGTGCTCTATGGGTACTTGTTTGATGCAACAAAGATTGGATACCGACTACCTGTGGATGATATATCAAACTATACTATTGCATCAGGTACCAGTGGTACAATAGAGTTCAACTCTTTAACGTTCTCACCTTCGCTAATGACCAAGACTGAAGTTGGAAGAAATTTTACTCTTGTATATAACAACACTTGGAGTCCGTATATAGTACCTGTTGCGTATAGATCACAAGCAACAAAAGTTAGTATTGTTGGATCAAGTCTTTCCTATGATGCAACTATACTTGCAACAGGTGTACTGCAGTTCACGAAGGCGAATCAAATCTCTACCAGCAATAATGCCATTAGGTATAGCATACAGTTCACTCCTTATCAAATCTCTATGAATGTTTCCATGCCGCAGCAAGTCACGATCACAGCACCAATGTTTTCGAAAACGTTGATATACTCGCCGTATCAAATCTCTACCAAGTTTCCTATGTCGATCAAGAGAGGTACCAATAGCACTATTGGATACAAATTTATTGCTAGTGCAGGCAGTAGTGGATATATTTCACTTTCTGAATCGTACACACTCTACGCTCAATCTCCTTTTAATATCACTACAAAGCATCCATGTACTCCTGATACGCAAGATGTGACACTACTTAATTGTGCTATCATGTACAACGCAACCGAGTTGGTAAACAATAACTATATATCACTGTTACCGTACTTATCGATACCATCGGCAAACAACTCTATTGTAGCTCTAGCTACAGACAACGTCTCGTCGAACATACTCAAGTTGTTTTACATTGATACAGGACCTATGCAACTAGCTCCAGCTTCACAACAAATGTTAGTGTATACAGTCAGACCCAACACTCTAAGAGTACGAATCAATAGTACATCTATGCCAAGCTCTGATCTCTTATCCAAGTATATTTGGTTTGAGTACAAGTTTGCTTCAGGACACACACAATATGTTCAGGCAACATATGTTTCTTCGACTAGCGTTTCAGAAATTACCAGTTATCTTTTCAACTGTACAACCACATTTACACTTGGAACAGTTGGACGTGTCAACATCACTCTTTGGTACCGTGAGAGTGATTCAAGTTACTACGTAATGGGAACGGCGTTCCAAATCTCAACAAACTATATTGAAGCCATCTACACAGATCAAATCAACATTCTTGAATCGTCACTTACTGCTACTCGTGTCAACACTACTGTAGCTGTGTCTCTTAAAACGTCGTTCAGAGCTACTGCCGACTATGGTACTGCAGAAGTTGCTATTGTTTATCAGGCTCCCGTCACGAATGCAACAGGTGTATATGCCAACAGTACCTTCGAGTACAGGCCAATTTGACATCTTGTTAAACTCAACGCTAGCAGGTGCTGTAGCTTTGAATGTTGTTATGTACGCGCAAGGTACATACATGACAATCAGTGCTTCCCCGATACAGTTCAAGTTTGTTGATGGTAACTATTTTACACCTTCGTACGGTTCTGTTACTGGTGGTGAACAAGTTTTTATGTTCAACTATGATAATTCAACAAGCAATAACGTGCATTTTGTCATAGATCCTACAATCATCTTTAACTGCGTTTATGATGCACCAAAGAAACAACAAAACTGCACTACACCTGCAGTGCAATTTGATTCATTTCAAAGCTTTGAAGTTGCGTTTCCCTCGAAACCTGCACTAGATATCAAATACACGACTATTACAACTAGAGCTGCAACAATTGCCGCTACTGTGTATCCCACTTCAACAACAGTTGATATCAAGATAAACTTGGATGGTGTTTGTGAGTTTGTGCAAGGAAACGGAATCTTCCAAGTCAACTCTGATACAAGCACTGATTACATTAACGACCCTTTTGGAAGTGTTGATCAGCTCGTATTACAGCGCACACTTTCCATCGCAACTGCCGATTCCTACAAAGCAACGTTACTATATACCAATCCTAATCTTTTTGAGGGCATAGTACCGTTTTCCAATTCTATTCCACTAGAATTTATCGAATCTACCGATATAGTATTTGATGTATACTCGAAGCGTATTGGCTTAGTAGGATCCAAGTTCAACGTTACTGTGAACGTCAAGTATGCAGACAATCGTATGTTGAAAAATGACATTTTGAAATATCTCAAGTGTGTTTTCAAACCTTCAGGTTCGGCTATTGTATACGCTACAGAGATAGTAGCAAGTACACCAGGAACAAATAATATTACTTGCGTCATTGGTGCAACAAGTCCACACGTAGGAAAACTTTCCATATGGTTCGTTAATGCTTCTGCGTACCAAGCAGGGTTCTCTATATCAAAGAACTCTCTAGATATCATGTTCATGGAGCCATTATCAGCGATCTCATCACCATCAGCTACTCTGAACTATGGAACCTTGCCAATTGTTATTACAACCAACATTACAACAGATATTGCATTGTTCGCAGGTGTAAAATACTCGTGCGTGTATGTCGATGCAAATAATGGAGGAACACCAGAATCAGCCGACGCAGTGCGAAAAATTGAAATTACTACTGATAACACGTTCACATGTGATATAATAGTACAACAATCCAATGCATACAAGTTTAAAAGAATTCATGTGGATTTGGTCGCGAGTGTTACACAAGCGAACCAAGAGTTGGTATTGACGCCAGCACCTGCCGTTGTACATTTCATGAAAAGAGTACAATTAAATTACGTTCGGCCGTTTGTGTACAGCATAGGAGGCGCAAGTGATACCGTTACTGCTTCTGTTTCAGTTTTAGAACCTGAAACAGAACAATACACAGATGTACTGGCAACATCGCATCAACTATATTGCAAATATAGTTTGGCTACTACGCAACCACCTGTTTGGTCATATGCACCGGCTTCGTTAGCTTCATCTTCTACAGCAAGTTGTGAAATTACAGTTACTCATCAAAACAAAGTCGAGTTTATTGATATCATGTTATGGTATAATGGTGGAGAATTAGATATGCAAGTAGCACATGAAAGTCAATTATCGTTTGACATTGCTCCCAATGCAGTCAAAATGATGTTTGTACAACAACCGTTACTATTTAGTGATTCGGAAAACATGAATGATGGTATATTGTTACGATACAATACACTTGGAAAGTACATTAACACCAATTTCACACTACCGATCACTCAAGCAAACGATTTTAAGTACCATATCAACTCTACAACTATTCCAGGGAAACCATCAAGTGAACTAAAATGTAACTACACACTCGGATACAACACTGCTTGTATCGTTGTACATGATGCTCTTCAAGTGTTACACGTACCTGTACAACTCAACTTTACACTCACATTTGTGAACAAAGCATCAAAAGACAAAGTCACTTGGAACATGATACCTGTTACGTTTAACAATTTTTCGTATGTTCAACGTGCCTATCCATATGCACTATCATACACAGAATACACGGATATTAATCCTGCAACAATAACGTTCACATTAGATGGTCTTATGAACTTGAACTACGCGTATCGTTGTTTTGTGAAATATGGAACAGATTCATACTCTGTTGTAGCACGTATGCATGGTCCGTACAATTTTTCGTGCAGTGGAATTCACAGTAATAAGGAAGCAGAGAGTATACCAGTACTGTTACAGTTTATTCAGCCACCTACGTTCTATAACAGTGAATCGTTTGCTGTTGACATCTCAACCAAAGCAGAAATTCGTTTTGTAGCTCCTATGAGATTAAACTTACCGGCAGTACCAGTAGACACCACAAGACAGTTTATTATAGAAACACAAACTAGTTTACCTGAACCACCTACTGATATATTCACAAGTACTGAATATGAACAAACGTTGATGATGAACGATAGAGGTACTTACCGATCACTACAAGGTTGTTCTGTATTACCACCAAGCATCGTTCGCTGTACACTACCGACAGGTTTGACTTTCCCTAAATATCCATGGTACGTGAGAATAGAAGTTTTCCAACAAGGCGTTAGAGCAAATACGCTTTACCCGTACCTCATGTACTATCAAACACCAGTGTTTGAAAGTGCGCTTCCATCAACGATAGTCCAATTTAAAGACACTTTCACAACATCATGGATTACGTTTTATGGAAGAAAATTCATTGTAGGTGGTAACGCAAGTGTAATCTACACATGTGCTGAACCACTATGTATCACTGCTCCGTCACTAACTACACAACAAGGCGAATGTAAGATTCTTACCACTACAAAGATATCATGTCCCTCTCCACAGTTCAAACTCAACACTGGTGTCAGTTCTGGTGTTGTTAGTGTTGCCATGACAATAGTCGGCACAGTGTTTCAAACAAACCTCAAGATAACAATCTACATTAGCAAAGAACTAGTAATCAAACCATTCAACACAACATGCAATCCATTTGTATCAAAATCGATTGATATCAGTGGTGAAGGATACATCAATGGAAACGTTTGGATTCGATTTTCGGATTTATTAGTGTACTCTATAGAAACGCAAGCAAATGTTCAAGTCAAGAGCAGCCAAAAACTAACCATACAAACACCAACACTGTGGTACTTGGATTTCATGTACCCAAAGACTATACAGTTCTGGATATCTTTCGACAATGGGTTACACTATCATACCAATGCTATTGCCAAGTTGGATTACATTACGCCACAGCAGTTCTCATTCTATCCATACTCGTATGGAGCAGGACAAAGTATTTCTGGAATGAACATAACTGGTGTTCCGAATATCGCACTACTCCCAGAACACATGATTGCTTTCGAGTTATTCCAAGGAGATACAAGTACTGACATTTTGATTACATGCAATAGCGTGTATGAAAACTGTGTTGGAAATAATCCACTACCGGCAGAAACTAGTCTACTCACTATGAGAATGTATACTATGACGAACAAATTTGTCAACAAGACAAGAGTTTATATAACTGCAGAAAATCAACTACAAGTACGAAAACACGCAGCGATTCAATCAGTTTCACCTGCTCGTATTGTTCATAGCATTACAGACAAGTTAAGTTTTGTTGGTGACTTTTCTGCACTGCATAGCATACCTGCGTTGACTGCTACTGCGAGACAAGGATCCTACTCACAAAAACTCAATATCATCTCTATCAGTGAAACAAACCTCATCATATCAGGGTTCTCTACTGTCAAGTATTCATCTTTGAGAAAAGTACACGCTACACCACTAGAGATAGTTGTTTCTTTACCAGGTGGAACAGATGAAAAATTGATATTTACTACAGACACCACTGGATCACTTCCACCAGTAGAACTATTAACGCCATACTCTATCGATGCCATTTTGAACTATGTCAACCCAGCCTATGAGGATGATGACAACACTTTTACTTTCCAATACTCCAACTTGATTATAACAGGAACAAACTTTCCAACTCAGTACAACAACTCTAACGCTATCCGAGTTCGTTTCACAAGTGCTTCATTGTTCGATCAAGTGTTTGATATTTCAAACATTTCTATCGTTGTGGAAAGCTCAACAAAGATAAGATTAGTGTCACCTTTGATGGCTAATTTAACTGCGTTTGGAGACAAGTATGCGTATCCACTTGCTACGTTGCTTGGAATATCATTCAATTGGGGTATGGATTACGCATATCGTACCATAAACTATGTAAATCAGTATCGTCAACCAATCATATCAAGCATTACACCGTTCATTGCTCCAAGACTCAACCTCACTGTTACTGTTCGTGGCAAGTATTTGACCCTAACAACGTTTTGTGGGTTCTTGGCTGATCAATTAGAGTACATATCACCTATAAGCAAGACGTTAACAGATAGTGGAAGTATTGCCGACTATTTGGTCACTTGTCCTCTATCGGCATCTGTTGCTGCAACACCAAACGTGAAATCACTGAACATGACTGTACTGACTACCTATGGACAGAATGCATCGCTAACTACGTTTACTTATCATGAAACGTTAAACATTACAAGTGTTTCGCCAACAAACAGTTCAACTATTGGAGGAATACCCATACTCATCACAGTTAAAGGCATAGAGCCAGGATTTGATCTCTATGTGCGTTTCAGCGAACTTATTAGCTCAGTACCATGCAAGATTGTGAGTTACAACTTTGACAATGCATCAACGTCACTTGTGAACTGTACAGTACTTTCACATGCAAATGGCCCAGCCAGTGTCATGTTGAGCTACGACCAACAAAACTGGTTCATGCAAGGTGGACACCTATACGACCACGCAAAAGGGTTCAACAATGCGATCATGAACTATTACTACATTCCATGTGATGCAGGTTACACGGCACCAAATTTTGAAAAAGAGTGTACTGCATGCCCACCTGGAACATACAAAACTACTGCAGGTATATACTCATGCATATCATGTACGAATGGAACTTTTAATGAGTTTTACGCACAAAAGAATTGCACTGTATGTCCATTGAATACAAGTTCTAGAGATAACGCAACTAGTTTGCTTGACTGTGTATGTAACCCTGGTTTCCATCGAAACTCAAAACCAGTAGGCGCGTACTGTTTGCCATGTCCAATTGGTGGTAACTGCAGAGCATACAATACAACAATTCCACCTGCATTGAAAGGGTATTGGCATGCTGCAGAAGATCCATACAATTTTAAAAAATGTTTCCCTGCTGAAGCATGTTTAGGAGATGGATTCAGGAACTGTAGTACAGGTTATGATGTGAGAGCAGCTGTTTGTGGTATATGTGATGTTGGATATTACAAGTGGAGAAATCGATGCGAAGTATGTGGACCTGATGTCTGGTACAAGGCTATTCTAGCTGTTGTACTTGTGATTGTCATCACTGCACTCTTCTTTGCTATTTCTAGTGCCAAAGTGTCACATTTATCAAGTATCTCTATCGCAACAAGTTACTGGCAAATCATTTCGCTATTTGCTTCATTTGATGTACAATGGCCTGTAACGGTGAGTGGAACGTTCACCGCAGCTAGTGTAACCAACTTTAATGTTGATTTTCTATCACCATCATGTCTGTTCCCTACGATACCTCACTTTTTGAAGTGGATTCTAGTTACGTTACTACCATTCTACTTTTTAATCGCATTCATATTGCTATACATACTAGGAGAGATTCGTACTTTGATCGTGAATCGTACAGGCAAGTATATCACTATCAAGTACATGGCATTCCGAGAAGATAAACCATACGAGAACAAGAACAAGATAAAACGCTACATTGTAGTGTTTATACGATCCATACCAGTTACCATAATGAGTGCACTGATATGGTTACGTAATGCATTTGTATGGTTTATCAAAGCTGGTGCAACACGAGAACAAATGCGAAATTTTGGAAACAAGATAGTCAACTCGTACACTTCATTTTTAGCATTCATCTACTTGTTCATCATGAGTCAAGCAGCGCTTATATTTGTATGTACAGCACAACCTGATGGAACTAGCACGCTAAATGCATCACCTGATATCATATGCTTTGTTGGATATGGAGATTGGCCTAAAATGTTAGCGTTATCAGTTATCATGTATGTACTCTTTGGCGTAGGAGCAATCATGTTCTTTTTATCACTATTCTTGTATCAACGACACTTGAGACGAGTGAGAACTCGATTACTGGTACAACGAGCGCTATTACAACAGGAAGAGGACGATTCCATGAATATGAAATTGACCACAAAATTAGCTATTGTGGAACGTCGATTCAAAAACTTTAATATGCGTTTCAAGTTTATGTTAGCACGCTTCAAGAGTAGATTCTTCTTTTGGGAAGCCGTCATTACTGCCAGAAAGTTGTTAATAAGTATCCTGAGTACATTCCTGAGACCACTACTAGTAGTTGTATTTGGTATTGTAGTCATGTTCACTGCATTAATTCTCCACATGAGATTTGTACCATTTCGATACAAATTCCACAACATGATGGAATATGTTGTATTGGTTGCCACAAATATTGTACTATTATTAGGACTGTTATTCTATGTAGATACATTCCCAACAGATGCAGCGAAACAGTTTTGTATTTGGTTAGCGACAATTATTATTGTTGCAAGTGTTGTCTTTGTTGTTCTTATGATGGTTTTTGATGTCATTACTAGAAGATTAAAAGATAGGAAACTAGTCATGGAAAGAAGAAAAGAACTTGTTAGACGTTTTGGAGAAATGAAAAAAGAAGAATTGGAGAAAGAGTACAAGAAAATGTTCCCAAGTAAATTCGACACCAAAACGAAACAAATTGATGAATTGGATGAAGATTGGCAAGATGATCCAGAATGGGCGATCAGTTATAATACTTTGTTGGAAGGTGTTGAATGGAAAGTCATTACAAATCCACTAGTTGAAGATGCTAGTGAAAATAATGAGGAGATTGATTATGAAGCACTTGGTGTGTCTACTGTAGTCGATTTTTCGCTACCGTTCTATGACGATGATGAATCGATGAGTGACGAAGGCAAACATGAAACGATTCGAGATATTACTGACGACTTGTTCGGTATTACTCGTATTCGAAAGAAGATCAAGCAAGTAAAAAGTATAAAGAAGCCACTGCTCCAAAGAACAAAAACTGTACTGGAATAAACAGACAGGAATAGCTTTCTTGTAACAATCAGCTACGTTATTATCTCACTACTTTTGGTGAATACGAAAGATAAAAATAACAATGAAAACAGGTTCCATTCTTTTACTACTTGCTTTAGTGATTGCTGTTGCATATGGCTTCACCATGTTTAAGCCATCAGGCAGACGTTCCGATAAAAGAGTAAGTTAACTGCATGCACTAAAGTCGCAGAACAAGAAAACTGGTAGTATTAGCCAAAATCCATACAGTGACATTCTAAGAGCCAACAACGTATGGAATGATTACGACTTTGACCAATCGATTGGTAAAAAAGTGCCTAGAAACCAACGCGTACACTTTAGAGTGCCTAAAGCCAAGAAGCGTGGCATCCCATTCATACGATCGAACAAGATGGTCATCAAAGCTCCAAACGGTGAACTCTTTAACGCCAGACCTGGACAAAGCATTGATGTTACCGAAAGTATGCAAGCTAGATGGGGTCAAAACCACCATACCTTTGGGTTGAGAAAAGCAAACAATCGTGGTAGAGTTGAATTAGAGGAAGATCCTAGTCTCATTTATGGGTAAATAGTAAATATAATCATGTACTTATCTAAAACTCTCCAAAAGATCTATTATTTTCCTTTTCTCGTCATAAGCAGTACTTTCTTCCACAACGCTAAGTGCACCATTAATATCATCAGCTCCCTTCTCCAACACTTTTTCAATAACGTCCTTCCATCCCCACTTACACGCATACAACAATCCTAGATTCAAATTACAACCACTATGTATCATCACATCCAATACATCATACTGCTTATACAAACAAGCCTTACATATAGATTCTCCAATACTATTAGCACCTTTTTCCAGCATAAACTCGACAACTTCTGGTTGACCACCTTCACACGCTTCCAATAGTCCTCCATTCCAATCATTTGCTCCTTGTTTAATCATTAAATAAATAATTTCTGTATGACCACCAAAACATGCATATCGAAACCCTTCATTCCAATTGGTTACACCTTTTGTCATGAGTAATTGTACAACCTTCAAGTGACCACCTTTACACGCATGAGTCATGCAAGTACGCAAGTTATTAGCACCTTTTTGTAGCATGAGTTCGACAACTTGTGTATGTCCACCTATACACGCTGATAACATTCCTCCTTTCCAATTATCAGCACCTCGTTCAATCATCAATTTCACAATTTCGATATTCCCACCAGTACATGCACTAGATAATCCTCTATTCCAATCTTTTGCTCCGTACTTGATCATCAATTGTACAATATCCATTCTTCCATATTCTCCACCTGCGATCATTCCCAAATCCCAATTATTTGCTCCTTTTTGTACCAAATATTCAATCATTGAGAATTGTCCACCTTTACACGCTGCATATAATCCCAAATTCAAGTTATAGATTCGAGATAGTGTTTGTTGTTGTGTAGCGTTGACGACATCTGTTGCGAAACCTGTTCTTGTTGCCACTTCCAATAGATACATATCATTGTGTTGGCACGCGTACGCGAATACTTGATTACTCATTTCTACACATCGTTCTAATGTTCTAGTGATATATGGAATATCATAGGCTTCACATGCAGCAAGTACCATACCTTCCTTGTTGTTGGAAAAGTGATGATACAAGAACGCAGCAGTTGGTCGCTTCGAAGCGTCAAAAGTGACCATTCGAATGATTATTTCTATCATATCGTTCGAATATATTCCAGCTTTGTTCATCTCTTTCCTCATAAATTCATGAACTTGTTCTGCTGTATTTTCATCTCGTATGGATCGTATCTTGGATGTTCTTGTCGTGGTCATCAATTCGAAAAGTAACACTCCTGCAGACCAAACATCTGCACTTGTAGAATAGTTGCCGCTCATGACCTCCGGTGCCCAATAGTTTGATTTTCCGATATACATTGTCATCAATGACTCTTCACTGATATCACGAGCAGTATCAAAGTCATTTAGTACTACGTCAATATAACCAGAATTTGCATCGATCTTGTTAATGAGGATATTGTCGATAGAAACGTCACGATGAATAATTGGTCTTGGTTTTGCGGAATGTAACGTATTTAGTGCTTTGAAAATGTTTTTTGCGATTTGTTGTATCGTATCTTGTTTGATAGGCGTTCCTGCGTGTTTCATTTGTTCTAAATACTTCTCTAGGCCACCGTGTTTGTAATAATGCTTGCGTGTGAGTACATATAAAGAATAGTTTACCATAAAAATGTATAAGCATTGCTCATATTGTGACTTGTAGTGGTACGCTTCATATATTTTGGATAGTGGTCTACTTTTTGATGCTGCACGAATAAGGTTTAACGCCTCCCATACTTGATAAACTCTGTTGTCGTTTAGATTTCTATCTATGACTTTAAGCGCGTATTGTTGTTTCTTTGTAACATCCAGCACGAGATAAACTGATCCAACACCACCTTCCCCAATCTTCTTAATGGTTTCTACGTTACGAACTGTTTGCCCATTGACTACAAACTTGAATCGTTTCAAATTTTGTTTTTCAGGTCTTGTTTGAAGTACGTGCAAATCTTCTACCTGTACAGCGATGTTATTGCCCATGCACTGTAGAGTTCTAACTCTTACTCAGATTTTGTTTGATGTTATTGAAAACTGACATAGTAAACTCTAGCGCAAGTTGACCTAGCATCAACTAATTTATTGAAACATGTCAAACCAGAACTCTACCAAAGAGAAGTTGGACCAAGATGTAGACTATTATGAAGTGTTAGGAATACCGTCAACTAGCTCTGCGAGTGATATCAAGAAAGCATATAGAAATCAAGCAAGGATATACCATCCTGACGTAAACGATAGCCCAGAAGCAGAACAATTATTCGTTAAAATACAAAAAGCGCACCACGTACTCACTGATGCACAGTTAAAAGCAGAATTCGATGGAATCATAAAAGCAAAAGTATTGCACAAACAACGACTAGAAGGAATGAACTCTAAACGGCGACTTCAACGCGAGGAACTTGAGCAACGTGAAGAAGCAGCAAAACGTGTAAAACTAGATGGCGGAGTCGAATTTGTGCAAAATAATTCAACTGTTAAAAAACCAGCAGACCCAAAGAAACAAGCCGAAAAAATACGAGAAAGTGGAGGATATGACGCGTTACACAAAATGTTCCAAGCAAAGCAAGCACAAAAACAAACACAATTGACTGCGAAACCAAAATCTGTAGACGTTATCGTGAAGTGGAACAAAACAGGGACCATGAAAAACAAACTCGTAGACGATAAACTGTTACAAGAGGTATTCGAAACACTATTCGGACCAGTGTTAAACGTTGTCAAGATAGAAAAGAAGCGGAAGGCAATAGTCACGTTCCAATCAGAGTTACATGCTCAGGCAGCAACAGAGTATTGGCGCACCCATCCAGAATCTGAATTTATGTTCGATGTTACACCTGTATCAACTGAAACTACCAGAGAAACACCTGTAGAACCCAACAAAACTGATTACGAAAGTATCACACTACAGCGGCTCCGACAAATGTCAGCAGAACGCAAGCAAAGAGAGGAGCTATTAAAAAACAAAGCTCATGCGAGTACGT
>JAESGV010000420.1_pt1 | contig 18929 bp, 17 predicted proteins | sample 9269781 | NCBI WGS metagenome assembly JAESGV01 (sample SAMN15741586, study PRJNA653496) | algae metagenome | isolation source: Tildeniella torsiva UHER 1998/13D and co-occurring heterotrophs from... | place: Slovakia: Slovak Paradise National Park, Hrabusice, Kosice Region | collected 2000-01-01
TTATGACCCAGAGTCAGCACGTGGTGTAAGTAGAGAGTTAGTAACTGGGAATTTGGAAAAACGGAAAAAGAAAATTGAAGAAGAAATACCAGTCATTGTACCGGCGTGGCAATCGATAATACAACTCACAAATCGATTAGCGTCGCAACAACATACAAAAGAATTAACAGCCGTACAAGTCGGTGTTACATTTAATCCCGAAGAACATGTCATTGCACCAGTCGCACCACTAAAAGTCAAAGGCAACAAGGCATCCGTTGCAGATAGAAAAGAAAAGAAAGAAGAACCCGCGCAAGAACGATCATTATCTCCACAAACTATGGCATCGCTAATTGTTGCTCGTAGTAAAAGTCCACTCGTCAATTGGCAAACTCCACTAGAAGATGATGACAGAAACTATTACGACGATCCTATTGAAGAAAAAGTCGAAAAACCAAAAAAGAAAAAGAAGAATGATTCGGTCATACCGAGAGGTATTTTGGAAGATATAATCGAATTCAAAGACAAAGATGAAATGGAAACGATACAACATAAATTTAGTTTGGGATTATCGTTAAAAATGGCACTATGGTTAGCGACAAGTCGGCGGAAATTACATAACCGATATGAACAAGCACGGAAATATATTATCAAATTGGCAAAGAAACGTGGGATACATACTCACATTGTAAATGAACCATTACGAGAAGGATTACCCGATGATGATGATTGTGTACCTCCAGAGCAACCCCATTACTATCAACAAGGAAATTTACAAATGTACACGAGTGAAAATATTCGTCGACGATTAGCATTAAAACAAGATCCAAAAATTCAACAAGTCATAAATCAGTGGTGGAGTGCTACCGTAAAAGTGAAAAACAAACCACATATCAGTAAGAGAACATACATGTCATTAGGTATGGCAGTGTACACAGTCATGATGCCAGCAAGTACTGGTAAAACACTAGAAGATGCACGTAGAAGTACAGAAGAAGATTGGGTTCAAGATACACGTGGAAGTCACATACAAGCTATGGATTACAAACAGTTTTATACGTCCATTTTCCAACTTGCTGATATTTGGTGTGAATCTATTGATTTGAATGAATATGTCATGTTTTTGACATCGTTATTTGATGCTGTATATGTAGATGCTACGTTACCAAAAGTAATTAGTAGACACATTGATAGAGATTACATTAAACAGTTGTTACTGCAAGGTGGTGCAACTGTGATACCACCACCACCGCCACCACCTGCAAAAGAGCGAAAAAAGAAACCTTTCAAGCCGAAACGGAAAAAGATTCGAACTCCAGTGACACCTTCTACTACTGGTACACCAAACACACAACGAACGACGAAAAGTGTCAAAGCAAAAGAAAAACTTTTAGCAGAGCCAGCACCTACTCCACCTCGATTAGTAGCAAAAGAAACAGATAGTGGATCAGATTCTGATGTTTCACAACCAAGACATCCACGCGTCTACGTTACAAAAAGTGTAACTAACAGTCCAGTTGACAAATCATCAACGTTACTAGAACATGAAGAGCTGGCGATTGGCGCGTGGGAAGATGAAGAACAACAAGAAGTCGTGAAAAAGAAAATTGTTTCGAACAAACAACGCAGTGAAGCAGATCGTAGAAGAGAAGAACAATTGAAACATGCGAGACGATTATCTAATCGAAAAGAAGAGCCAAAAATAGAAACACCAGTACAAGAAGAACCAACGATAGAAGAGGAAGAAGAAGAAGAAGATGAAGATATTTCACAAGTGGTGAACGAATTGGCGAAACGAGCACATGATAAATCCATCCATCGTGGGTTATTAGAAGTGTTAAACCAACACGATAATTTTGTACTAGAAAGAACAATTTTTTCAAGAATGATTTCGAGTTTGAATAACGAAACGCCATTGTTAAATGATTCACCAATGAAATTGGGAAGTGAGTTGGTGACAATGATGCAAAATGGAGTGATATCAGATGTGTATCAGACGTATATGCGACAAAAGAACAAATTGAATCCATTGGAACTCATGGAAGCTTTTTTACAATTAAAACAAAAAGGAGCAAAAAGACCATTATCAGGAAGTGTAAGTACCACCAGGAAGCAACATCAATCAAGACCATCAACTGCTCCAGAACCAAAATTTTCTCGTGCGAGTAGCGCTGCTTCCTCTCGATATAGTTCACGAGCAACTACCGCATTAGGATTTGAAAAAACAATTGAAGAACAATTAGGTGCGCGACTCGTATCGAAAACAACGTGGAACAAACTTATTGAAATATCGAATTCATTACTAGCCGATGATCAAATTGAAGAAATACAAGAACAAGTGAAACAATTATCACCGAAACACGTTCCGAACAAATTAACAACCAATTTGGATGATAAGAAAATTTCACAAGCACAAGATAATGATTTGGTAATTTATGAAACAACAAGAAAAACACCACAACGACCAAAGGGAAAGAGTGCACCACAACGAAGAAAAGTTCAAGAACCTATCATGGCACCGGAACAAGTCACTCCACTGAAATTACCAATTGTTCGTGATACTGTTCAAATTACTCAATTTAAAATGATACAAGACCCAGAACCTAGTTACCGATCGGGAATATCAACAAATAGTGAGTATGACAATTTTGATGAAATTGTAAAAGAGATGAATATGAATGGAGGAATTACTGCACGTTCCAAAGCATCAGATTTATCTTCTTGGTGGGACGAAGACCACGATCATACAAAAGATGTGATCATTGCAGAAAAAGAGTCTGTATTCACACCCATTAGTACAGCAAGATCAGTAATACCGAAACCTATTTCGGCATTTGTTTCACCGAGAAAAGACAATGATGAATTTAAAGTATCAGTAGAAGATTTAATGAATAGTAATCCATTCTATGTTCAAGTAAAAGATCCCAGTACCGCATTAGCGGATCGAATTCGTGAAAAGAAATTATTAGAACAACAGAAGTGGGAACGGTTGTATGGACATAAGAAAGTGTCATCTCCGTACAAAGTGGACAAACAACCTCCTCCAACTACACCTAGTAGTGGTAGTGTGAGAAAGTCATGGTATGTACCACCTAGTACACCAAAGAAAGTTGAAGCACTACCTGTTGATGAACATCAAGAATCTGTACTGGAACAATTGTCAATTCCGATGGAACAAATTATGGAAGAGTTGGCAGAAGAAAAGGAACAAAATGAAACAAATGCGCTTCCACCGCCGTTGGCGATCGCTCCAAATATGTTTATTAGACCATCAACGGCACCGACTTCGATACGACCAGAAAGAATTACGAAAAATACATTTAAAGCGAATTTTCCATCTGAAGAACAGAGAAAGAGTATTAGCATGGATGATGTGAATCTAAAGAGACCAGAAACAGCGTCACCGTCCATGTCGAGAGGTAAAACACCAACAAGGGTTCGGTATCCACGAGAAATAGAAGATGCCAAAGCACCAGTTGAAATGATAGAAGATTTAGTTGGTCAGCCCGTTCAAGAAAATTTGGCAGGAATTAGACAACTGTTGCAAAGTAAGAAACGGAAAAAACCATTTTATAATGAACCAAAACCTGTACCACTACCAGTATCTAGATTAGTCATAAAAAATACGTGACATTTAATGATATGAATACCTTGATAATACACCCTGTACACGAAGCTCTTCGGAAGTGAAAAATTGAGCTGCGTCTCGGATCTCACTGATGAGTGGATCTTGCCACTTGGGAAACTTGTGTCTGTTCAAAATTACATCTTTCAATTTTTGACATTTTCCAAAGAAAGTTTGTGCATTTGCTCCTGCTTGGCACCAATCTAATAATGTACTTGTTTGTCCACACATGATGCATTGTAGGAGGTACAACACCAACGCACACTTTCTTGTTCCTGCGTACAATGCTTCAGGTGTACATGTTGGACTCTTTTTGACACCATTCAAAATAGCCAATACTCGAGTAACAATTTCGGAAGCATGATTGAAAATCGAAGCTTGTTGAGAAAATCTTGTTCCCAAAATTGTTTCAATTAAATGTAAATATACTTGCGCTGATAGTTCTAGAAGATGTTTCGAAGGTGATACTCGATATGGACAGAATATTTGACTGATAAAGAATAGCATTTGTGGAAGTTCAGCATGATAGTTGTGCTCGCCAGCGTTACACTCGTACAATCCTCTATCTACGAAATCAAACGTAATTTTTCGAACTTGTTCCAAATAGTTTGCATCGTCCAAGTGAGTAGCGATAGCATCCAAAATTGCATCGAAAAACTGTTCCTGTGACATATCAAAATCTACTACATCTACACTAAACTTGTATTTCAATGCATGACCAAACAATGTGAGTAAATCTTTTTCATTAAAGTTTCCATTTCTAAACAAGGTTAAAACAGTCGAAAACGAAAACTAACCTTATTCTTGTTACGAGAGCATCATAGCGAGATGTAGATTTCTGTTGTAACGTACTGGTAACTTTTTCATCTTCCATAGCGACTGCTGGTTTACTAGTCCCATCATGAAAGTACTCAGTCGTGATATTGTAATTATCAAAAAAGTTTGGAAAATGTGGTGGAAGTTCCTGCTTCTTTCCATGTATCAATTCAAAAAACTTGACAACTTGTTCTTCAAGATCTTTTGTAAATTCGACACCTACTCTATACAATTGATTTCTCATCATTAAATATTGTTCCGTGTATCGTTTCACCAAATCTACTGGTTGCTCCTTGTACTTGTGCTGTATGAGCATGTAAAACAACTTCCATGATGGCACTGCCAAGTGTGGACGAAGTTCTCTCTTGCGATTCACTAGTAACTCAACGCGTGGTACAGTTCTTGAAAAGTCATCCCATGATTTGATGCAGAAAAGCTCTTTTGATAGTAGTAATTCTGTTATCAATGTGTTCTTGAATTTGAGATCTTGAGTGGTATTTAGTAAAGTGATAATCGTTTCGACTTTGGTTTCATCTACTGCCAAATATGGAATCAGCTTGTCTGCGACGTATCTTGTATTATCTTCTACGATATTGTACATTGACTCTAGTAAGTGCACAGCAGAGTTGAATAGAATCTTGTTCGATGCAGCGTGTTGTAGAATGTACACAATTCTCTCTGTGATAAGATCTAGAGGGCTTCCTGTTGCAAATTTCGTCGCTATCGATTGTAGTTCCCATCTATGCAAATACCCTCCTAGAATCGTCTCTCGTTTGATCTTTCTAGTGTTCTCCTCTTCCAACAATTTATCAAGTTTTGCTTTGTTGACCGGTAGAGATAGTACATACTTTGTATCGTCGTGAATAATCATAGCAGTGTATACAAACAAGTATGTGAGCTCTGGGTGAGTGAGGCAACCCTCCATGTACTTTAAAAAATCTTTTGGCTCACGTGGTACAAGAATGTTGTATCTTCCATACTTACTACTTGGGTATCCACTCGCAATTTGTAATAATGTGTTTCCTACAATCGTAATTATTCGTCTATCTTCCATCGTTGGCTCAATACCTCCAATATTTTCCATGTATCGTTTGCGCAAAATTGTCATTAAATTTTTGGTTACGTTATTTGTCGCTACTGCTCTCGAACGTTCCATTAACACTCCAATCTTGCTCAAATATCTCATTATGTTCTCGTTGTGTGTTTTAAATCCGTTTGGTGCTTCTGGTGTGTTGTTGATTATCGAAAATGCTGTATTTTCCAAGTCTAGTGGTAATAGTGATGGCGAGTCATCATGTGTGATAGAGAATTGTATTTCGTATCGACAATCATTGTATCCCTCGTACGTGGTGGGTAGTTCGTCTACTTTGTTATATTTATGTGAAGATAAAATAGGATTGTGATTAATGTTGTCTTCTATCACGCGTGGAGGTACTGTGTCACGTTGTCTCAGTCTAGAAAAATAGTCTTCTAATTGGGCGTCTGTTATATGCCTTTCGTGAATCCATTTATCTGTGTTCGTTGATGGAAATCTCACTTGATATCTTCTGTTTTTACAAGTTATTATAAAACCTTCGTCAACAATCTGTTCTTTTGATGCATTTGAATTCGTTTTTATATTCGAAGTGTCTGGTTGTTCACTCTTGCTCTCGTGAGAAATTCTGCGACGTTTTCTCTTTGGTTGGTCTTTTGCACTAACCAGTAGCGGCTTTCTTCTACCTGGCATGTTCTGCAAGGATTTAAAAAAGTTTGTGTTCGGGTTGACAAAACAATGTTAGAAGGAACCCAAGAAAACTTTACACCACATGACTTCTGATAATATGGACACCACTAGCGACGAAATCGACATTCTGGACGATGACTCATTGCAATTCGCAACAAGACATACTAAATCGAACTGGAATTGCACGGATGAAGGTGGGGATGTTTTCACCAAGCTTACGCCATTCAAAGAAAAATCACTTAAAGAGATGGCACATGAGTACGCGAAAATGCACGAACAAATACAAGCGCATAGTTGCAATTCAACTTCACAGAATGCTGCTACACCTAGTACATTTACTGAAGACGATTATAGATTTGAGGACGACGATGAGGAATCTAAAATACTTAACGACGCGAACGATTTAGTACGATTTGCATACAACACATCAGAATTTAAACAACAAGAACAAGAAAAACTCGTGCAACTGATGGCAAAATACTCTGAGAAAGGTTCAGTAGGCGGACTTCTTGACGACGATCCAGTAAAACGAGAAAAGCAACTAGATGCTATGTCAGATGCTGATTTATTGGCGACCTTAGAGTGAATCTAACTTTTTGACTTGTACTTACGCACCAGAATTTATTTTAAAGAAATAAATACACCTTTACTGTAAATCAAGAGAGTCGAATCTAAACTCGAACAAATTTAAGATGTGCAGAGTTACTAAAACGAGTGTTCTTGATACGCACGTTCTATTCCTGTAAGAATTGTCGTATGCATAAAGTCCAAAGTCTCCTCTAATCGATGTAGATTCACATTTACATGAGTTGCAAATCCAGTTTGTTGTTGGTCCAAATACTCCTGTATAAACACAAAGTTTTGCGACAAGGTTTCCAGCCTCTCATCAAAATCTTTTCCAAGTGATTGAATACTTCCAACTGCTCCTCTACTCGACAACCATTGTTCAAAAAACAAGTGATGCTCTTCTTTCTTTTGTATCGTTAAAAAGAATGCCATGATGAGTCCCTTCTTTGGACCTTTGGTTTCATTTTGTTCATCATCATCAACATCATCGTCTCTTATCTCTCTATAGGGTAGGTTGGACCGTTCTTTTGTGTTTCCGCGAATAAAACTTCGTTGGTCGAGCAAGTCAACGATCAAATTGGGATCGATATGCGAACCTTCTATGATAATTGCTTTACCTTCCTCTAAACATTTTTCTATATCTCCATTTAACGCTACACAGTTATTACAATTGACATGATCGTACCTTCGCGCATAAAAATACATTCTTTCTTGTACTGCTCAATAAATTCTTTTTTTGATGGTAACTGGTGGAACCAGACGGGAACACTCGGTGCGTCAGTGTTTAGACTACTGACCAAATCCAAAACGAGATCCGTTTGTAGTACGTTCGGAATATTTAACCGTTCTCCCAGTTGTGTTGCCAATGTTGATTTTCCAACACAACCTGTTCCGAACATGAGTATCATCAACGGAACGCGTTTTTGATGAAACCTTGTCATTAGTTTGTATCTTAGAATTGGTGTTTCTCCGTAACTGCAATTTCTCATAATCATAAATAAGTGTTGTTCTAGTTCCGCTTGCGTTACATCGAGTCTGTTTAGATCGACTAATCGCTTTTTTAGCTCCAAACTAATTTTTAAACTGTCTGTAAAATTGACGTTAACCGCAGTAAGGATTCTACTGACAATAAAACGACTCAGAACATAATAATGATTATCTAACGAGACTTTGACTTTGACAAAATCGTATTTTGAAGAAGCGAGTTTTTTCTGACCACTAGCGCGAATGCGAGAGTCTTCTTTAGCGTGTCGTAACTGTCCAGATTTACCACCGTCGGACGAAGAGTTAGTCTCTATTGCAAGCTTAGATTGTGTTGATTGTGACATTTGTTGTAATCTCTTATTTTTATTTTCTTTGTTTATTCCCACACCAAAACAGCAAAGTGGTTTGGTCCTGCAGCTCCTACATCCACAACTCTTCTTGTAGAAAATCCCTTGAGCTCCATTGCGAAATCTGACGCAGTGGCTAGCAGTTCTTGATCGTAGCAAGTACCACTAAAGTAAACTTTACCTTCTCTGCTAAGAGCTATAGTACCATTCACTCCTGATCCTATCTTGACTATGTCTTTTATATTTGTAATAAGTTTGTATCCCGAGCTAACCTCACTGCCTGCATGATAAACACGTCCATCCTTTGTCAACAATGCAGAAAAGCATCCGTTTGATATCATACTCACCTTATCACGGAAGTCTTGCAGCTCTACAGGTTTTATTATTCTATCTGTTTTCTCTACTCCACATCTACCATCACGATTAAAACCAAATGCAAACACTCGGCCATCTCTAGTTAGATAGTGCGTATGCCAGCCACCTACAAATACATCTTCCACATTGTGAGCTACAATACCAAATCTCTTGTCTGTTTTCTCTCTACCAAGCTCTCCCCACTCTGTCTTTTGACCCATAGAATACATATCTCCATTTTTTAAGATGATCATGCAAACATCGTTGTCACCTATACCTCCAACGTGTATACTTTTAATGTCGAGTGTAGTAAAATATGTACTAGTTATTTCACTGTAATCACCAGTTGTGAAGGTTTCACTATCCCAAGGTTTTCCAATTCGTAACAACTTGTTATTATCTGTAAGTACCATCGCTCGTGCTGCACAATTTGACGCGGCTATCTGTTTGATTTTGTATGCTGGCAGTAGTTGTACCACTCCATTATAGCTCTCGTGTGGTCTATCAATCTTTTGTCCCTTTGCGAAGAGTTCTCCATTTTCTTTACATTAAAAGAGTAAGGGACATATTACCTGTTAGAAAAAAATTCGTACCCCTGTATGTGGTATTTCCACCTGCAGTTGCGATAATATTTTTGTTATCGAGTTCTATTGTCGATTTTTCACCCATGCCGTCTTTACCGATAATGTACACTCTATTACAGGGTAGTCTTACTTGCTGCTTGAGTCCAAATGGTAACTGCTTAAATAATTGTTGTGCGCTGTGCCCATCATAGTTTAGAAACACGACATCAGCGAAACTCATGTTCTGGTTGTCCTTGTTTACAAGTAAATGTTTATTCTGTTAGATTAATGGACTCCCTCGGTGAAGCCAATGGTGATGTAGGAGATAGTATCGGTGTCTCGCCGCCTTTGCTCAACGATTCTAACAAATTGGGAAATCCACATGCCATTTTCCAAGTAGAACTCTGCCCATACAATAACATTGTTTCTCCAGTGACAGCTTTTTCGTGGTACTTCTTTCTCAAATCATGGAACGATATAGGTCCAATAGGTTCATCCGTAGAGTCAAGGTAATACCAATCATGAGCGAATTGTGGAGGTACCAATGAATCTTCAAATTCTTTGCGTCTAGTTAGCTCTTCTAATTGCTTCACTTCCTCTCTCATTGTCGCTGTAACCGGAGAAAGTGTATTATTCAGATCTAGCGTCACTGTTTTCATCTATTTTGTTAATTTTTGCAATAGGCTTACTCCATCTACAATAGTTGAAAGCTTTGCGCTCACTTGCATCATATTTCCTATAAATTGTTCTACCACTCCATTATACGTTGTCGTTCGACTATCTACAATTTGTCTCATGTGGTTCTTATTTAACACTGTAATCTCCGAAAACTCTTCTTCTTTTTGTTTTAGATTCTCTTTTAGTGGTGGTAATTTTTGCGCAGTTGTAGGTGTTTGTTTTTGCTCTACTTCTTCGACACGTTCTTTATGATAGTCACGCTTACAGTTAATAGTCTCGTGATCAAACGTACCTCTAGTTCAATATTCTTTCGTTTTGTGTGTAGCTCTTTTAGTGGTTGGAATTGGAATAAAAATTCGTTTGTTGGATTAATAATATCTTCTACAACTTGTTTTTTCTATTGATAGAGTGAATAAACGTAGATCGAACGTACTATGGGTGCAACGACTGCACCTTCAAAATCGAGTGCCATAGCTGTTAATTGTTTCGCGACTAGTCTGCTTAGCAATGACGTTTGTTTGTCTTCTTCCGCATCTTCATCCGGTGTAGCAACGAGCATCCCTCTTACTCGCGATTCTTCCTCTATATCACATTCTAAACTAAAAACCTCCTCCACGTCACGCGCTATTAATTGCATACTCAAACTGCGAATATTAAAGCTAACTAACACTGTTATACCTTAGTTGTTGAAAGTGTTCTATCATTTGTTCAAAATGTTTCGCCATATCTGTACTAACGCGTTGCAATTTATCAGTACTGCGCGTTAGCATTTCGTATTCTTCATCCGTTGCTACAACACTTTTGCCAACTTTTTGTTTGAACAATTGTGATTGTCGGATAAACGAAGTCTTGATATTCTTCATTGTCTACGTTGATGATACGTTTGTAAGATGTCGCAAAAAGTCGCTCAACTACAGAAATTGATTGCTTTACATACTATTACGTGGTCGTTTGTTATATTCATTCACAGCATCAGTACCACCCTCTCCAATCTCTTCTTGTTGTTCTTCTTGTGGAGCATCATCTTCTACACGTTTAGAACTTCTAAAACCAGCGTCTGTAACACGGTAGTATCGTTTTCCTGTCTTTCCATCTTTCATCTTTGATACTCTTATTTGTGTTCTCCTTGTATGATCAAACTCGAGATAGATCTTGTTTGTAGCTTGGTGAGACCACGTTTGACCCAACGCAGGTGTCAAATACGAAGTGTTTTGATCTGTTTCAACTTTTGTTGTAACTTGATTCATAACAATAACAGCACAGCCGTGTTCTTGTGCGATCTTGAGTAACTGTTGACCCAAATTTGCCAGTAAACTTGTTCTATGTCTCATACTATTTACTCCACTTGATTCAAATCCGTAACGGAAGTGAAACGTAACACTATCGAGTACGATTACTTTTACAGGCACTTCTTGTTGTTTGAGATACTCTGGCAAAATGTTTATCAATGCACACTGTTCTATATAGTTGTATACACGATAGTATTGAATATTCGAAAGTATTTGTTCTGCATTCATGGCACTAACGACTGCTAATTTGTTTTCGTCATCTTCTGCACTCGCACGAAGGTGATCTATCAAACCATTTGCAATTTGTTCAACTCTATCTACCATGAATGAACCTTCGGTGTCAATATAAATCGCACCACCAGCACATCCGCCAAACTCTGCTGGTATTTGAGCATTTACAGCAAGTTGCATTCCTAATTGAGTTTTTCCAACACCTGGTACACCGCCTAGAAATGTTAAACACTAAATGATGTCCGCCTACATCTGTTACAGATCCACAAGGAATACCTCCACTTAATAACTCTGCGTCTAGTTCTCTGCATAAAGTAGCCAAATGTTCTCTATTTTGTTCAAATAAATCCAAACCGGATGCCATGTTAGTAACTGGTGCCGACTGCGTTTGAGTTGGATTATTCGCCTGTGATAAAATAATTGATGGTTGCGCGCTGATGGATTGTTTCGTTCCTGATACATTTTTTATCTTATTTAAAATTGTTTGCGCTTCTTTGTGTGACACACCAGCTTCTTTTGCAAGAGATGTAATTGTTTGACCTTTGAAGTCTTCTTGCGTTCGGAAACTTGCTTTGACTAGTTTATCAACGAGCTGTTTGTTCAAATCTAACGTGGATAGGAACATAAAATCGCCAATGTCTGTTGTGTCATACGCGTTCATTTCGCTTTCTTGTTGGAATTATTGTAAGTTTTTGTAATACTAAATACGAACTTCTCTTCGCCAAGTTGCTAGATGCCGTATCTAGAGATACTTACAGCTCTTTTTTGGTAAATTCTAATTTATTGTTGCTAGATAGCAGTAAATTCGTTGTACTCTTGTGGAGGGGCTGGGTTGTCATTAACAATAATCTCCTCAACTGCAAATGGTTCATATGTTGATGCCTTTTCTTGGAAGCAAGAAAGCAATGCACGTAGCTCTGTAGTAATTATGGGCTCTGCTTCGATTTCATACATGATAGCACGACCAACACCACTGTGTACGAATATGAGTAACCTGTTCCACCAGTGCTTCAAATCAACGTGATCAATTAATTGCGTATGCAAATTCTCAAATACACGTGGGATAGAGTACGCATCTTTGAAGAGTTTACTACGCAACTTGTTGAAGAACAGTTTCCCTTCAGCTACTGCATTCAAGAAATTTGTTTCATATTCGCCTTCAATAAAGTTGATCTTATTCATAATGCACTTTGATGCTACTCGTGGTATCCATTGTTGATCTGCATGTGGTTTCAAATCCTTGTTTATCATCTTGATGTAGCGAAACTGACCACCCAAGTCGTAATCCTCAAACGCTCTAGGATTAATCAATTTAATGATACCATTCTTTGCGTCTTCATAACCAGTTCCTGTTGGATCGATCAAATATGGTGGATTGCCAAACATTTCCAAATAAAGCGCGCTCATCGTGTAGTCACGATGTTGTGTATCTTCCTTGTAAGACCACCCGTACATGTACAAATTGTCTTTGTCGATCTCTTCTCCAATCAAGCTTTCATGATCAATACGATCCGATTTGAACATGGCAATATCTAAATCTTCAAGAGTGTCACCTTCTTTTCTCATCACTTTGAGTTGACCAAATCGTTTCGAAGGTCCAGAGTTTCGGAACGTGCTCTCAGATAAAACCTCACCTTTGAACCCGAAAATATCTTTTAAAAGCATTTCTAACGCAGAGTACGGAGCTGCGATCACTAGATCGACATCAGCTAGTGGGGCTTCCAAAATTGCATCTCGTACAGCGCCACCTGTGATTGCTACAGAGTATATAAGTCCTTGTTGCTCAAATAATCGTTCCATGATACCGAGGAGTGATTTCCCTCGAATAGTGAGTGATTTGATCTTGTCCATCACGTACATGTGAGCTCTGGTTGCATCGTTATGCACTGTTGCGGTATAGTCTACTGGTGTAAAGATTCCTCGAGTGTGCTGCAACTTGTCTTTCAAAAGTTCCTCTTTTAGTCTATCCATTGTCGCAACGTTGTAGTATCCGCTTTTGACTTGCATATTGTTCGCATTGAAACCTGAAAGAACCTCTAGTTGACCTTTCGAGTCCTGAACTATGATTTTGGACTCGATAGTGTAACCCTTGAATGTGAGCTCCTCTTTCTCTCTTGTGAACTTTGTATGATTGGGTATGAATCTCCAAAACAAATGTTTGTTGCGGAGCACTTGCTCTTGTGGTGCAATAAACTTTAGTTTGGGCTCGAGTGTGACATTTGTTACGGTAACAGTAAAGTTGCTCTCTGCAGGATTGTAAATAAGAATTTTGAATCCAAAATGTGTAATTGTGTGCTTGACTTCTCTGTTTTCGTACTTGCACTCGACGACAGTTTCACCACTGCGGAGGCGAACTGCGTTGTTGTGAGCAGCGACGGGTTCCCCTAAATTATGTACTGGAAACATCTCTGATAAAGATTTGTTATTTTCCCTTTTCTTTACTACACTTGTTGGAATTGATATCTGAACATTGTTCTCTTCGATTATGCCTTGCAAATCGAAAGAAATATTGGTTTGTACTGAAAATTTTAGAACGTAGTCACCAGCACGAAGAGGGTCTGTGTGAAATTTACAAACACTGGATACAAAAACATCTTTGCGTGCTGGTGCTGCAATCTCATACCGCCAACCATTAGCGACAGGAATTATAGTTGGAGTTACGCCAATAAAGTGATGTGTCCACTTCTCTTGATTGTACGGGCCTCCTACAACATGTGCATTGTGGTCACCGTATGGTACCTCTGTCATATTTGTTGGTTGAGGTTTGAAAACAAGCAGCGAAACGTGAAAACAAACAAGTTTTGTCCAAAAGTAAAGCAAAGCAAAGCATCATTTCCAGGAAAAGCCCATTAAGACTACTTAAGCAACACAAACTTTTATTGTTTGGGACGAAAGCTACTCTCGCACCCTTACCTATCATGATTACACTAGCATAGATCCACAAACATTGTTAGTTCGACAAATGCACTGTGCAACTTGAACTGCCAAAAAGGGTGCCGTTATGGCATTGGTACCTCTTTGACATTTTGCAGAAAGCGTTGATGAGACGATAGCTTTGAACTAACCAACAAGTGTTGGCATTGGTGGTCACCAAGGGGTACCACCATAGAATCTCGCTAACTCTCTCAAACTAACACAGATTTTGCCGAGGAAAGGACACGTTTCGAACCCACGTCCTGTTACAAACTTCTCAGAGTGCACTTCAGGACTTCTTAACGGCTGTACTACCTTTGCACTCCTACCTACCATGTTTATACCCAAGTACAGATCTATGAGGAAGCATCATAAAGCGACGACAGGCAATGCACAATAGTTAACAAGTGATTTTGTAACCATGGCGATTATGGAGGTCGCTGGTGTTGTTTGGTGTGTTTATGTGAAATGAAAAAAGTCGGTTATAATGTCGGCATCAAATACATAGCACATTATTAGGTGCCTACATTGAGATCCATTTTGTTCGTAGTGATAGTGATCGGTCAGGCGTTTATCTTGCGTGTCTTGTGGAGTATTGTTTCTGTTTGCCTATATGATTCGGAAATTTATACCAACGTTGCGAGTTTTGATGTCCTACAGGCTGTGTGGTTTGGATGTTCAGATGTAGGTTATTTTTCATTGAGGAATAGTCTCGTCAAAAACGTAGTATTGAAGTGATATTTTGTGTATGCAGTACTTGCTGGGGAGGCGCGAGCGTGCTTGATACTTGATAAAATGGAACGTGTGGAAATCAAACGATGACTCGGTACCAACGTGCAAGCTACAGTTCTGCGCTGTGTTTCGATCACTGATGCGTCCCAGAGCTTTGTACGAAACGTGATCTGATGCGTTAACTCTCCCAAATAAACAAAATTCGGTTTTGAAAGTACGCGACTAGTAAGTCTCCCACATGGTTAAAGATTGTGTTAGTTTTGTAACTAACTTGTTTACTTTTTTCGCTTTTGAATTTCTGCAAACAAGCTGTTCATTGATACAGGTGCGCTTTTTTTCTTTTGGTGAACTACTTTTGTTAACATCTCTTTCTTGCTGTCCAAATCAACAGCAAATTTGCAAAGGTACTCTAAGTTCTTTTCGCAATCGGCGTCAGTAAGCACTGTAAGCGAATGATCGTCGTTATACCACTCTAAGTGCACAAGTCCTGTGGTTCCTGTTAATGCCTGGTTCTCAATTAGGTGTTTAGGAATCGTTTTTTCTTCTGTACCGTACGCCATCACTATTGGAACTCCGACAGGCCATGGTTTACTCGTCCCCATAGCAGATATCAAAACAGTTGGGCCTGCCCAGCTTCCAGTACATAATAATTCCATACTGTACTTCCCACCTCTTGACGATGCCACGAGAACTGTTGGCTTATTCGTACGTATTGCTTCTTCGATAACATTTAAGCCTTCTTTAAAATGTTCTGTTTCATTAAGTGGCATATCCGTTTCTGTTGGTTCCGGTACTTTGCAAAGTATGACATTTTCTATTCCAAGTTTTCTCTTCAAGTATTCGTGCTTCCCACCGCCTAGACCTTTGTCTATACAGAGAACTTTCATTGTTTGTGTTTGTGCTTACAACAATAAAGCATAGCACAATAACATGATCTGCAGCAAGTTATATTGTTTAATGTGTTGCTTGTTTCTCGTGGAAATTTGTCTTGCTCTGGTACGCTTGGCATACACGAAGAACTAATGGTTCTTGGAACATACCTCCAACAACTTGCAAACCAATTGATCCACCACTACTAAACTCACCACAAGGAACACTTGCACTTGGTTGTTTCGTCAAGTTAAATGGATACGTGAACGGTGTCCAAGTCCACCAACGTTTCAAATCGACGTCATCCCAAAGAGCACTCTTACGACCGGTGCATACTTGGGCAATATTTTCAGGAACTTCCAACTCTGCGCCAAATGGTGGAATAGGTAACGTTGGTGTTACCAGTACATCATACTTTTCATGGAATAGATCCATCTCAGAACCCATTTGTGCTCTCATAAACTCTGCTGCCATGATATCTACACCAGTAAGTTTCTTCCCTTGCTGAGCAATTGAAAAGAGTCCCTTATCGACGAAAGGTTCTAACTCTTGTTCTGATTTTTCCAATGTGAGAACTTTTCTGTGTACCAAGTGAGCTGCTCCAGTAAGCCAAAGCGATTTGAATGTCTTGTAAATGTCGAATTTGGCAAGTGGGAAATCATCATCTACATTTGTGATTATTGCTCCTAATTCTTCCAAGACTTGTACTGCTTGTTTAAACGCAGAAAGTACTTCTGGATGAACGTACTGTACGTAACCTCCCATATTTGTGCTCACCGCAACTCGTAACCCTTTCACGCCGTCATTTAGTTTAATCGAGTATGGTCGATCTTGACGATTCTCTTTGTGAGCTGGATACAAACTATACCAGTCTAATGGATCTGGTCTTCCAATGACATCCATGCAAAGAGCAGTATCTTCAATTGTCCTTGTCATCGGTCCGACGTGTGATAACGTTCCGAATGCACTTGGTGGAGAATGTGCAATGCACGCAAACGTTGGTTTGATAGTTGATAAATTGCAAAACGTTGATGGAATTCTCACCGATCCGCCCGCATCAGTTCCAATAGAAATAGGTCCAAAGCCTAAAGGTACTGCAGCTCCTGCACCACCTGATGATCCTCCACTTGTTAATGATCGATCGTATGGATTTCTGGTGATACCAGTACGCGGTGAAATTGTTACTCCACACCATCCATGGTCTGGAGTTGTTGTTTTTCCCACCAAAATAGCATTATGTTCTAGTAATCGAGCTACACAAGGTGATGCATATGTTCCAATTGGTGCAGGTTCCAAGTTGGAACCAAAATATGTCGGCCATCCTGGTACAAACAAAATATCTTTTATACTTTTTATGGTGAGAATCGTTACAGTATTAACTTACGTTACTGGTACACCGTCGAGTAAACCATTTTGAGTACCATTTTTGTATCGCTCTTCACTTTCTTTAGCTTTTCTGATCACGATCGTTTCATCTTCAACAAAATTCATTGCACAAACGCTGTCGTTCACTTCTTTGATACGTACGAGTACATCTTTGCATACGTCTACTGGCGATAGTGATTTATCTTGATAGGCTTGAAGAAGCTCTGTGGCTGACCAAAAACAGAGTCGTTTTGTTTGGGACATCGTTGACTGCATTTACAACTAGAAACTGAACATCTTTTGCATTTTTCACTGAAATTCAATCGGTGATCTGTACCTGGTCTTCGCCAACACTTCACGGTGCGGGTTAGTGTCTCTTTACCGAAAACAGAGTGGTGTTCATAAATTCTTTTTTGTAGTCAACTCGCGCTTTCAAAAATACTCAACAATACCAAACATCTATGAAGACATTGTGGATATCGATAGCCGTTGTTACAGTTGCGTTATTGTGTGCAGTAAAAGCGCAGAGTGGGAATTCGACAATAGTTGTACCGGCGAATTGGACTTGCTTGTCATCTAATTATAATACCAGTGACGGCTGCCACTGTGATTGCGGCGCAGTAGACCCTGATTGTTTTTTCGCGGCTAATAGAACTCTAAACGTTACTTATCGTTGCCCTTGTGCGAATATGGTACGTATTATTGCTCGTTTATCTCACGTTCTAGGTTTGTGTAAATGCAAAATGTAGAGGAGACTGTAATCCAGACAAAACATCGTTAATACTTACGCAACTCAACACTTTTACAATTTTGACTATTATTAATACTATGTTAATCGGAACAGCCTTTTTGATTGCAGCATCGCTAATTGCGATTAGATGCAGTACAGATCCGTATACCTCACACACGAGACCAGGAGGAGAAAGTGTCAAAGATGTTCTCATTCGTATTTACAACTGGTTTGTTACATGTAATGGCAGATGCAACCCAAGAGCTGCTCTCACGACAGATGCTGAGAAAGAACGGTTACAAAAGATGTCCGAAGAGGATGATATGTAAACTAGTTATATTTAAAAACCAATGAGTAAATTTATTTTTACATATGTACAAGTTACCATTGCAAACATCTTGTTGCTAAGTTTCCAAAAGCCCAACACAGTTGACCTTTCATTTTTCTTGTAGTACACATGATATCTTCACCTGACGCAGGTTGCGCAGTAGAAAGCACAGACGATGCAATGCAGCTACGAATAGGCCGGTTCTTGATAGAGAAAGCATCAAAAAATAATATAGAAGATTTACGCGGTGTTAACTCTATTGTATTACCAGTTGTGTACTCTAATAATCGCGTCTATGACCAAATGATTGAGTTCAACCAATTTTCATACGTTGTATACGATACAAACAACGGGCAACGTGAACCAGTCGCTGGTGTAGGATGTCGATTGGAAATGATGCGAAAAAGAGCCGAAAAGGAGGAAGATGAAGAATATCCAATACCTTTAAAACTCAACATCATGACACTGTCAGTTTTGGCACCGTACAGAAGAATGAAATTGGGTAAATCTTTAATGAATCTTGTACTAGGACAATTAGACCGATTTGAACGTGAAGAAGGTGGACAGGTACACATTCGTGAGATATACCTTAACGTTCAAACGAATAACGATGAAGCTCTTGCGTTTTACAAGTCTCTTGGTTTTAACATAACACAAACCATCAAAAATTACTACAAGAGAATTACTCCACCAGATTGCTATGTAGTATCATTGCTGCGATAACTTTGCATGCCACAGCATTCATTTGTAACTTATTAAATTCCTTTTATTCCGTAATTTCCGAGTTGTTTTTAAACGTTTGTTTGAACTGGTTGTCACGTACAACAATGATTAA
>JAESGV010000421.1_pt1 | contig 18900 bp, 17 predicted proteins | sample 9269781 | NCBI WGS metagenome assembly JAESGV01 (sample SAMN15741586, study PRJNA653496) | algae metagenome | isolation source: Tildeniella torsiva UHER 1998/13D and co-occurring heterotrophs from... | place: Slovakia: Slovak Paradise National Park, Hrabusice, Kosice Region | collected 2000-01-01
ACAAAGAGTGTTGGTGAGATTTACAAGTTATGTCACTGTCAAACAAGATTACTACAAGCAACGTGGCAAGTAGAAGCCAACACATACCAAGTTTCTAAAAACAAGGAACTCAACTGGCAGCTTTTGAAAGTGGTAAAAGATCACACATGTCGTTTTGCGATGTTTTATTCTTTGGACATGAATGTAGCGGCACAAATATGTATTCGTACCTCAAAACAACATTCACAAGATCAAATATTTACCAACACATACCTCCATATTATGAAGAGCCAGATTATAAAATAGTCCATGGACATGATAACAATAGAAGAGTTATCGACGCAGGTACACTTCCAAAGCTTATCGAGTGTATTACGAACGAAGATTTTGTAAACAATCACGTATATGCTCTCATTCTAACGTATCCAGTCGTTACCGATAAATTAACACTAATGCTCGCACTGCGTAGTCGATTCAACACTAAAATGCAAACACCTCGCCGATACATTCAAGAACACGTCCACAAGATCCGTCTCAGAGTCGTTTCATTCATCAGAACTTGGATGACAATTTGTCCTAAAGATTTCGACGCACAAATGTTACACCACGTAAAAGAGATAGAACTCGCTCTCTTTGTTCGTAACAAGTACTACGGTGATGATATATCAATTAAAGAGTTATTTCCAAAGCCGATCGAATCCGAATCACCAATTCCACCAACTATACAATTGGAATTCGAAACAAATGCTATACTTGATTATGATAGTATCGAGATAGCACGTCAGTTAACTATCATACAAGAGGAGCTCCTATGTACTATTCCACGAGAAGAATTGTTTACATGTGCAAAAGATGACAAGCAGGGACCACGTCTTGAAAAGATGACTGAATATTATAATCGTGTTAAATGGTGGATTGGGTATGAGATCACAGCAGCTGAATCAGTTCAAGATCGAGTACAAATACTTGAAAAGTTTGTTGACATTGGACTGGAATGCTTACAACTTTTAAATATAAACATGGTACTTGCGATCAGTGCTGGATTGACGTTAACTGCTGTTCAACAATTGAAGCAAACGGTATCAGAAGGGTACACTATGAAACGTGAAAAATTGTTGCAGTATTTGGATTATAATACAGGTACTCAACAACTGTTAATGTTGAATAGATATACACGAACACCAAGTATACCATACATTAATTTGTTTATGATAAATCTATCGCATATTGAAAAAAGTGATCCAACATACTTGAACAATAATGGAATAGAGATGATCAACTTTTACAAGCTACGACGGTATTCGGAGGTTATTGCACAAATTCAATCTCGCCAAGTTGGCGAAAAGTATAAACTACAAGTGTATCCAAGGTTAAAAGAGTTATTGCAGAATATACCATTGTATTCGGAGCAACAAGTGATCAAGCAAGGTTCGGCTAGAAACAGAATAAAGGGCTTGTTTGAGTAAGAAGCTCACTGCTTTACTTATGTAATTTTATGAGTTTACGAGTTACAAGTGTCACTGTCAAGAACACCAACTGCGAGAACGTTGTGCATGTCTTTCTGTGACGTGTTGTTCGTGGGGTATTCTTCATGTACTGATATTTACTCGTACCTCCAAAAAACGATTGACATACCAGACATCTATTGCCACAACATAACTCCATTTTACCCAGAACCAGAAAATCACATCGAATTCTTCCTTGATATGCATATAAATAAACAAGTACTATCGGCGGGTACACTACTAAAGATCATTGAGCACGTAACAGACGAAAAATACAATTTTGAAGATAATTGTGTTTTCATTCGAGCATTGTTACACGCCACCGATCCGCTGACGCTCATATGTTTGCTACAACGCAGATTCAATACAAAACTATCGAATCTTAGCTACGAAGAAACACAACACTTTGAAACAAAAACATTACGCGCCATTCGTGCACGAGTAATGGCATTTATAAAAACTTGGGCAAATCTATGTCCGGAAGATTTTACTGAACAAGTTCGTGAACATGTTCAACAAATAGAACTCGCGTTCACTACGATTTATAGAGTTTCTATTGATCTTACCAAACCAAAGGCACAAGTACTAAAAGAGTCCAGCGTTCCGATACCAAGAAGCATTGAACTCAAATTTAAATTATTTCGCAAAAGCGCCAACATTCTAGATTTTGATTCCAAGGAGATTGCGCGTCAATTAACAATAATCGATCATGAACACTTTTGTAACATTCCACGAGCAGAAATGTTAAATATGAATTGGTCCAAAGAACGCAGAGATAAACATGGACCAGGGTTAGCGACAATGATCAAACGATTCAATAATGTTTGCGAATGGGTTGGTTATGAAATTCTTCAAGGAGAAACGTTAAAAAGTCGAGTAAAAATAATGGAAAAGATTATCGACATTGGTCATGAAATACTACAACTCAAAAATATGAATGGAGTGTTCGCGATTGGTAGTGGATTATCATTAGCAGATATTTTTCGGTTGAAGCAAACGCATGCAGCGATATCGGAGAAACATAAAATCAGACGTGATGAAATGTTACGGTATCTTAATCGTGATAGAGGATTTCGACCGTTACGTGATTTTCATAGAGATACGCCAACACCGTGTATTCCGTATATTGGTCTGTACTTGACCGATTTGACATTTATAGAGGAGGGAAGTGCAAAATATGTGGAACATAATGGTGTCAAATTAATTAACTTTTGCAAGTTACGGCAGTATTCACAAGTTATTTCACAAATACAACATCGGCAATTTGGAGAAGAATATAATTTACAAGTGTATCCAAAGTTGAGAGCGCTATTAGAAGATTTGCCAACTTATACAAAGGAAGAAACATTCAAGATAAGTTTGATTAGAGAGCCAAGAAATAAGAAGCATTAATAAATAACGTTAACACTCCTAAAGGGCGATAAAAATTACAAGGTTCGTGAACATGAGTCAATGGCCAGCGGATAAACCAAAGTACCATATGAGCTCGCCTCATTGATACCATAAAGCTTGTTGTCGCGTTTGCCAGATCTGAAATTAAAAACCGTTATACGGGATGTTAAATAATACAGAACAAATGTTTTCAAACGAATGCACACAAGCTGCGCAAATATTGGAAACGGAATTTTCCCCTCCAACGTTTGCCGATCTACCCAAATGTTTGGAAATGTTTGGCGCACGACTTTCAGAAGCAATCGGAAAGAACGTGACACTATTATTGCAATGTACGCATTTGATTTAATCCAACCTTTAGATGTTGCGACCTCACCTATAGATCCAGACGTGATATTGTACGCTAGGGCTGCATTTATCAAAAAACATACGATTCTCTACGAGACACGTATAACAAAACTCTCAGCTGATATCAGATTACATGCAACCGATATCAACAAAAAGCAAGAATACGCAGAACAGCCGAGCGTTACCTGAATGCTGACCGTTACAACGCTCTAGTTCCTCGGGAACTGCAGCCTAACGAAAGACGCGTACTTCCTTCAACACATAACCAAAAAATAGTCCCTTCGCTTTTTGGTCTCTATGAGCATTTGTGGCATTTTACAAGCGTACGTGAAATCCAAGGACAAGAAGAGTTTTGATCTACTGGTCAAAGTTCCTGGAGAGGGAAAAACAAGTAGAATGCTGGCCATGGCTACCACAATGCACACAGTACTTCTAAATTTTACCAGATTAGCAACGTTCAATTCGATTTTCTTCAAGGATCCATCGTTACAAATGATGGAAAAACACTTGAATAGATATGATCATTTTGGAATGATACAGCACGCTCATAGAGAAGTTGATCAAAAATGATTCTAATACGTCTGCTCCACTTATTGTCGTGCGTAGTGGTAGCTGATGTGTCGCCTTTTGAATACATTCAAATGCAGTTGAGCAATGCTTATATACTCATAGAAGACATGGCAGCGCATGTATGCACTACTCTTGAGAACTGTTCATCTATGTGCATAAGATCACTAATACAAGAAGCTGTCACACAGCTAAACTAAAAGTGTACAAGAGTAGGGTTTTGCATAGATGAGCTTAGTGCAGTTGCATATGTACCAGATAGATTGTAAGTTGTAAAAATGTCACTAACAGCTAGTTTTGTTTCAGAATTTGCCAAATGTACATCCTTGATGGGTATTATAATTGATAGTACAATGCATTTTCACAAACCATTGTTTTACACTGCATTTGCTGGAACACAATCTTTCTTCACAACTGTAGAGTTGCTACAATCAGTGTTTCTTAAACCAGACAAGTTTGTCAAACTAGAATATCCAGAAACGAGATTTCTCTCTTCAAAGATGTAATTGATTTTTTTAACATTCATTTGAACACTGCTGTGTTCAATCTTGAGAATGCTGTGCTGGTGCTAAACAAGTTACATGGTTAAAAAAGGATTTATTTTCAAGTTATTGCAGCTATTATAGACTATGTTTCTAATCATCTATAGGACAGAGATTATAAAGTAATATTAGTAACACAAACAGATAAGATTTATGAACAAGTAGTTAATATTATCACTAACAGATTAGTTGATAACTGCTATGATAACAGAAAATTTGTTTTTTAACTGTATTAAATTGATAGAAACACTAAAATATATCATTAAATTATCTGTTAACACTGCTAAGTTTGCAATTTGTATATTATTGAACTTATATATATAGTTATACTTTAACTGACAAAAGAAATAGTGTTTATTTTAAATATCTTTTTAGATTTTAAAATCTAAGATTTTAAGAAATAAATAGTAATTAATACTTACATATAAGCAAATAAAAAATTAAATATTTTAAATAATAATTAAGATTGTCTAAAGAACGGAATTTGTTTTTTACTCATTCCATTTTTCTTTTATTATAGCTGTTCTTCTTACTTTTGAATTTCTTTATTAAAAATAAAATCAAGTTTATTCTAGCTTTTGTGCTTTACGCAACATTTCAGCTTTGAATAGTCTTTCATATTTGCGCTTTTCAGTACATCTGGGAGATAGAACACTGGTAGTGCTGCTTTTGAGTCTTTTTTGTTTAGCTTTTGAAGCTGTGGCATCTACATTTTTGCTATCAAAAGAAACAACGTTTGGAGGTCTATCATGTTTCTTGGATACTTTGGCAGCAGAAACAACAATATTTGTTCTATTTGGTGTACTTGTGCTTAATTTACTTGATATTTCAATAGCTATGTTCCTACAATTGCCAACTCCATAATTAAAATTATCTTTATCTTGAAACGTAATGACCAATGACTTCTCTTCTTCATATTCATCAAGGAATGTCAAATCATCCTCTTTCTTTTCCAGAAAAATCTCAAACTTGGCATTATTATCACTGTTTTCATCAGAACTGTTAACAATCTGATTGTTATTGTTATCATAGTTATCTCTTTTTGAGTAACTACGAAGATTAGATTGTGCAACTAAAGCATGTACAACAAGTCCCTTTTTGCATTTCTTTTAGGTCCTTAGGTCCTAGTGTACTGGTGTTTGTGCCCATGTCTGTTGTTTAATTTTTTTAAAGTTGTTAAATAGGTTGAGCTGGACTATCACTTATGGATGCTGGAAGAGGGCTGTTCATTAGTTCTATGGTAGACTTTGTTACCTCGTGCAAAATTTTGGTAAAAGCTTAGTTTTAACTATGTACATCTATTGCATTATTCCTGTCTGTTTCATTAGTATTTCTTGTTCTTTAGTTATTTCTTTTTGTTTTTCAATCTCTTTTCCACCTTTGCTCATTTTAAATCTGGCAAAGACATCTATTAGATCTTGTTTACAATATATCCTCAACAATTTTAGTTTATCTAGTTTGAGCTCTGTACTTTCATCGCTCTTCTCCACTAGTTCTGCTAGTTTCTTAATATAATCATACATATGACTTGGAAGATTGAGCTCCAAAATGGTATTTTTGTCACAGTACTTATCCAAGATTTTTTTAATCTGACTTAACTTTCTTGGTGTACTTTTTAATTGATAATACATTTGTATGTCTTCCTAACATACTTCATATTGTTAAAACTTTTGGATTGACCAACTTACAAATTGTTTCAGGACAAAATGATGATATTGCGTATGTTTTAAACGCTTTTTTGTATTTTTCATTCATAAGAACCATGCTTACTTCATCATTGGGAGCGACTTGTTGGTAGTTGTTAACTTTTCAAAAAGTTAAAAGGCATGAAAGTGTGCATAAAATGAAGCTATCAAAATAAAACCCAAAAAATAGTATATAGCCTGCAGCAAAATGATATTTATATACTGCAGCATAAGTAAGAACAAAATACATGATTGCAAACACAATCAAAAACAATACCCATGCAGCTGAAACGATGAATACTTTGTAATGAATTCCATAGTTTTTACGTACTTCTCAAATTAGTAGGCAAATAAACAAAAAATCTACAGTGAGATAGATACCAACTAATGCTAGTACTAAATATGCTCCCGCACCGAGCTTGCATCCATCTGTGAAAGTGAAATATTTTGCTTGCTCTTTGATGATCTTTTGTATGTTGAGCTCTGTGACAAGGTCTGTTACCTTTGCGCCCAGCATATTTCTTTAACTCTCTTTGTTGAACCTAAATAATTTGAGTAGCACTTAGCTTGAATGACTTGCTGTAATTGCACAGGTACGTAGGAGCACCAACCTTCTGACATGTTAAGATTATGTAAACACAAAGCTTTCTTGCATGGTAAACAAAACAGCTACATCTTGCAGTTGTCCATTTAATGTCGTTTGTTTGCACTGTCCATCATGCAGGCTTGTTCTTGTCTGTTACTGTATCATATATACAAACAATATTTAGTCTATTATCTCTCTTCAATATCTATATGTCACCAAGCTTTATCATAATCTGCCTTGTAGCAACTTTATATGCTTCTGCCTCTACTGACATAATCAAGCACATTATATTAAGCTTTAATGCATATGCAAATGAAGTAAGAGATGCTGCATTAGTGCAATGCAAGAAATTCTTAACATGTAATCGAATGAACTCAAAAGCACATGCAGCTAGCTGTTTTTGAACTGATTTTGATGTATTATTCACCAAACAGTACTTTCCTTTGCCTTGTAATCCAAGTTCAGTGTGCATGGCTTGCTTAATATAAAATTTGACAATCTTTTCAGTCAGGGTAAGAACATTTGAGTTTTAGTTTGTTCTACATTGTGTGATCATTGCAACATTTCAAGATTCAACAAGATTTATGATATAGCGTTTTTGAAAATCATTTTCAGAATTTCCACTGTATTTAGATACACAAGCATATAATACAGGAAGCTTCTCCTTTAAAATATACTTGCAAGCTTTAATGGCATTGTTTTCTGTATATTTGATGTTAGAAATGATTAATGCGTTAGCATTACAAAATTAATATTAAACAGGAAACCACTTACACTGAATGCAAGATCTTGTCTTCATTTTCTTTCACTTTGTCGGCAGGTAAGTCAAGTAAACCATAGTTGATAATAGCTGCTTTGCTGTTACTTACAAGCTTGAAGTTTGCTTGTTCTTCTTTGGAAAGTTTCAGAGCAGATGTGAGATAATTCAACGCTTTTACATGCTTGTAAGCCTCCTTAGTCTCATGAAGGTACATAAAGCCAGTCATATATCAATTGAAAATCTCAGACTTATACACTATAAAGCACACATAGCCTTGCCACATGTCAAATATAACATCAATAAACCATTCTTTTAACTGTTTCATTAGAACCAAGCTATGGTTAGTGAAAAAAACAAATAATTGCGTTGAATGTTGTTTAATATACCGAATTACATCAGGACACACAGTCGCTAGTCTTATTTGGTGATTAAGCATGTTTACAGGATCTCGATATTCATATTGCATATTAGAAACCTGCTTTACATTTCTTGCAGGATTTTCATCGAAGTTGTCAGCAAGATGATTATACTGCTTGTTTAAGTTGTTTAAAGAAGTGACTTTTATTCTTGTTCGCTTGCAGCACTCATTACAGTGACGCTCATAAGGAATCTTCAATAAACTTTTAGAGTTTTTGTGTGGTAAAACTAATGTAGCATCAGTTATAATAGAGACACCTTCCAGCTTGTAGTATAACATAATTCCACGATATAAACTATCATTAAATCAAGACTGTAGATAGAATTCTTGCTTTTAAAACTTTAAATTTCAAATATCATATTAATAGCTATACTTAATTATAGCTCCTCTGTATTATAGTACTTTTGTACCATTATTCTTCCAGTATCTGTAATAGTTATCACATTGTTGTGAATTTGAGTCTGGCAAAGTAGTAGTGAAAATGTAGAACGAGTTAATGTGCTCTGTTATGTATGTGGCAGCGTCATTGTTAACAAAAGAGTAATTTAGTAGCTGCTCAGTAAGAAATTTAAATGTATTTCCAATGAATATAATGTCACACATGGAATGTAGTTGAAGGCACTTTGAATTCAGATCAATGTATATGTGGAACCATATTGATGTTTGCTTTGACGTGCTTCGCGGTGGTAGAAGGAGTGCGATAAAGTTGCAATTCATTTTAAGTTTGTGAATTAGTTTTAGTTGACTTAAATAAAATAACAGTTAGTTAACTTTAACAGTTTCAATGTGAAACCCATTGTAAACTTTTTATAACAACTGTTTCTTATAAGGTTGACCAAAAAACTGTCGTTATATCAAACAAAAACAAAGTATTACATGAGTGATAAAGACGTTAAAGCTGCTGTGTTTGAAGCATTGTGCAAGCTGGTAATAAATCCTATTACGCAAGAGAAATTCAAGCGACAGTTTAAACATTCTGTTGCAAAGTACATTAAAGCACTACTATCAGACAAAGACAGTCAAAATATAATCAAATCAGCTGCCATTATCAACAACAATGACAACAACGTAGAAGAAGACAACATCCAAATTGTTACTGAACATATTACTTGGTATATTACTGTCAAAATTGAGTCGTTGGAAAATCTATAAAAGAAAAAGGCCTTTACTATTGCTAATGTGCTTGAAAAGGTCAGAAAAAGTGCTTTGAATTTTACAAAAAGTAGCAACAAAACTGTAAAAAATAAAGCTGCTGCTTTTAAAGATTTTGCTCTTGCTAAAGTCCTGCCAAGCATGTTAAAGCAAGAGATCAAAAACATTGATTTCATCTAAAAAAGTCATCAGATGATGAAGTTAATAAAGATATTCATAAATTACAGTGTTTGAAGGAACAAATTGCTTGTTCACCAAGCAAAAAGGGTTTTATTGCTAACATTGCACTTATTGATATGCATTCACTCATTGAAAAGTTGATCAGCAGGGTCCACTATATACAACCCACTGAATTCGAAAAGCTTAATGTAAATGACATGGTAGAAGCTTTTAGCGAAAAGGACGTTCATGGCACTAAGTTTGTCAATCTTGCTCGTTAACTCAGAGACGATGAGCTGGACGATAAAAAGTAAGGCAACCTTATCTGTTTGGCAAATACAAAGATCTTTGTCACAAAAATGATTGAGCTTTGATGTATGGCTGTATTAGGGAAAGCATATGTAAACGAGTTTAAACGCTTTAAAAAAGGATACCATAGCCTAAAAGTGGCAAATATAAAAGGTGCCGCCAAGATAATATGGAAATGATATGTCAAACTCGTTTACAGAGTATTGTACTCCACTGTAAAGCAAGCTCAAGACGTTTTTATGATTTGCACTTAGTTTTCTGTGCTGTGCTGGTGCGAGATAGCACCATTCAATTTGTATGATGGTCAAGCCAAAGTATTTTGAGATGCTTTGTCTAACTATAACTTGTACAAACGACTTGAAAAGAAAGTACAAGAAATATTTAAAGTAAGAATTATTTAACAGACGCTAACATTTAGTTGGAAGATGTCAGTACAGATGTATTTGCTATAAAGTTTGAAATCAACAGTGTTACTTGCTACAATATATGATTTAAAACCAAATGTCAATGAAAAAGACGCTGAATATCATCAAAAAAGAAAGAAGCCAACCTTATATGATGAAGATAAAACGCCTTTGTTACAATATTTGAACAGCAACAAGTACATTCAAGTTAAAGCTCATAGAGTTTTTTATTTTAATTTTAATGAATTGAAAAGTAATATGTTTGTTAATAGCGATTTGTTGAATGCATTTATATTATCGTCAGCAAATGGGATATCAAACGTAAGATTTCATTTCCTTATTTAACAATTAGCAATTTTTCATTAGCAGCTATGATTTATATGCATATGTTAAGCAGTATTCAAAGTCATTTAAGAGCAAAAGGAGGCTTCTTTCTAACAGCTTGTACGACTACAAGCAGAATGCTGTTTACATCTTTTTCAACAATATAAGTGAGGCGCACTGGAATCTGTATGTTTGTCATGTTGTTGATGCCATAATAGTGATTATGTGATCAGTTTTTGACTCGTTGACCTATGAAGACATTGCTACGCCAGAAAGCTATGGAAAAGCACTTATTGTTGAAGGTGCTCCTATTTTTAGCACTATCAAATATTATTTTAGTCTTATTTAATGTGAAAAAGCCAAAAAGCCAAAGTAACTATTTAGATATGTGTTAGGCATCACTGCAAATCAAGGTGATAATGAAACATGTTGTGAATATTATGCTGCAGCCACAGCAGTGCAAGTTATCCAAGATAAAGTTCCGCCAAGTACCCATCTCTTAAAGAGGTATCTAAACGTGCCACATTACACTAAGAAGGACATGATTGCTTGCTTCAAACGGCATATGAACTTGGATGAAGGCATTGTACAAGGCCTCAAACTATCACAAAGGGTTCCACCACCGTTTGATGAAGGAAAAGGTGAGTTAAACAAAAAGCTGGTTGAAGAGCTAAAGACACCAGAGAGAGCCATTAAAAAGACACAAAGGTCACCAAGTCCTAAGCAAAAACTATGAAAATGCAAGCATGTACATACCAAGACTCCAAAGTAGAAAAGAGGTAGACCAAAGAAATGTGCTTGTATAAAAGAAGAAGAGAAAAAGAATAACAAGAAATACGATGATAATCTGACACTTATGCAAGATATAAAACTAAATGAAGACATTAAAGAAAAATAAAATGCTTTTCTTTATTTAATATTTTATTTTTCTTTATAATATGTTCAAAAAGATTTTGCAAGTGGCAAACAGAATCTGTTTTTTAGACAATCTCCAATAATTATTAAAATATGTATTATAAATATATTAAAAACTGTTAAAACATTCTTAAAAAAGAAAAAAAATTTTAATATTATTTAAAAAATTAAACTTCTTTTCTAACTTAAAATTTAATTTTGCTGTTAATATAAATATTATCTTCTTAAAGTAATTAAAGATAGTTGTTAAAATTTACTTAATTTTCTTTTTCACTTAAAAATAAAAGGACTATTGTTACATTGATTATTGTGGTAATAATAAATAATTGTTTGATCAAAGTTATAAATAAAAGAACAAAACTTTTATTTAATTAATTTAATATATTCTTTTATAATGCAATTTAAAGAAGTAAATGAGTTTAAATAATACAAGTTAAATTATATAAGTATAATTTTATAGGTTTTATAGACATTACACTTGTTTAAAAGTTTTAAAAGATATAAAATATAATACTTATAATAACAATATTTATTATTTAAGTCACATTTAAAAGTATATTTGTCTTGCTTTTAACATTTTAATAATAAATTTACTATATCTTTTAACATCTATAAGTTAAGTATAAAATGTGAGAAAATAATTTAAAATGCTAAAATAAAATTATTTTTTATCTTTTCAGAAATATTGTTTTATTTACTAATGATTTGTATAAATTCAGCATATATATCTGTTAAGTTAATAGAATGCATAAATATTTTGTGTTGAAGAAATTGTACAAATATTTAGATATTATTTTTAAGATATGAAAAATTATATTGCATTTTATATAGCTTTGAAATGTTATTAATATAATTAATTTACATTAATACTATTAATACATTGAGAAAATATGACTTTTAATTAGTAAGTTATTAATAATGAAAAAAAATATCAACTAACTATTGCTAATTTTTTATACTCTTTTGTTTTCTTAATAACACAAATATTAAAGCTTTAGCATTCTTTCTAACAAGTTTAATATGATTCAATATTTAGCTAATTTTAACAAATTTGTAGTTTATTAAGTTATATACTAATTTGAATACGCATAATTTAACTTATTTATAATTTTTAAATTTTATTAGTTAAAATTGTTAAAATCTTATTTTAATATAGATATATATCTTTGCATATAATCAATATTAGCCTTATTATTATAAAATCTTTTTTAAATATTATTTGTTGACTAACTAGTTTCTTATAATGATTATAAATTGTTTTTATAATAATTAATTTTATGTAATTGTAATTGTTCAAAATTATTTGAATTAAGTTGTAAATAATTACTTTTAAATCAATTTTAATTAATAGTATTATTTTTAAATTAATAAATGACATTATATTATTTAATACCTAATTAATTGATATTACATTAATAATATTAAATTTGTATAATTTTTTATTATAATAACTGATAGAACATATTTATATATATTTTAACTGTTTTTTTATATTAATTATTTTGTAAACTAATTATTCACTTTAGTTTTAATTAAATTGTTTTTTATATAATTTTTAAAATTAAAAACAAATATAAATATATATTTTTATATTTTGATTATTAGTATATTAATTGTTGTTTCTATTTGTAGTTCTTTATAAGTTCTAATATTATATATTATGTTGTAAATATTAGTTTATTAAATCTTAATATATTATTAATTAATAGCAAGGTTACTTTCAATATTTTATAGTCAAAAGAATTATAATATATGCAAAAATAACTTGTAAATTAATGCTTGTTGTATTAAATTGTCTAAATTATGATATGTAATTATAATATAAAAACAATGCAAGAAAATATTATTCAAATGTATTAAATAACTAAGTTTAAAAGAAATTTTTATATAAAAATAAGATTTAATTAAAATTAATATTTAACATAATGTCATAAACAATAAGTATATTAGATTTAAAAATTATATTTTTAATTTTTACGCTATTTGTTATATTATATACTCTTTATATTACTTGTATCATAGCTGTAACAATTACATATATATATTTTATCAATTTAAAAATAATAAAAATTCAATTATATAATTACTAAGTCATTGTAAAATTATATTTTAAGATTTATATATATAATATAAAATGTGTAAAATTAAAGTAAATTAAATTACTAAGTTAAAATATAGTAAAAAAAAGTATGTATTAAATCAAACTTTATAATTAAATATTTTTTAGTTAAATATTATTAGATTTACAAAAATATATTTATATTCAAGCATTAAACATAAACTTTAATAAAAAACTAATTATAATATCAAAGTATTCACAAAAAAATAATAAAAGAAAACTATTAACAAAAAAGAATAAATAATAATTTGTAAACATAAAAAAATTAATTTTATAACATTATATCAAAATTAACAAAATATTAAAATAATATAACTTTAAATATATAAAATTACTCAAAGACTGTCACTTTAACTATAAGGCACTTATACTTTATTAATATAATATTAAACTTTATAAATAAATCAAACAAAAACTTGTAAATTATTTAAACAAACAAATTTAAAGTGATATACATTTAATAAATGCTAAAATTATAGCATTTTCTGATATATATCATCTTTATATTGTTATATTCTGCATTTAAAACAAAATTTTGATTTTTAATAAATATATTAATAGAAATAAAATAACAATATATCAGAAAAGCAAAAATGTAATTCGTTTATTAAAGAAGAATAAATTTTATAGTTTAATAATTTATAATAACACTATGACAAACATAATTACAGCTATTAATACAAGATTAAAAAAGAAAAAAAAATTTAAGTTGGATACTACTACTTAATTTTTGAAAAATACAAAGGAAAAATATAGTTATAATATTTTTAATATTTATTTTTTATTAATTTCTTATTATTTAATAACATTTATACATAGAAATGCTTAGTATATCTTCTTATTATTACACTTTTATACACTTATATATTAAGTATATAACAGTAATATATCACTTTTATAAGACTATATTCAAAAATACTGCTGTTTGGCTGCCTTTTTGAATGTTTAAAAAAAATTTCACTATTATTTATTATATAACTATTACAAATTATACATTAATGTTTACTTATAACGTTTGTATCAAAAAAGCTTTGTTGCAAAAAAAAGAAATAAATTATTTATTTTTTATTTGTAGTTATTTAGTTTTACTTATTTCTTTAAAAAGTTTAATGTTATTATCTTATTATAACATATAATAAATTGTCTAAAAATACAAATATATTATATAAAAATAAGTAAAGTAAATAATATTTTTATTGTTATAATAATAAAACAAACAATAATAATAGAACTACAAATATATATATATAAACTTATATAATTAAATCAAACAAATACTTTAACAAGCAAATAATTATTTATTAATACATGACATTATTGAAAAATTAATATTAATAAAAGGAAAATATTATAGCTGTGTGTAATTAACAAATAATATTAAAGAATTTTCATATAATAAAAATCTGACCTTTATAAATGTATAAACAACTTTTTAACAATTTTATTAGTATTTAGTTTTCATTAATATAATAATTGACTATATTTTAAATATATAGTTAATATAAACATAAAAAAATTCTGAGATTTAAACAAATAATTAAAAATAACTACAACAGAGTTTTATAGCATTATATATCACACAAAAGCGCTATATTGCTTCTTTTTTACACTAATTTTAATTAAAGTTGCTGTAAACCTTCAAAATTCAGCAGTTATATAAATGTTGCTTGATAAAAAAGGGAACTTCATAGTTAATAATTATTTAAGTATGATAACATTTTCTTAATCTATTACACTTTTGCTTTTTTTGACTATATTTGCGTTCTTAGAAGTCTTTTTAAATTTATTAAATCTTTTTTTTATATTTTAAGCTTATATTTATCTGGCTCAAGCTTAGACTTTAAAATTTTTAATATCTCTTTTATACTATTTAATAGCTTTATTTCTTTGTTTTTATCTTTATTATTAAAAAACTTAATAAAAGATAATTTGATAATATTAATATTATTATTAATATAATTTGCAACATTTATATTAAATAAAGCTTCAGTTTTTCTTTTTTCCTTTTTTTATTACTTTTCTTTTTTTTACTCTATTATTATTTTTTTATATCTTTGTTCAATATTTGAGCAGTTAAGAGCTATATATAAGATTTTCTTATAAATGAAATACTAATACTATATAATAACATAACTTATAGAATTTAAACTTATGAATTATTAAAAGTTTTTTATTTTAACAGCATTAATAATATTGTTTTCTTTTAACATAATCACATTATTAAGATATTAGTTAATTTATTTTAAAAACATATATTATATTTAAAAGCAATTTTTTTGTCAATTTTAACTGCTTTTTAGTTATATTAACCTTTTTTATCTGATCTGTAGATGGTTTTTTCTTAAGTTAATATTTTATTTTATTTTTAATGTTTTTATAAAAGTAAATAAAGTACAACTGTTGCTTAATACCACTAAAATTGTTAATTTATGCTTTTATTATTTGTACATCACTGTCTGTTATTATTATATATAATATAAATAATATTTTTTATAAAAAATAAAATTTAAAAATAAAATTTTAAAAAATTTTAAAAAATACTTTCTTTTAAAAAAATTAAAAAAAGCTTTTTTAAATTTTGATATATAATGTTTTATTAATATTATATAAATTTAAAAAAAGAAATAATAAATAATAAACTTATTATTGAATAAAAACACTTTTAAAAAAGAGGTATACATATATTTATTTTACAAAATATATTAACTTATTTTCTTCAAATATTATAATTTAAAATAATATACTTGTACATTTATATAATATATATTATCTATTAAATGTTATACATTATTATTTAAAGTTAAAAATTAGATATATGCATATTTAAGATGTTTAATTTAATAATAATCAACATTAATCATAATTAATTTATTTTTTATTAAAATGTATTTTTTAGTTTTTTAAAAGATAATAACTTTGCAAGTTATTATCATATACACCTTTATATTTAAATATAAGTATTGTTATTCAATTAATATTTATTATGTCAATATCTGATAAGTACTTACTATTTTTAATAACAAAACTGCAATACCGTGTTTCTAATGTAAAGATGGCACTGTTATATCCAATAAATACATTTCTCACTGGTAAACCCCTCAAATCCTCATAGATAATAGGGGTAGGAATTGCTGTGCACTTCTCTCCAAAAAACTGGAACCTACCTTGTTAATATAAAATAAATCTCTTACGTTGAATTTCTTCCCCAAATATACATTGTCCCATCTCTACATTGTGCATAATTACTAGCAGAATAACTACAAGTAAACACATTAATGATATCCTTTCCTTGCATCAGTATTTGAGGTGTTCTTATAGTGCTATTAGAAACCACTTTAATGCCCAAATTATTTTCTGTAAGTATACCCCACACGTATACATCTCCACGGTGAGTAAGTCCTAATGTATGCCATGCGCCAGGAACTAGAGTGTGTATACCTAAATTGTCGTGAGAAAGTAAGATTGGCGTGAGAGCATGGGAATCATTGGTATTACCGTTTCCTAAGCGACTGTCCTAGGGTGGTTAGAAGAGTTATGTCACATACTCTGTTATATCCCCATCCGTAAAACTTTCCATGTTTTGTTTTTGCATATGCGTGCCAACCTCCTGAGCATAGTTGTTGTACTTCTAATGCGTCTATGTGATCCATATCTTGCAGGCCAGTTAGTGCGTTAGCGTATCCGTACTGTCCGTATGACTAATAAATTAGTAAGTTGAAAGTTGTTACGTTTGAACCATAAAATTTGTAGCCGTCTTTTGTTAATAAATAGAGATGTTCGAAACCAGTACAAAATGAAATTCCAGGACCAGAATATAACTCTGTAAAATTTCCACTGTAACTTAGTAGTTTGTCCTCCAATAACAACACTAGAGGACCGGTTCCCATTACTCCAAGTTGTACGACTTTTTGTTTTCCAACTTCGCTGAGCGTCGCTGACGAATTAGAGCAGATTAACTGACCCTCCTCTGTTATTGCATACACATCGTTGTTATAAATGACTGCTTGTTTGATAATGCTTTTGTTTTCGACAAGTGATGGTGGAGGTTGCCACGATTTGTTTCCACATGCAAGCGTTATTATATTAGGCGTAGTTATTTGACGAATGCGTTGTCGAGGCTGTGGCAAGATGTTCATTTTCGTTGACTTCTTGTAATGCAATTCTTCGAAATTTAGAAGTAATTTTTATAAAACACCATATCTAGTACTAAAAGGCATTTGTCTCGGAATAGAATTGTTTTTAAAAGAAACCAGTAATTGGTCTTGGTTGATACAACTCTTCCAAGTACTTGATCTCCTCTTCTGATAGTTTCACTTTCAACGCACCAATCGCTTGATCCAAGTACACTTCCTTACTAAATCCAATAATTGGAGCTGTCACACCTTCCTTGGCAAGCACCCACGCGATCGCAATTTGCGCTGCTTCCACACCTTTCTTCTCTGCAACTTCCACGATTCGTTCAATAATAGCATCATTATTCTTCTTTTGTGGATTAAACATGTACCCAGTGAACACATCACTTTGAGTACGTACTTGAGATGGTTTTGCACCAAGTAAACCACGTGCCAGTGGACTCCATGGTATGATGCCTACACCTTGATCGTTACACAATGGAATCATTTCTCGTTCTTCTTCTCGATAGATCAAGTTGACCATATTTTGCATGGATACAAATTTGGTCCAACCGCGTTTTTCTGCTACGTTTTGGAACTTGTTAAATTGCCATGCGTACATGCTAGATGCGCCAATATAACGAACTTTTCCGGAACGTACTAAATCGTTTAGCGCTTCCATTGTTTCTTCGATTGGCGTTTCTGGATCGAAACGATGGATTTGGTACAAGTCGATATAGTCCATTTGTAAACGTTCCAAAGAGGCTTCGACTGCTTCGAAAATGTGTTTTCTGCTTAATCCTTTGTTGTTCACTGATGATGGTGAAGGTGGAGATGGATTGACAAATGTGAAACGAGAGGGATCGGAACTGACTTCACCGTAAACTTTGGTTGCGATGACCAAATTTTGACGAGGAATTCCAAGTTTTCTGATGACACGACCCAAAATACGTTCGCTTTCACCGTTGGAGTAGGCATCTGCAGTATCGAAAAAGTTGATACCTGAATCGTACGCCTTTTTGATCAAATGTAAAGCTTCTTGCTCACCTTGGACCCATTCGGCCCATCTACTATCTCCAAAGCTCATCTAGATTGGTTAGAATTGTTGTGCGTTGGTCGTACCATGCCCATGCAGATTCTACTGACTTTGAGTCCGCTGTTACCGAGTCTTTTGTATTCCATTATTGTTTCACGAGTGTTGTGTTATCTTTTCTGATATTTAAAACAGAGAAGCATTCCGAATAAATACGACTGTCGCGACCTTTTGTCCGATAGCGTGCGAAAGTTTAGGTTGAGCAATTATTACAAGAACTCCAAACTTATTTTCAATACACAATTTTGTGGTCCATTGTTCTATCTGTGACGTTATGAACAGAAGAACAATGCTTTATAAAAATTATTTTCTATAAATTACTGAACAAATTTAATTTCTATAAAGCAAACAATTATGTCTCGTTGTGGCTTCTATAGCATCCAGTTTCTTCAGCCTAGTAATAAAAGAAAGCACTCCCATTACAATTTAATCAAGTGACAGGTTGTCAAACACTAGAGACCAAATGCAATCCCAGTATCACCATGCGCCGCTCAATAGAACAGCTTCACAAAAGAAGCGAGCGCGTAGAGG
>JAESGV010000422.1_pt1 | contig 18893 bp, 22 predicted proteins | sample 9269781 | NCBI WGS metagenome assembly JAESGV01 (sample SAMN15741586, study PRJNA653496) | algae metagenome | isolation source: Tildeniella torsiva UHER 1998/13D and co-occurring heterotrophs from... | place: Slovakia: Slovak Paradise National Park, Hrabusice, Kosice Region | collected 2000-01-01
CTTCATGATTTTGTACACGTTGTCTCATTTCTTGTCGAATTTGTCGTTCTAGTTTTGTTGGATCTTGCGTTCCACTATTCAAATGAACTTGCATAAAGTTTTTCAAATTGGCTTTTGGTGGAGGAGCAGGTGCCAATCCCAATCGTATCTTTTGTTGGTTTTCTTTTTCGCGTTGCAAACGAGTTTGTGTTCTTAATTTTCTTCGTTCCTTGGCTGTTAACATTAACACGATCGGACCAGTTTCTGGTGTCTTTAACGCTGGTGGAATAGGTAACGGATGTTCGAGTATGTGATTATCTACTAGCGTCGTTTTCAGATTTTCTAGTGCATAGTTTGGTTCATTCAAAATGAAAGCGTCCCACCATTCAACTTGTGGCGGTGGATTCGAAGCAATATCAACTTTTCCGTATAATAAATGAATCTCTCCACTAATAAATTCTGGTTTTGCTTCTTGTACTGTTTGCTTTTGTGGTTGCTGTCGTTCTTGTTTTTGTTCCTCTTCTTTCAAACTACGCAACTTTTTTGCTTCTTGCATAAACGTGCCTTGTTGATGAAAATTCAATCCACGTTTTCTCTTCTTTTTGAATTGATTGGTATCACCGATAGAACGATCGAAAAACTCTGTTTTGCGTGGATCTGGTGGGCGCTCCATTTTGAACGTTTTTTGGCGATCTTCTGTTTGTTTTTTGCGATTAATGAGCGTTGTGGCCACTGGTTTCTTGTTGAAAGTGATGATATTGCCCTCTGTGTCGACAATATTTCCCTTATCGTCCATAATAACTTTAGAGGAACTGAGCGCACGTTGTTGCTTCTCCTCTTGCACAGCCTTTAGCTGGGCCTGAATCTTCTTCTGAAGCTCGCTGGCTCTTTGTCCGAGTGCACTAGTATCAGTCATTCTACTATCCTAATTGATTTTGTACAGACTAGCAAAATTGACGTTGCTATGGCGTTCTCAAACAAAGTTTGCGTACACTTCTTTCGTTGAAAGCACGCAGTTGAGTCAGCGTTACAAATTTTCAGAGTTTCACACTATGTTGCGAGTACGAACCTCTACGTCTCAGTTATTCAAAACAGCGACCCAACAAATCACACAAACAAATGTATATTCACGAACATTTCACGCGTCGGTAATTCGCAGAGAAGAGGAGGAAGATGAAGACACAAAAGCAAAACGATTGCAAGTCGAAGCACTTCTAAAACCAAGAGTACACCCCACAGTAATTCCAAGACGCAGACGTACGATTTTTATGGCAAATATCTAACATATCAGGCGGTTTGACAGTAGAAACCTTTTTGGAAAAGATCTCAAACAAAAAGAAGGAGGGAAGAGATTGCACAGAATTTAAAGATAAATTTAAGAGTTGGGATGAACTATTCACACTAAAATCACAATCGTTAAAACGAATGGAAATACCAGTGAAGCAACGTCGTTGGATCTTGAACTGGGTTGAAAAGTATAGACAAGGAATGACACCAGGTCATTATGGACGATAAAATATAAAAGTATAGTTTTGTAACAACGGATTTTGTGTTACGGAAGCGTACAAAACGTACCATCGGTATCATTTATTGAACGCAAAACCAAATACCTCGATTGCTGAAGCGTACAATGCAAAACACCCATCACATGAATTTCTTTTAAACAAAATACGAAAGAATTACAATTTGGGATACAATTATTTGGCACCCGCAACCTTTGCAACATTTCTGATCTTCCACGCATTGCGATTACACCGAAGCAGATTTAATACAGGACATGGTCCGATCTTACGAACCATAAAAACACTTTCTTATGCGATAGGAAATGCATCTATAGTAACTCTACTTCCATTTATGCATACGTACACATTCTACGCTTCTTCAAATACATGTAAAACCACAGCCTTTAACTACTATAAAGATATAATGGATCACACTGATCCAAGTTGGAGAAATTATTTTATGCTCACCGATGCAGGTCGTTTCGTAACAAGAACACAATTTTAATAAAACGTCGAATTCTTATATGCGATGTTACCAATGCTTCTTGAAAAATCTAACAATCCATGATTCTTGTGGCTCTACTCTCTCTTCTACTTTGATCTCTTGTGGTTTCCAGTGATGTACATGATCTACGATGGCTTTGATATCAGTTCTTGGTATGCCTGTGACAACTAGACTAACTTTGATGCTATTTGTGATCGTTTCGTCAAACGCTGCACCAATAATCAAGCTGGTATCTTGTCCAACTTGCTTCTTAACAATATTCGAGATATCTTTAATCTCTGCAAGAGTTGTATCCTTATTTCCAGTGATACTAAGTATGACATTCTGCGCTTGCGAGATTTTATACATATCTAACAGTGGGTTTTGCAACGCACTGAACACTGCTGCTTGTCCTCTTGTCAATGCACCTTTTGACTTGACATACGCTTGCTGTTTCAACCAATATGGATGTAATTTGGTATCTGGTATCTTGTCGATACTATCAAAACCGAAACCAGTTCCCATGAATGCTCTACCGCCACTTTGCATGACAGTCTTGATGTCGGCAAAGTCCAAGTTGATCAAACCAGACTTTACTGCGATATCTGTGACACCACGAATACCTTCCAAAATGATATCGTCGTTCATCTTGAATGCATCAACAACAGGTGTTTCTGGACCTGCGACATTGAAAATATTCTCATTGGGAACAATGATAAGTGTATCTACTGCTCTCTCCAACTCTCGTAGACCATCCAACGCTGCACTCATACGTTGATTGCCTTCAAAATCAAATGGAGTCGTAATGACCGCAATTGTTAATATGCCTCGCTTCCTTGCGGCTGCTGCGATGACTGGAGATGCACCGGTACCCGTTCCACCACCCAAACCTGCACATATGAATAACATGCTGAGATCTCCCAACTGTTCTAATACGTGGTCAATGCTCTCTTCGGCTGACCTTCGTCCAACGTGAGGTTGTGCACCAGAGCCAAGGCCTCCAGTTGCTTGAGCACCGATTTGTATCTTATTTTCACACCCCGATTTTGTTAACGCTTGCATATCAGTGTTGCAGACAAAGAATTCTACTCCTGTTAAATTGCTTTGTCTCATGTTTTCTACACTATTACATCCACCGCCACCAACACCTAATATTCCAATGCGCACTTTGTCATGCCGAAATGTAGTGGGATTTGGTGTATACGATACTTTTTCTGGTTTCTCTTCTGTTACATTTTTAATAGAATTCCAAGCAGCGTCATTTTCTGCTGCGTAAAACTGTTGCGTAGTGATAGTCGAATAGTTTCGTTTGTTCAGTAATAATCGGTATGGTTTAATCGTTGCTCTAACCAAAGACACTGGCAGTGGTAATCGAACGAGACGTTGCAACATTTGAAAAGCGGCAAACTGATCAACTAAGATTTTAATAAATAGTACAACAGTTTTCTTGGTTACTTGTGCTTCATCTTTACTCCTGCATCTTTTTCTTCTTGTTCAGTAGGATACTGAATGTTCTTATTCCTACTGAAACGTCGCATAACCATTTGAATAATTTTATAGAACCACAACACCTAAGAAAATGTTAGAAACAATCGTCAGACCACTTACTTGAACAGCAAAGTACAGGTTTCCGCACAAGAATAAAAATCCAACAATACTTGGGTGGTATTTTGCAGTAATGGTCAACACACCATACCACAATCCAATCATGATATAAAAATTGAAGACAATTCGTGCGGCAATAAATAAGAGTACAAAAGTCACCTCTGATAGTTTGTACATTAATTTTTCTTTCATATCCCACTGCAAGAAAAAGTACCGAAGGTGCAAAAACGGTGTAGATATCTCATTTGTTTGGAAAATAATCATAATAAAGCTTCCTGCTGATATGTAGATGCCAATAACGTAGGCAACGATTGACACAATGTGGTGCCCAATATCTAGAGCAGGATACGCCGATATGTCCAAACAATAGATCAACAAATCAGCGAAAAAGTAACCCAGAGTGATTTCCAAATAAAAGTGTCGTAGTGAGACGAGTTCTGGATAATAGGGTTCCTCGATTACTATTAATGAACCTAATTGCCGTAGGTTTGAAAAATCATAGGTTTGTATACACTGATAGGCACCTACAGTCGCCACAATCGCGTGTAAAAATGATACGACCACTTGAGCATGATGTTGTTGTTCGTGGGGTTTAATTTTGTTATGAAAATAGTTGATAGTGTCCTTGGATATCGCGCGTAATATTGTCGGTATAGCTCTGAGTAAGACTAGGTACAGTGCGAAGCAGGTCACAAACGAAACTGCTGCAACTTCGAACATTGTTTTCTCTGGTTGGCTGCCGAGTTTGATTCTTCAAAAAGAATCTTTTGCTAGACACTTCAAAGTCTTCATTGTTCTGGAATATGGTAGCCACAGAACAAATGGTAATAATAGATTGTAAAAAGATGTTTTTCTCGTTGCACACGTACTTGTCCTCACTAGAAAGCAAGCCTGCAATTCGAGCACTGTCACGAGTACCAGAAAATGATCACACGCGACTACAAGAAGTACGAATATCAAAACCAACGTTAATTGAACAAGTTTCATCAAAAATCAACAAGACTGTATCTGTTTATGCACAACAAAATATAAAATGTTTATCTGCTGCGACGTTACCTACAGGTGCTTACCACGGATTCGTACTATTCGACAAACACGGACAAATGAACATGGACGCAGTGGGAGATTATGTTGGAATAATTCTAAGTGCATACTTTTTATTTTATGAAGCCATGAAACTTGCAGGAGAGCGTGGAACACCAACAAAATCTCGAGTACTGCACATTGGTCTTGGTCCAGGTAACATTGCAACACGACTTGCATATCTAGTACCTACTATCGAGTCAGATGTTGTCGAGATTGATAGAGCGATCGTAGAAATGGCCACAAAACATTTTGGATTCGATCGAAAACGACACAGTATAAATGTACAAGATGGAGCTTCGTTTGTTACACGAGAGGAAGTACTAGGCGCCTACAACGTGATCATTATTGACGCATATCAAGGAGAATCCGTTCCGATCGAACTACAAAAGAAGAGTTTCTTTGATAACGTATCAGCTGCTTTGAAAAAGAATGAAATTTCATTTGTCATTGTAAATTGCTACCAAGACACTTTGGAAAAGATTTGGAAATTATGTACAGGAACGTTCAAGTTTGTTCATCGATTAATGAGTGCAAAAGATTCTGGAAATAATGTAATTGTTGCTTACAATCGTCCAAAAGAACGTGTACAGGTTTCTTCTGTACTTCGGAGTGATCGTTTCTCAAAAGATGACAAAGGAGAGTAAATTTACGTTCTGATACAAATGGGAGCATAACCCAAAGTGGAACTTGTAGTCACAGAACCTGTCTTAAGATCAACAGCAGTAAAGTATTCAGGTGTGCTTTGTCGGCTGTACTCGTGAGTTGCCAAGTAAAAGACACTGTCGACAATAAAACCAGTCCAGATGCCTACATCACTGATGTTGGCGATACTTTTGATAAACTTGCCAGTTTTCGGATCAATTTGAGCCACTAGAGTGGCATCTCTGAGATGAAGAGTTCCATAGAGCAAATCAGTCGCTTTGTCGAAAATTAGATTTGCAACGTACGCATCCCGAGAATCATTAGTTGGAGTTTGAATTATTTGCTTAGTTTTGAGGTCAATGTGTAACCAGAAAAACTTTTCATGAGTTTCTCGTCCTGTGTAGCCAAGTGCAACAAATGAGTCACTATTTCGTGACAATGCTGTGTACTTTCCTGTCCCGACGTATGACGCTTGTAGCCAGCCATCTGGAAGCGCTACGACTGTACTAAAGTTACCAGTTATAGGATCTATCAATACCAATTTGTTAGGGTTTGGATACTGGTAAAATGTAGCGTAAATCTTTTGAGAAACAGTGTCGAACTCCATAGAGTCAACGAGAGATGAGATTTTCTTTTGCGATTTTACAGCACCTGTCTTTGCGTCGAGTGACACTACAAATGCTCCTTCGTTTTGAGCATAGATTTGGTAATGTAGAAGATTTGTCTTGGTATCTAACGCGCACATTCCAGGGAATGTACTCACTGTATCGTCAGACAATTTAGTATCGACCATTGATTTTCCTGTTGGATGAGTCTGTACGAAAGTTCACCGTGGTGTGCTTCATTCCAAGTCAAAGCTGGTAACAGCGAGGACGAAACAACTACAGCAACGCTGATAAGCAGTAACAGTTGAAGTGATTGCATTTTGTATTTTAGAAGCGTAGTGTTCCAATACAGGGAGTTTAACACAAACAAAGTCGCCTAATCATTCTCCGTTGCACCAGCAGCAAATAAATCTTGTCTAAGTTACCTCAGTCAACAATTTAATTCAAAATCGATAATTACACTTTAAAATGGTTGTTGTGGTGGATATCCTTGTTGTGGAGGATAGTTTTGTGGAGGGTACCCAGTTTGTTGAGGTGGATAGCCTTGTTGTGGTGGGTATCCTTGTTGTGGAGGCATACCGTAGCCTTGTTGTGGTGGCATACCACCATATGGAGCTTGGACTGGTGGCATACCATGTCCATAATGTTGTTGTGGTGGCATTCCATGTCCTCCCATGTAAGGTTGTGGAGGCGGTATATTGTAGCCTCCCATTTGTGGCATTGGCATACCGTGTCCGTGTCCCATATGTGACATTCCATGATTGCTGTGGCTGCTGTCAGGGAAGAAAGATTCGTTTGGTCCACATTGTGGTGAGCCGTAAACGCGTCCAGACATGTCACATGCAAGGAAGAACATTCCTGCACGTAAAGCGACTGGCTGACCCTTATCTATTTTTCCAAAATCGCTTGGGTTGCGTGGATTAACAATTGCAAAGTACTCGAACTGTTGTGGCATATCGCGCATTGCAGTAACTTGTCCAGATGGGTCACTATGACGAGTAAGTAAAAAATACTAATACGACTTACATAGATAAGAACTTTCCATTCATCGTTTTAAGCGCAACAGTGGAGCCGTATCTGAGCTTATCCTTTTTGTCGTGGTGGTGCATCATTCCATGGCCGGAAACAACCATAAAACCATTGTTTACGGGTGAACCAATAACCATACCATTTGGTTCTCCACTAACAAATCTACCAGATGCTGCACTGCGTAGGCCTACAATTTCGCCAATCTTGAACTTGTTGCCCTTGACTTTGTAGTGCTTATCTTTGCCCATTGTTTTTGCTTGGATTTCTAGTTGTCCTGTCAATCATCAACTGATTTTAAACGAGTATCAGATATTTTGCGTGACGAGCATGACGTCAGGAAGCCAAATAGACAACAACATTTGATATTTAAATAATTTACTGTGGTGGCAAGTTCTTAATGTGATTATATGCCATAAGAGCTGCATTATGTTCTGCAGTCTTTTTCAATTTGTATGGGAAAGGTGGTGTGAACTCCATATTGTTCATATTGGGTAGAACAACCTTAACTACGAAACCTTCCGTGTTTTGTGATACGCATACGTATTTGGCTTGTTCCATTGGTTTAAGCTTTAGAACTTTTCCTTGATAGTCTTGTAATAAAACTTTTGGTGTTTTTTCTGCATCTTTCCATGTCGCTGGATCGTATTCTTCTGCACCTTCGCTTGATCCTGCCTCTTCTGCTGTTTCGCCACCTTCCTCTTCTTCATCCAAGAACAAACTTTCGTCGATATCTGCTGGTTTGTATGCTGTCGCGTCTGCTTCTTCATCATCAACGAATAGCGTTTGATTGTATTCGAACAATTCTCTTCCAGATAAACCAGCTCCGGATCGACTGAATTGTTCCATTTGTGCACGTTTCTTGATGTCCAGTTCTTTTTGTTTTTGTTGATTCTTGAACTCTTTCCAACGTTGGAACGACTCCCAAGTTACAGGTGTTCCTGTCAAAATCTTTGCGCGTTCGACTTCTACAATTTCTTCGAGCGTCATCTCCTCTTCGTTCTTAATTTCCTCTTCGATCTGATCGAACATGTCATCTTCGTCTTCCTCCTCCACTTCTTCTGGAGCTTCGACTTTTGGTCCATCGACTGTTCTGAATAACGCTTTTAATTCTGCTTCGCGTTGTTTTTCCATCAACTTTTGCAAACGTTTCTTTTCTTTCTCTTCTAGTAATTTTTTGGCTTGTTTGTCATGAACTTGATTGACAGCATTTTTAACTTGTTGAACTTGCTTTTGTACAGTTTTACTTTTGTTTTTGTTTTTTAGACCAAAAGTTTTATCTTCAATGGTCTTTTTCTTTTCTTTTTCGATCGATTTTTTCGATGGGCCTCCCTGCTTTCCCATGGTGTGAACGATATTTAGTTTTCAGAGTTGAAGAATTGGTTGACCAGGCAATCAACTATCAAACGAGTTTCTTGTTTTATTTGGCATGCTCATATGTAGTCTTAAGGAAGGTTCTTAAACAGTTTGAAGGTCATAGAACGAACTCCACACGTGTCAAAAACGATGGAAGACGTACACCAAGTACCAACAGAGACCTGGAGTTTTACTACTGAGACAGGCTCAGGGTGCTATGTCGCGTGGCCTAACGGGCAGAAGACGCTCAGTTTTGTACACTACTACGAATATTACTTTGGGAAATGTTTGAGTCAAAACTCAACATTCACTTTGTACAAGAAAATGATGGACCCAAGCTCCATTATTAAGGAGAAGAAAGCCACATTTGTAGCGGGAGGAGCATATTCTAGTTCTCCACAAAATGCGACCACTCTTCGCATATTTAACGAGAACATGCAGCCAGAAAGTGTTAAGATTATCAAGAGAGAGACCTTCGTGCGAAAATTATCTGTCACATTTATTGCTGAACCCGGTCTCGAAAAATACATTGGCATAAAGTGCAAGTTTGCCGGAGATGAAAAAGAGATGTCGTTCGTTGAGCACCTTCTCAAGTTTGGAATCAAAGTCACAGTATCTAAAACTATTAACATCAAAAAGACCATCACCGAAGCCATGGATGACGAAGATATTAGCCGAGCGTTAAACGTTATTCTAGAAACAAATGAAAACAGAACAGAACCATCTTGGCATATTAGTATTATTCTCTCCCAGATGGCAGAGGACGACTTGGGAGAAATGTTTGACCAATACGGATTGGAGAGACAAGGATGCGCTATATGTCCACAAAATCATGTCATAGGTAGCAGGGGTTGGACAAACGAGGATTACTGCAATTTAATGCAAACTATGATCCACGAATTTTATATACTCTTAACCTACGTCACAATATGGGCTCCTTGTCAACCATGGGTTACCCAGACAAGTATTTCTGGGGCGAAAAGCAGTACTGGAAAGATTTCAATTGTAATCTTACAATTTATGAGCGTTTGCACATTTGCCATGCTCCGGAGAGTCATATCATTCCAGGAGGGAAAGGATTTGATGATCCTGAGAAGGTACTGGTTTGGGATATCAAGTAAAGAAGGAACGCGAACACAAGCATAGCTCACAGTTGGGATCGCGTGTGACACTACTAGCAAAGAAGAATGCAAAGTTGGTCACTCGAAAGAATGAGTTGAAACAAGATGTTCTTTCTCTACGCGGTGACATAGCAGATTTAGAACAAGATAATAGGGATTTGCTTGAGAGACTTAAATACCTTACTCTGTACTAGACATTCTACAGATGATATTCAAAATTAGTCCTCTTTAATAACAGTTTCTTTCATTCGTTTTTTCTCTCGTTCATGTTCATCTTCCCTAGCTCGCTTCAACGGCGACGTTTCAACTGGATCTTCCTCTCCTAGCGATAACACAATCTCTTCCTCTTCTTGATCTTCTTGTGTAAACTCTTTCACTACTAATGGTTCTTCATAGTCATCATATGAATAACGAAACGTTTTCATATCTTTTAAACATGAAAACGAAGATTCAAACACAGTAGGACTACTCGGTGGTGTTGTTCTATTTACAAAGAATTTGTGTACGTCGACACCTTTTCCTATGGATGCTGTATTTTGTGACAATGGTGTAATTGGAATCTTGTTCCCAACATGTTTTACAAATTGAAGTAATTCGCTTAGCGAGTTGTGAATCGAAAATATGAATTGAAAAATGCCATTCTCGATTTCTTTTGGCTTTGTGAAAAACGTTTTCATGTTGGAAACACCGACGCTCTGTAAAATATTATAAAATTGAAAATAGAAAATACATTTTCATAATCTTTTTTCCACCACATTGTTGTTGCACGTAACATGATAGGTTTGTCTTGATCGTCTACGTGGTTAGTTGCATAAAAGATCTCTAACCTTTGACAATTTCTGATAATTCTTGTAAGGCTTTGAATCCAATTATATTAAATCTAGAATCTCGTTGCGTCGTCAAGTAAGGTTTCAAAAAGTCCAAACTAGTCATTTCTCGATACCGATTCGTCGCAATCAATTCTTTATCAATGAATAATTTTGTATCAAATGTTTTCGCAATGCTCACAAGTAACGGTTCTGTACCAAGCATGTCAAACGCCAAATAAATAGGTCCAGTTTTTTCTTTTAAAAATGATAATATTGCATCGATAGATTGTCGCTTTTGTGTGAATAAAAACAAATTGCTTACTCGTGTTGGTAATGTTTCGAAAAAGGGATCACAAAACGTTGCATCAAGAAAGATTCTATCAATTTTTTTCTGACTTAGAAACGCGAACATGTCGTGTAATTCATGTTCATAATAGTCGTGTTCGAATCGTATGTCGCCAGTGTATAAAATCGTTCCACATTTACTTTCGAATAAAAACCTGATTGTTAGTATGTGAAAGCGCGTACATGACTGATCCAGCACAATGGTTTGCGTTTAGTGGTGTGACGTGTAAAATGGTACTCCCAACTGTTATTGTTTTTTCTTCATTAACGTTCAATGAGATGATGTAATCTTCTAGACCTGTGTACTTGGCACAGATTAGTATTTTCGTGTAATGTGTGCAATAAATTCGTTTTGTACTATTTTTCGAGAAATAATTATTTTTTAATCCAAAGTGATGGTCTGAATGGGCGTGCGACAAGAAATAGTGGTCTACGATTGGTTTGAATGTGTCGACAGCGACTGGTAGATTTGACAGTGTGCCTTTCCACTCGACTGCGTTGTTCTTCTTGGCGGAGTACAGCGACATGGTTCGATTTTATTTTCGAACTCAGGCAGTGCTTACAACGCGAGTAGGAAGAGAAGCGCAACACTTATCAATGCACAGTATGGTTCTGCGTGCATAACTCACAACATATTAACGATAACTAGAGTGTTTCTGAGATAATACATCCAATGTATCTTGTGGATTCCAGATGTGGCACTAATTGTCGCACAATTGCGTACTACTTGCGGCTACTAACGAAATTTAAAGTTCATCACAGTTAGATCTTAGAAGTTTAATAATGATATCACAATGTACAAAATGGGGATTGAAAGAGTAGTGGAGCTTGATATTGCCGGCGCTACGTAAGACGAAAAGAGTGGCATGGGTGAACCATTCACTGATATCGATGATACAGAAGCAATTTCAACTTGATGAGGTTTGGTTAGGTCTAATGACATTAGATCGCTGCCTAGTTCCCTAAACGCTCTATTTCCTGAGAACATCCACTTAGAGTCTAAGCCCGCGAAACTTGAATTTGGAATGACATAAGACTCTATCGTTACTCTATTAAAGTAGTGTAACGAGTGATGCCGAGAGCATACTGTGCTTGTACACTCTGAATCGTAGTAGCATGAGAAAACTGATCGTTCTTTCTCCATAGTACCTACTGCGAATATGTTGGTACACATATTGCTAAACGAAGTTGGTAACGAATGAGAGAACACAAACACCATCTTTCCTCGCCGAGTAGCATATCCATCAAACACTGTGGGCCCTCTGATCACTAAATCGGCACTAGAGGATTGTAGTATTGCTGTGTACTCTTCAGTAGTGTATTCTACATCAATCTTGGGGAGGTAGGTTGCCGTCACAAAATCGTACCTGTCCAGAATTGCAGGAGTGATTTGAAAATTGAGTACATATGCGACTCCATCTTTACGATATGCTTCTGCTATGTTTTTCTCTAACCGAGAGTATTTTCGAAGCGAGCCGTCGTGTTTGCTGTATGTCATAACAGCATAATTTGTTTCACAATGCGACTCTACAACAACAACATCAGCAGTAACTAGTGGTACTTTCGTTTGTTGTTTACACCTTTCTGGTAGATTATACGACTGTTTGTATCTCATAGAAGAGTCGAATTCATGTAGTGAGTTGTTGTGTAATAGTAGTAGTAAATTTTCAGAAGCGTAGATTATCTCGAGAGGTCGAGAATAAGGATAGAACTGTGATTTGGGAGCAGTTAAATTATACAACAATTTTAAATTTGTTGTGCTCCATTCAAATTTTGCGATTTCGTAAGCATTTGCCGAAGTACTTAGCCTGTATAGGTAATTTCCAGCTACTGTTAATTCTGTTAATGAAGAGGAGATAAACAGCAACAGAGTCAGTGTAAGCTTGTGTGCTATCATTTTAACCGGTAGAACCGATGACGTTTAAAAATAAATCTGTAGAATGTACCTTATCTGGGGTAATGAAATAATCCCTGCTGTGAGAGTTACGAACGGACGGGTAAGCAAGCAGTAAAGCAAAGGGCACCTATGGTCATTTAACTTATTTTTGATCGTAGGTTGCTAACACGCAACATTTGTCTTCGTAAAGAACTTCATGCATCCTCTTGCTAATGATGAATGTCGGTTAGCTACTGTATCACAGTCAAATGTACGGTCACAGAATCTGCGCTGTGAGTAAAAAGAGAAACAAAGAGATTGTAGAAGTGACCTAGCTCGAAGAGGTTTGTAACGTTGTGAACGAAGAGCAAAAGACTTTAATTTGCCTTCTTCTTTGGTGGTACCAAAGTTTTAATGATTCCTTGGGTAATCTTGTAGAACCAGTACGAGTTCAATGTGGTGATAACGCAATACATGAACAAGAATACGCATTGGAAAGGGAATGCGACTTGTACCCACTCATCGTACTTGGTATACAATAGGTATGGTACAAATGGAATCATTGGGATGCGAATTAAACCAAAGGTCAAGAACATCATGATTCCATTGAGTTTGTACAACATTGACTCTTTCATGTCACTATCGACAAAGAAAAATCTGTTGTTGACAAATGGTGTACTAAATTCAGTCAATACAAAGGTGATTTGTGCGAAAGCGCATACTCCACCAGACACAATTGCGAAGTGTTGGAGAATAGCGCAAATGTGGTGGGCCAACGCTCCGTAGTCATTTGGGAAGTATTTAATGACAATGTATAAATCATATATGAAGTACCCAACCATGAACATGAGTGTTGACTCTGCAAAGTGGGTGTTGTGCAGCATTGTCAAATCGTCGTACTCATGTTTGATGAAAAGGCAGTAAAAAGCGGCGCAGGCAGTTATCACGGCATGAACGGTTGATACACCTCTACTATCCCACTCTGCTTTGCGCTTTGCGAGTAGCTCTTTCTTTGCGGCGACTAGCCTGTAAGATGCCGAGAAGAGCGAGAAAAACGCAGGCACAATATACAAGTAGGCTATTGTATGAAACACGAAACCAACTATAACCCAGTTAATGTGTGAAGTCTCTAGGTCTAGCATGCTTTGTGAGAGTTTGACACATCAATGTCAAATTCATTATCCACGAACGTACCTAGCTAATTACAAACGTTAACTGCACGAAGAGGCAGTTAAAGCATTTGTTTCAAAGTGAAATAAATGAGTGTGTTGTAGTACCTATGCAAATAGTACCTGTTCTTTATTCCAAAGACACTGGAAAGTTTAAGCAAAACTTGCAAGATTTGTCACAATTTGAGATACATGTTCTTTTTTTTGAAGATTGTAGGCAACAAGATACTTGAAAACAGGATCTCTTTGCATGATGTGCTGTGCCCATACATGGGCGTTCCGCGTGCGATTCATCGTTTGGTGCAGTGAGCTATGATTTTTAAATTCAAAAACTTTTGAGGCTCCCAGCTCTATCGCTGCAGTATAAATTGGAGTGCCACATGGTTCAACACCACCATTGGTAATGCTTGGCACCAAAGTTTCCCAAGTTCTATTAGCAGCAGGATCGTCACCGACAATAGCAGGAAGATTTTCTGGACTTCTTCTCCATTGTATTTCATTATCATTTACAAAAAATACAACAATCAGACCCGATCCGCTCTCAAGAGCTTCCTATCAATTATTAGCATTAGAATTTCTTACTTCTGTCCCCTTCATATCCAAGTCAATGTAATCAATAGCAATTTTTTTAATCTCTTTGGCAACGTTTTCTGCAGAAAAGGATTCAATAACCGTGGCTACTACGAGGTTTGGGTCTACCAAAATTATGCTTTGTTTGATTACATCATTTTCGAGCACTTGATAGTTCTTAGAGATAGTGTGATCTTCATCGCAAAAAATCGAGAAAGGATATTGCTGGTGTAGTGTTTGTTTGAACGTGTCGATTGTGTATTCGGAAACACCTGTAACCACAACTATCTCCAGCCCGATATACTTTGATTGGTAGTATTCCTGATGAAGACCATCCAGTAGTATCTTATTAGAACCAGTCAAATTGCTACAGAAAACTACGGCAGTTAATGCGTTGTTTTCAAAATTTTGGATGTTGCACGCAAAGTCTAAGTTGTCACCAGCCTTGACTCCCTTAAAATTTTTCTTCTTTCTGTCTTGCGATGCGATTCCGAGATCACAGTCCCTCTTAATTTTCATTTTGTAAATGCTGCTTCTATTTCGGTTTTTGCTTAAAATAGGAAGAAAGAAAGAGCTAAGAGAACAGATCAATCATTAGTTTATGTAAGTTATTTAACAATTAATTCATAGTCTTCTATCCTCTTAAATATCAAATAATTTGAATCATGATTATTTGTAGCGTCTCCAAACGCAGTTCTAACCACAGAAATAATATCATTACCGTCGAACTGAAAATCAGCGTATTGAAATCCGACTTTTTCTTGGTCCATGTCGCTTAGAACAACTCTATTGACCTTCCAATTTCTTAAGTCATGCGATGATATCAACGTAAGAATGTTACGGATGGCTGGCGGATTTCTCTGTTTGTTGGTAAGTGACCAATACTTTTTTGTATGTGAATCATATCGAATAGAGAATTTGACGTTTCCGCCTGGGAAGTCTATAAAATCTTCAGATGGATTGAAGTGAGCATTGTACTTGTCAACATGTACTATCGCTGCTCGGTCTCCATTCTTCAAAATCACTCGAAGTATATCTACAATCTTTCCATCTGGTCCTACTACTGCTTTTCCCTCTAGCCATGCGTTTCCATTTTCACTCCACGACTGAATAAATCTTAATGGTTTTGTCATTGTCCAAGTATTAGCGTTTAGTAGGTCATACCCGATAGGAGCTGACATCACTCTATCGCCAAAAGCGTAGCAAGAGCCAGTATCTTACACATACTACTGCTAATGCTTTCTCATGTGCGTTACAACTGGTCAATCGGGAAAACAAACAAAAACATCATGTCCTCAAAGTGGTTGCTATGGGGATCCCTAGCAATTGCACTTAGGGCAAGTTTGTTCGCAGTAGGGTTTGATTCTACGTTTTCATCTATGGTAGAACTCACAACACCAACAACAAGCTTCAAACGACGTAAAATAATCGACTATTTAACTAACACTCCACAGTAAAAGAAGCACTACACTTAATAGATCTCGGAATGTCGCCGTACGAATCATCAACGTTTATACAACCTCCACTGGTCCTCGTACCCTTCTCGTTCCCAAAACTCGTACTAGAAAACACATTTATCGCCGAATACTTACTACCACGAATTTTATTTATTGTACTAGACGTCATAATCGCTTTTTTATTACACGGTATCGGTCACTATGCATTCCATTTGTCTCTACTAGACAATATGGGTGCCACAGCGCGCCAATGGCAGAAAAACTTGGCTACGTTTTTACCAATATTCTATTTACTGAATCCAGTCATGATCGCGAGTTGCGTGAGCATGTCAACTGTTATTTTTAACAATTTGGGACTCGCAATAATGCTATATTTTGCTATGAAGAACAATATTATCATGAGCACGTTTGGATTAGCGCTTTCGATCTATTTAACAGTTTATCCAATCGTATTAGTCATACCACTCGTTATACTGTTACATCAAGTCGTAGCTTCACAAAAAGTACAAATCGGAGTGATCGTTCGTGTACTCGTGTGGACTGTCGCGTGGCAAGCGTTACTACAATACATGTCGTACTCGTTGATGAGTCATAGTTGGGAGTTTGTTCAACAGGCCTATTTATACCCACTAGCAGTACGTTTCATTCATAAATTTTCTCACATTGTAGGCAACCGATTTGACACCAAATTGGGGAAACTTTTGGTACTTTTTTATCGAAGTTTTCGATCATTTTAGAATGTTCTTCTTGATCATGTTCAATGTACACATGTTATCGTACATTGTTCCACTATGCATACGTTTCAAACGAGATGGATTGTTCATCATGTCAATCATGGTTGCAATTTGTTTACTTTTCAAAGCTTATCCCACTTTTGGTGATTTCTTCTTTTATATTACAATTTTGATGATGTATGCACCTCTAGCGCCACATATGCGATATGCATTCCCCATTGTAGTACTTATGCTATTTACAATGTTGGTAGGTCCTGCCATGTTCAACGCATGGATCGTGAAAGGTACAGGAAACGCAAACTTTTTCTATTTTGTAACATTGGCCTTTTTACTGTCACAAGTATTACTCATTGTAGAGTTTGTGTATGCAAAACTAAAGCATATTTATGTTAATAAATAACATGATTGGATCACTTTCCAACGCATGTCATTTTGTCGTTGTTTTACAAAGTGGGAGAAGGGTTCAGTTGTACTTGCCAACTGGGTAATTTCTTGATCAGTAAGACGGAAGATGATAGGTAACACGTGTCTCTCTGGAACGTGTCTCTTTAGATATGCTAGTGTTCTCTTGAGTTTTCGCTTCATACTAAAGAGCCTGTACAGAGAAAAGAAAATGGTAAATAGTACAGGGAATTTGCTAAAGATTGTGAACCATCTAGGAAATTGTGGTAGATCACTAACGATGCTAACTGCTGAAAATACAGTAAATAGTACTGCATCACTTTGTCGGCGTGTAATAGGTGCTAACACTCTACGAATCATGCTTGACGACAATCGATACGCAATCTCTTCTTCGTACTCGTTAGAGTGTATCGGCACTCGTGCAGCGTGTATTAGCTCATGTACTATCAATTCTCTTCTTGACACACTTGACAAACTTTCTCGTTTCTTGAACAATGGCGAGATTTGTATAAACGTGAGGTCGATGTCATTTAGTGATACTGTGAATGTTATACCGAGTGTCGATAGTGGTAAATTCTTCAACGAGTAGAATCCAGGAGCCCACAACACTTTTATATCGTACATTGACTGATCTTTGATAATATTTTCGTCCATGTATTGATGTATAGGTATCATCTCATCAAATTTGTAACTAAAGAATTGTAGAATTGGGTCTTTGTCATTGTTTGAATTTGACATTAATTGGTGTTCGATTTCTAGTAATAGTTTGTATCGACTGATAATTCTATGGATGTATTGTTTATGTTGTTCTTCTGTTGACATGTTTCTAGCTTCTCCCCAGATATGACCGTGTTTGTTTAAATATTTTAGCGTCGGAATAGGTATGTTTGTCTTGAATGACAGATCATGCGCAAAGTTGTACAGTATTGACGCCATCTTTCCTCCATCCATGGTTAATACCACTACAAACTGACTGTGTTGGATATATTTACTGATTTGTTCGCGTGTAAAATCATTCCGCAGTAGTGTAATCAAATATAAAACATGGTCTAGCGTTTCATCTAACGATTGTGGTGATAGATTGCGAGACTCATGGTCACATAAATCGTATAAATCGTGGTACGATATCTTTTCCAGTGATTGTTCGTTTAAGTGCAATATAACGCCAGTACCGACATTAAATGTTTCTTTTTCAAAACATGGAAACGATAATGCAATTCCAGTGTTCTTGTATACGTACAGTAATCTTGCTAACTTTACCAACGCGTGCCACTTGCTACCTCGTATCCTACGTTGTGCTACAAGCTCCACTTTCATTTGTAAAATCAAACAATGCGAAAAAGAGATGTGGCTGTGCTCGTGTTGGCCACTTTTCTGCTTGTAGTGATCCTACAACAGGAGGGAAGTGTTAGTTTGGAGAAGGGATTCTTTTTTCGACAACATGCGAACATGTACAACCGAAAAGATTCAACAAAAGCAATAGCGAAACCGATTATCACAGATATTGAGGGAAATAACGAACAAAACTTAGTCACAGTTGGAGAAGATGGTCATCTACGTGTTGTTAAAATCTCTGTTTCAGACGAAGATACGTTTCAACAATTAGCAACTGCAGTATGGTCTATTTCGCAACGATTTAACAAATAGAAAACTTTTAATTTGAATGAACAAAAAACAAGCAAACAACTTGTTCATCATCGCATCGTAGGACTAGGAGTCGGATATATCGAACACAGATATTTATCAGAAAATGAACAAAAACCACCAAAACAAAAAATCGTTGTCGTGTTGTCAAATTGGAAAGTGTTGTGCTTTGATCACGATTTAACGCTACAATGGGAGATGACTTTATCAACAAGCGAAAATGAAAAACATTTTGGAGATCCATTGTACGTTCACACAGTAACATTTTAACTTCAATAGTGAGGTTGTAGTGACTATTCTACCACAAAGAATTCATAACGATGATAAAGGTATTATCATCGTCTCTCTGCGAACATTTAAAACATTAAGCGCGAAAAAAGCTGTTGTCGAATCGAACACGCATTATTCATACTTTGCATTCGATGGCGCGACTGGAACGTTACGTTGGAAACACGAATCAGAAGACTTCAAAGTCAAATCG
>JAESGV010000423.1_pt1 | contig 18869 bp, 20 predicted proteins | sample 9269781 | NCBI WGS metagenome assembly JAESGV01 (sample SAMN15741586, study PRJNA653496) | algae metagenome | isolation source: Tildeniella torsiva UHER 1998/13D and co-occurring heterotrophs from... | place: Slovakia: Slovak Paradise National Park, Hrabusice, Kosice Region | collected 2000-01-01
CGCCGTGCGAGCCGGAAACCTCGGCATCCGCGGCGCCCCCCCTCCCTGCCCTCCCCCGCAAGGGGGGAGGGTTCGCGTCGTGCCCGGGGGGAGGCGATGCGCCCCCCGCCGTCGACCGCCAGGCCGCGGCGACGGCGGCGAGGTCGCTGTCGGTGAATGAGAGCACCGCGACGTCGCCCGGTGCCTGGCGCAGGTCGACGGGCTCGACGCGGTCGTCGAGGCTCGCGGACGTGGTCGCCAGGATGTGCATCGCCGCGTCCGTCCTCCTGCGTCCTGCGTGGCGCTTCCGCGCGGCGCGCGGCTGCGGGACGCTACCCCGCCAGTGCCGCCTCTACCGCGGCGCGGTCGAAGCCCTTCAGGCCGATGACGACGAGGCGGCTCGCGCGCGCCTCGCCCGGTCCCCACGGCCGCTCGAACTGGTGGCCGACGCGCGGGCCGACGGCCTGCACGAGGAGGCGCAGCGGCTTGCCGGCGACCGCCGCGAAGCCCTTCACCCTGAGCACGCCGTCGACGGCGGCCGCGGCCTCCACCCGGGCGGCCAGTGCGGCGGGCGAGGCCGCCTCGCCGACGGTCACGACGATCGTGTCGAAGTCGTCGTGGTCATGGTCGAGCTCGCCGTCGTGGTGGGTGCGGCGCGCCTCGATGTCGGCCTCGCTTCCGACGCCGAGGCCGAGCAGCGCGTCGATGTCGACCCGCCCGCCGGCACTCGGCACCACGGTGACGGCGCGCGGCAGCGCGCCCGCGACGAGGGCCTGCGCCCGCGCCAGCCCGGCGGCATCGACGAGGTCGGTCTTCGTCAGCACGACGAGGTCGGCGCAGGCGATCTGGTCCTCGAACACCTCCTCGATCGGGTCGTCGTGGTCGAGCGAGGGATCGGCCGCGCGCTGGCGGGCGAGCGCCGCCTCGTCCATCGCCATCCGCCCGTCGGCGAGCGCCGCCCCGTCGACCACCGCGACGACGCCGTCGACCGTCACGCGGCTCTTGATCGCCGGCCAGTTGAAGGCCTGCACCAGCGGCTTCGGCAAGGCGAGGCCGGAGGTCTCGATGAGGATGTGGTCGACCGCCGGCGAGCGGGCGAGGATGGCGTCGAGCGCCGGCACGAAGTCGTCCGCCACGGTGCAGCACAGGCAGCCGTTGGCGAGCTCGACGATGTTCTCCTCCGGGCAGCTTTCGATGCCGCAGCCCTTGAGGATCGAGCCGTCGACGCCGAGGTCGCCGAACTCGTTGACAATGACGGCGAGCCGCCGGCCGTTCGCCGTTTCCAGCACGTGGCGGATCAGCGTCGTCTTGCCGGCGCCGAGGAAGCCGGTGACGATCGTGCACGGCACCTTGGCAAGCGTCGCGCCGGCGGGGCGGGCGGCGGCGGGGGACTGGACGTTCATGGCGTCGACCTCTCGGGTCTGAAGGCGGCCGGCGGCATGCGCGAGACGACGCCCTTGCGGAAGCACGGCGGGCGACCGGACCACGCCACGATGCCGCTCCGGCTCGCCGCATAGGCGCGGGCGGAGGCGGCGACCTCGTCGAGATGGGCGTCCGGATCGATGTCGCCGATCATGTAGCTCCACTTGCCGGTGGCGGCGAAGGCGACGGTGCACGGACGCTTGCACACCGCGAGGCACTCCATCGGCACGACGGCGATGCCGGGATCGTCGGCGAGGGCACCCGCCAGGGCTTCGGCGAAGCCGACGCCGGGCTGCTCGAACGCCGTCTCGCCGGTCGCCCCGTCGGGCACCGGCCGGCGGCAGGCGACGCAGACGAACACCGCGGTCGTCGTCTGAGCCTCGTCCGCCGCCGACGCCCCGCCGCTGGCTTGCGCCGGCGGCGGAGCCCCGATGAGCGCGGTCAGCGCGCCGTCCTCGCGGCGAGCCGCGGCCAGAGCGCCCCGACGGCCCAGCCGATGGCGACCCAGAACAGCCCGGTCATCACCAGCGAGCGGGCGGCGAACTCGCCCTGCAGCTCGGACGGCACCGTCGAGGTGAACGCCGTCGGCTGCGGCGCGCCGATCAGGTGTGGCGCGAGCGCCAGCAGCACCGCGAGGGGCTTCGCCCACGGGCGGTCGACCTTGAGGAACAGCCAGAGCGCCGCGATGGTGGCGGCGACGGTGCCGACCCACCAGAGCTGCCGGGCATCGAGCGCGGCGGCGGCGCTCGCCGGCAGCTCCGGCGCGAGCCCGAAGGCGGGCGCGAGGCCGACCGCGGCGAAGGCGGCGGCGCCCCAGGCGAGGCCGGTCCTCTCGGTGATCGTCTCGCCGGCAAACACCATCGCAGCCGTCAGCATCAGCGCGAAGCCGACGCCGGCGAGGAGCGTGGCGAGGCCGGTGAACAGCGTCCGCTCGAGGCCGTCGGCGGGCGCCCAGCCCGCCTCGCCGTCGGCGTGCTCGGCGCCGTCGGCGACCGCATGGGCGAGGATCAGCTGGGCGTCACCGAAATCGTGCAGCACGCCCGAGTGCACGGCGGGCTCGCCGGCATTCTCGAAGCTTTCCGCATGGACGATGAGCGGGGTGACGGCGAAATGCTGCAGGACCGCGATCGCAAGTCCCACGGCGAGGCCGGCCAGCAAGCCGACCGACAGGATACGCCCGATCATGACGCGCTCAGTGACAGGGAAAGGCGAGCGCGTGGCGGGTGTCGTGCGCGGCGTTGTGCAGCGCGTCGGAATGGGCGAAGCCCACGCCGAAGACCATGAACGCGCCGATCGCGAAGGCGATCGTCGCGGCGATCAGCGCCTCCGACCGGGCTTGCGGCCGGGCGGCTGTGAGGTCCGTCGAAAATTCCGTCATGTCATCCTCCGTGGCCGCCCCACCGGCGGCCCAACGAGTGCAGTCTTGACGGCAGGTCTCCTGGCTCACGGGTCGCCGCCCGGCGCCGCCTTCCCAGGACCCGGGGGTCCCAGTGGCCTTCGACGCGGGCTCACCGCTCACAGTTGCGGGGGCAGCCGCGGATTTGGGGGAGAACCCCCGCACCGCATTCCCTTTTCACCTTCCGAAACGGGAAGGACCGTCGAGGATTTGGTACAGGACGGAGGCGCCGGCCGTCAATCGTGACGGCCGGCGGCGGGGATGGCCGGGGACGGGCGGACCCGCCCCGTCGCGCCGAGCCTTGTCGCGGACCGTCAGCTCAGCGGCCGAGGGCGCTGTCGGAGGGGGCTGCCGTCCTGGCCGACGAGCCAGCACCGGCTTCGCTCGCCTCGATCACGCCCCCGGCGGGGAAGTACTCCGCGATCAGCGAGGCGACGTAGATATCACAGTCATCGTCGGTCTCGTCGGTGAAGGCGTTGGTGCGCCAGTAGAAGGTCTTCTTGCCGGCCTCTTCGACAGGGAACACGCCGCCGGTTGCCTGCGGGTGGGTAAGCCGTTCGTTGACGTCGATGGTCGAATAGAAGACGAGGATGCCCGGCAGGACGCCCTGCGCGGTGCTGTTCGGATCCTCGGTGACGAGAGTGCTGATGTCGACCAACCCTTTCGAGTTCATGCGCTGGCAGGTCAGCAGGCCTGTCGTCGAGACATGGATAGCGCCGGGGCCGGGGGCGTCCACCTCGATCTGCGTCACCGTCTGCAGGCCGGGCACGATTTCGTGGACGCCCGCATTGACGAGGGCGCTCTGATAGACGGCTGGCCCGCCGACCCAGAACGACGCATAGCTGCTCCAGGGACCGGCGCCGTCGTTGTTGACACCCTGGACCCGCCAACGGTGCGGGCCGCTCTTCAGCGCCGTCTCTGGCGTCACCGAGCAGTACTCCGTCTTGGCGCAGCCCGCCTCGCTGCTGGTCACGATGGTGGAAACGACCCGCTTGTCCTTCTGGTCGTAGACCTGGATCAGATAGGTCTTCGCTCCCTTCGCCTTGCGCCAGATCAGGGCGGCAGTCGGGCTGGACATCGCGCCATTCGGCACGGACACCTCGGCGGGACCCGGCTTCGCCGCATGGACGATGGTCGGAATGGATAGGAGAACGGCCGCGATGGCCGTTGAACGGATCAAGCAAGCAATGGGCATGGCACACTCCAACATCGGTAAAACAGCCGCAGCTCCAGCGCTGATTTGGAGGTGGAAGTACCTCCTCCCGGGGGGCGGGTGAAAGTTTTGTAGCGATGGCTCACGCGGCAGAGAAACCTACGGAGGTGATCAGGATGATGAAAGTCGTGCGCGGCATCTTGATGTTTGCTTCACCAATGTTTGACTTGGTATGACCGATTATCGCAGGCCGGCGAATGCTCAATGCGAGGCTGCATCGGCAAACCTGTATCGTCGCATGAAGGGCGGGCGATGAAGATCGACGAGGAAGCCGCTGCCCGCCACAAGGCGAAGGCGGCGAAGCGCAAGGCGGTGCAGGACGCCGAGGTGGCCGGCAAGACCGTCGAGAAGGGGCTGCTGATCGTCCACACCGGGCCGGGCAAGGGCAAGTCGACGGCCGCCTTCGGTCTGGCGCTCCGGATGCTCGGGCGCGGCCGCCGGGTGGCGGTGGTGCAGTTCATCAAGGGGGCGTGGGAGAGCGGCGAGCGCGCCGCGCTCGAGACGTTCGGCGACCGCGTCGTCTGGCGCTCGATGGGCGAGGGGTTCACCTGGGAGACGCAGGACCTCGCCCGTGACGTCGCCGCCGCGGAAAAGGCGTGGGCGCAAGCGGAAGCCTTCCTCGGCGACCCGTCGTTCGGTCTCGTCGTGCTCGACGAGCTCAACATCGCGCTGCGCTACGGCTACCTGCCGCTCGAAGTGGTGGTGGCGCGGCTGGCGGCGCGGCGCGACGGGCTGCACGTCGTCGTGACGGGGCGCAACGCCAAGCCGGAATTGGTGGCGGTCGCCGACTGCGTGACGGAGATGGGCGCGACGAAGCATCACTTCGCCGCCGGCGTGAAGGCGCAGGTGGGGGTGGAGTTCTGAGCGTCGGCGCACCGGCCCGCGCTGCGCGCCAGCCCTCACTCCCCCGATGGTGAGCGTCTTCCGGCTGAGCGGGGAGACGGGGTGACGCCGGCCGCGGGCGGGCCGCGATCGTCCGCGCCGTCGCCGCCGGGGGCGACGTCCTCTGCCGCCGTCCTCTCCCCCCGCTTCTCCGCCCACTTGAGCAGCGCGTCGAGCGCCGGGCAGAGCGCCTGGCCCCAGTCGGTCAGGCCGTATTCCACCTTCGGCGGCACCTGGTGGTGGACGATGCGGCGGACGATGCCGTCGGCCTCCATCTGGCGCAACTGCTGGATCAGCATCTTCTGCGAGATCGCCGGGATCGACCGCTCGAGATCGGAGAAGCGCAACACCTTGCCGCCGAACAGGCGGAACAGGATGACGAGCTTCCAGCGTCCCTCGAGGAATTTCAGCGCGTCCTCCACCCGGTCCGCCGCCGCGCGCTCCGCGTCGACGGGGGCACCTGGCGACCCATCCGCCATCTTTCGCTTACTCACGGGTGAGTACCTTACTTTTTCGTGCGTACTTGCCATTCCACCAGTCTATCCGCACCTTCCGCTGCGACGCAAATGCGCCCGGCCCCTGCACGCCGCGCCGCCATCCTGCACGCCTCGAAAGGACACCCATGAGCACCCCGCTCCCCGAGCCCGTCGCCGCCTATTTCGCGGCGAAGAACCGCCACGACGTCGCGGCGATGCACGCCTGCTTCGCCGCCGACGCCGTCGTGCACGACGAGCGCGCCGACCATGTCGGCGGCGACGCCATCCGTGCATGGATGGAGGAGACGACGGCGAAGTACCGCGTCACGGCGGAGATCACCGGCGCCACCGTCGATGCCGACCGCACGGTGGTCAGTGCCAGCATCGCCGGCAGCTTTCCCGGCAGCCCGGTCACCCTCGCCTTCGCCTTCACGCTGCGCCGCGGCGAGATCGCCCGCCTGGAGATCGGTTGATGACCTCCGCGACACTCGCCGGCCGGCGGGCGCTGGTCACCGGCGGCACCCAAGGCATCGGCGCGGCGATCGTGCGCCGTCTCGCCGCCGACGGCGCCCGGGTGGCGGCGACGGCCCGGACCCGTTCGACGGACGATGAAGGTTTAGAGCTTCTCGTGCTCGCCGATGTCGCGACCCCGACCGGCGTCTCCGCGGTCGTCGATCGCGTCGGCAAAGCGTTCGGCGGCATCGACATCCTCGTCCACAATGTCGGCGGCTCGTCGGCACCTGGCGGAGGGTTCGCGGCGCTGAGTGACGAGGACTGGCTGGCGGAGCTTTCCCTCAATCTCCTCGGCGCCGTCCGGCTCGACCGGGCGCTGCTGCCGGGGATGCTGGCCCGGCGCTCGGGTGCCATCGTCCACGTCACTTCGATCCAGCGGACCCTGCCCCTCTTCGAATCGACGCTCGCCTACGCCGCGGCGAAGGCGGCGCTCACCACCTACAGCAAGGGCCTGTCGAAGGAGGTCGGGCCGAAGGGCGTGCGCGTCAACGCCGTCGCCCCCGGCTTCACCGAGACGGAATCGGCGACGCGACTGATCCATCGCCTCGCCGACGCCGACGGCACCGACACTGAGACGGCGCGCCGCGGCCTGATGGAGGCCCTCGGCGGCATTCCGCTCGGGCGTCCGAACCGGCCCGAGGAGGTGGCCGAGCTCGTCGCCTTCCTCGTCTCGGACCGCGCCGCCTCGATCCACGGCACGGAGATTCGCATCGACGGCGGCACCGTGCCGACGGTCTGAGCCAGCACTGCCTACCCCGCGGCCCGGAGGGGGTCGCCGGCTCGCCCCTCCCCGGCCTATTGTTCCGGCAGCCCTTTCGGGTGCGGGCCCCGAAACGGGGCGCTGGTGAGTGGAGGACAAGAGATGGCCAAGGCGTTCGCGTCGACCGGCGACATGGCGGAGAAGACCATCTCCTTCACCGAGGTCGGCCCCGGCCTCTACGCCTACACGGCGGAGGGCGACCCCAACACCGGCGTCATCGTCGGCGACGACGCCGTCATGGTGGTCGACGCGCAGGCGACGCCGGCGATGGCCAACCGCGTCATCGAAAAGATCCGCACCGTCACCGACAAGCCGGTGAAGAACGTGGTGCTGTCGCACTACCATGCCGTCCGCGTGCTCGGCGCCTCGGCCTACGGCGCGAGCGAGATCGTCGCCTCGGACACCTGCCGGGCGATGATCCACGAGCGCGGCCAGGAGGACTGGGACTCCGAGTTCGGCCGTTTCCCGCGCCTCTTCCAGGCGGCCGAGACGATCCCCGGCCTCACCTGGCCGACGCTGACCTTCTCGCAGCGCATGACGATCCATCTCGGCAAGCGCCGCGTCGACCTCGTCCACTTGGGCCGCGCCCACACCGCCGGCGACATCGTCGCCTGGGTGCCGGACGCCGCCGTGATGTTCTCCGGCGACATCGTCGAGTACCGCTCCGCCTGCTACTGCGGCGACGGCCATTTCGGCGACTGGCCGGGCACCCTCGACGCCATCGCGGCGATGCGGCCGCAGGCGCTGTCGCCCGGCCGCGGTGACGCCCTCGTGGGTGAGGCGAAGGTGGCCGAGGCGATCGCGCTGACCCGCGACTTCCTCGCCTCCACCTACGGGCCGGTGGCGCGCGTGGCGGCCCGCGGCGGCTCGCTGAAGGAGGCGTGGGACGCCTGCCGCGCCGCCTGCGACGACAAGTTCGCGAGCTACGCCATCTACGAGCACTGCCTCCCCTTCAACGTCGCCCGCGCCTATGACGAGGCGCTCGGCATCGACACCCCGAGGATCTGGACCGCCGAGCGCGACCGGGCGATGTGGGCGGCGCTGCAGGGGTGACGCAGGGCGGAGGGCCCCCGCCAAATCCCTCGATCGTCATCCCGGACCAGCGAGGCGCAGCCGAGCGCCTGATCCGGGATCCAGGAGAGAGTCCGCGCCAAGGGCGCGGCTCAAGCGTCGCGCGTCCCGCGCGACCAGTCTTCCGCTGGGCCCCGGCTCGCTCCGCGTTGCTGCGCGTCCGGGGTGACGTCGGGGGGTGGGGCAGTCGGCCTCTCTCCACCCCCGCGACAGCCCCGCCCGCGCCCCGCTAGACTGCCCCTGCGACCGCAAGGGTCGCCGCGGGAAGGTCCATGCACTACGTCGCGACCCCGTTTCCCTACACCCGCCCGCCGGAGCTCTCCGGTGCAGCGCCGGCCCGCCGCCCCGTCGTGATCGTCGGTGCCGGCCCGGTCGGCCTCGCGCTCGCCGTCGACCTCGCGCTGCACGGCATCCCCGTCGTCGTGCTCGACGACGGCGACCGCGTCTCGGTCGGCAGCCGCGCCATCTGCTGGTCGAAGCGGACGCTGGAGATCTTCGCCCGCCTCGGCGTCGGCCGCCGCATGGTCGAGAAGGGCGTCACCTGGCAGGTCGGTCGCCTCTTCCATCGCGACCGCGAGGTCTACGCCTTCGACCTTTTGCCCGAGGCCGGCCACCGCATGCCGGCCTTCGTCAACCTGCAGCAGTACTATGTCGAGGAATACCTCGCCGACCGCGCCGCCGACTTCCCCGACCTGATCGAACTCCGCTGGAAGAACCGCGTCGCCGGCGTCGCCGCCCGGCCGGATGGCGTGACCGTAGCGGTCGAGACGCCCGACGGCGCCTACAGTCTCGAGGCGGACTGGCTCGTCGCCTGCGACGGCGTGCGCTCCACCGTGCGCGCGAGCCTCGGCCTCGACTTCGCCGGCGAGGCGTTCGAGGAGCGCTTCCTCATCGCCGACGTCGAGATGAAGGCGCCGTTTCCCTCCGAGCGCTGGTTCTGGTTCGAGCCGCCGTTCCACACGGGCCAGTCGGCGCTCCTCCATAAGCAGCCGGACGACATCTGGCGCATCGACCTGCAACTCGGCCCCGACGCAGACCCCGAGGTCGAGAAGCGACCCGAGAAGGTCATTCCCCGCATCCGCGCGATGGTTGGTGAGCGGCCGTTCGCGCTCGACTGGGTGTCGGTCTACACCTTCCAGTGTCGGCGGCTCGAGCGCTTCGTGCACGGCCGCGTGGTGTTCGCCGGCGACAGCGCCCACATCGTCTCGCCGTTCGGCGCGCGCGGCGGCAACGGTGGCATCCAGGACGCCGACAACCTCGCCTGGAAGCTCGCACGCGTGATCCGCGGCGAGGCGGGAGAGAACCTGATCGACAGCTATGACGAGGAGCGCGTGCGCGCCGCCGACGAGAACATCCTGAACTCCGCCCGCTCCACCCACTTCATGACGCCGAAGAGCGAGGCGGAGCGCACCTTCCGCCGCGCCGCGCTGGAACTCGCGCGCGACCATGCCTTCGCCCGCCGCTTCGTCAATTCCGGCCGCCTCTCGCTGCCGGCGAGCCTTGCCGGGCTGTCACTGCAGACGCCGGCCGAAGCGGGCGAGGGGGTGGCGCCGGGGCTCGCCTGCCCGGACGCGCCGGTGCTCGGCCCCGACGGCCGGCCGGGCTACTTGCTCGATCATCTCGGCGGCGAGTTCTGCTGGCTCGTCGTCGGCGAAGTTGCGATGCCGGCGACGTCCGGGCGGGTGGTCCGCGCCGGCTTCGGCGGGCTGACCGACACCGAGGGTTTCGTCGCACGGCGCTTCGGGGAGGGCCAAGTCTACCTGATCCGGCCGGACCAGCACGTCGCGGCGCGGTTCCAAGACCCCACCCCGGCGGCGATGGCGGCGGCGCTCGCACGCGCCGGCGGGGCGACGGAGATCGAGAGCTGGAGGGCGGCGTGAGCGAAGCTGTTGGAAACGATCACGCTTCTCCCGCTCCGGTCGACTTCTCCACCGACCGGCTCGGCGGGCGCAACGACGACGTCTACGCGGCGCTGCTGTCGGCGCATGCGGGGCTTTCGGCAGAAGACAGCTCTGCGTTGGATGCCAGGCTGATCCTGCTCCTGCTCAACCTCGTCGGCGATGCCGACACGGCGATCGCCGCGATCCGCCACGCTCGGCGGGAGTGACATCCCGGTGCTGGTGCTGGTCGGAGGACCCACCGGTGTGGGCAAGACGACGCTGATCGCCGCGCTCGCCGAGGACGGCTGCCGCGTCGTGCACACCTACACGACGCGCCCGCCGCGCCCCGGCGACCGCTTCAAGACGTCAATGTCTCCAGAGGCTTACCGGAGAGCATCCGGCCGCATGCTGTGGCCGGCGCAGCACCTCTACGGCGCCTTTTACGGCGAGGACTACGCAGAGGTGATGGCTGCCGCCTGCCCGCGGAATCCCACGCCCTGGCTGGTCGACGCGGCGCCGGAAACGATCGTGATCTTTGATCACGTTCCGCATGCGACGCTGATTCTGATGCCGGCGGACGCGGATTTCCTGCCGCGCACGCTCTTAGCCGCCAACCGACTGGAAAGATTGGAGAAAGCACTCGCGGAGACGGCGGATTGGCGGCGCCTCATCGACGATGGTTCCCGTGCCCCGGCGGAAGCCGCCCGGCGTGCGCCGGTCGCCGTCGTCGCCTGTCGATGGGGTCAACAGGCTGAAATCGTTGCGCTTTCACGCCTCTTCATCGCAGCCTGGCAAAGGGCTGCCGGCGTTGCCTCAAGCCTTTGAGCCGATTGGCGAATGCGCACTGAAGGGTACCGGCCGATCGCCGCCGTCAGGCCGCCACCGGAATCCCCGCCGAAACCATCCACCGGTGCGGCATCGTCACCGCTGCCGGCGAACGGGTGGCGAAGTGGCTGGCGTCGAGCTCGATGACGCTGTCGTCGTCATAGGGCCAGGCGGCGTGGGCGAGGCGGGCGAGCACCTCGATGTCGGCGCGCACCGACTGGAAGGCCGCCTGCTCGTCGGTCACCTCGCGGCCGGTGACCCGGCGCAGCAGCCCGTTGGAGGCGAAGAAGCGGACGGTGCGGCGGCGGATGTCGCGCATGCGGAAGCAGACTCCTTCGCCCGGCACGGGAAAGCCGGGGCACGACTCGAGACGGGTGAGCATCGCTCGACACTCCGGGGCGGGAGCGGCCACGCTTGGCCGTGCGGTGAGAACGTCGATCTGCCGGCTGCGGTTCCACGCCGGAGGATCGTGCAATCGGCGCAACGACGCGGCCCCGCATGGTGCGAACCCCACAGGGCGGCTAGGCTGCGCAAACACCCTTACGCCCGGCGGAGACGCCCCGTGACCCAATTGCACACCTCCCCGCAAGCCCCCTCGATCACCGCTCTCATCACGACCGCCCGCCGCGTCGTCGCGTCCGAGACCGACCCGGCGGCGATCGTCGCGGCGCTCGCCGCGCCGCTGCGCGAGACGGCGCTCGCCGGCGACTGGCTCGACGACCACTGCCGCACGGCGCTGCCCGAGCAGGGCTTCGGCTCGCACCTCCTGCACGAGGAGCCGGACCACGGCCTCGCGGTGTTCTGCGTCGCCTGGCTGCCGGGGCGCGGCGCGCCGCCGCACGACCACGGCACCTGGGGCGTCGTCTGCGGGGTCGAGGGCACCGAGACCAACATCGCCTGGACCCGCACCGACGACGGCGCGCATCCCGGCCACGCGACGCTGGAGCGCGAGGGCGAGAGCGCTCTCGCGCGTGGCAGCGTCGTCACCGTGCTGCCGACGGACATCCACAGCGTCGAGAACCGGACCGCCTCGCTGTCGCTGTCGCTGCACCTCTACGGCCGCCACCTCAATGTCGTGCCGCGCAGCCGCTTCGATCCGGTGGCGGGGACGGAGAGCCCGTTCGTCATCACGGTGGAGTGAGTAGCCCCTACCGCCGCCCGCCCTGGGCGAACAGGGCGCCGGTGCGCGTCGCCAGGAACGGCTCGAGCGCGATGTCCTCTTGGCGGAGGAAGCCCTGCGCCGGTAGCGACCCGTCCCGCACCATCTCGATCACCGCCACCACCGAGGCCGAGGTGGTCCAGGCAATCGCCGTGCGGTGGTGGCCGGCGAGCTCCAGCGGGTAGTAGGCGCGCACGAACTCGCGCCGCTGCAGCCGCCCGCCGATCCCGCCCTCCGCCGAGACGTGCACGTAAACGACGTCCTCGTCGACCGGCGGCTTGGCGTTGGTCAGGATCTCGCCGGCGAGCGCGCGGCGCTCGCGCATCAAAAGCTCGTGGAAGAAGAAGTTCATCAGTTCGGCGTGGCCGGGGTAGCGCATCGTCTTGTAGTCGATGTTGGCGATCTTGCCGTGGAAGGTGTCGCACATCGTGCCGAGCCCGCCGGAGGTCGTGAACGCCTCGAGCTTCACGCCGCCCACATAGATCGTCTCCAGCCACTCCATGGCGGAGACCCACTTGCGCTCGCCCTCCTCGATCACCTCGCAGTCGTTGAGGTATTCGTTGACGACGCCCTCGGGCGACCAGTTGAAGGCGTAACCGAGCAGGCCGGTCGGGTGCTGCGGCAGCGCGCCGACGCGCATGCGGATCGAGCGGCACTCGTCGAACAGCGCCGCGAGGCTCGCGCCGACGATGCCGACGAAGCCCGGCGCCAGCCCGCACTGCGGCGCCATCAGGCCCTTCGCGGTGGCGGAAAGGCCGATGATCGCCTTCGTCGTCGGCACGTCCTCGGTGAGGTCGAAATAGTGGAGGCCGCGCGCGTGGGCGATCGCGGCGACCGCGCGGTTGAGGTGGTACGGCAGGCAGGAGAGCACCGCCTCGCGGCCCGACAGCAGCCGCTCGAGCACCGCCGCGTCGGCGACGTCGGCGACCTCGACGGGAAACGGCACGTCGCCGACCGGCGGACGCGCGTCGACGCCGATGACGGCAAAGCCGCTCTCGGCCAGCAGCGTCGCGGCGAGCGTGCCGACCTTGCCGAGCCCGAGCACGGCGATGGAGGTGAAGGACATTGGCGGTTCCCCCGGGGTGGTTTCTTGGCGCCGGTGATGCGGTGGCGGCGTGCGGGGAGAGTAGCAGAGGACGGGGGTCGAAAGGGTGGGGGGCGTCGTGACATCGCGGCCGAGGCCGGGCCGTCCGCGGCGTTCCGGGCCATCACGCAAAAACCCTCCCCCCTCGCGGGGGAGGGTAGGGAGGGGGGCCGCGAACGCGGCGCGCGCGATGTTCGGCTGCCGCGCCACGAGCGTTCGCAGCCGCGGGGAAGGCGTTCTTCCGCCGCGCTGCCGCGCGGCCCCCTCTCCCGTCGACCTGCGGTCGCCGTCCTCCCCCGCGAGGGGGGAGGGTTTGCGTCTCGCATCGTGGCTACGGGAGAGGCCAAGTCGGACACCGGCCATCCGGACCACGCTGCCGGAGGACAGGGTCTCGACGTGGGGGGCGTCGTAACATCGCGGCCGAGGCCGGGCCGTCCGCGGCGTTCCGGGCCATCACGCAAAAACCCTCCCCCCTCGCGGGGGAGGGTAGGGAGGGGGGGCCGCGAGCACGGCGCGCGCGATGTTCGGCTGCCGCGCCACGAACGTTCGCAGCCGCATGGGCGGTGAGTCCTTCCGCCGCGCTGCCGCGCGGCCCCCTCTCCGACCGCGCTTCGCGCGGCCACCTCCCCCGCGAGGGGGGAGGGTTGGCGTCTCGCGCCTTGGCTACGGGTCGAGATTGCCGCCGCCGCGCCGCCCCGCCTACTGCGCGCAGCCGGGTTCCGGGGCGATCTCGCCGAGGGCGTCGACGGTGACGAGGCCGTCGCCCTCGGTCTTCGCCAGGAACATGTTCATCGTCACGTGGTGGTCCTTACCGATCGTCACCGGCCCGGTCGGGCTGTCGAGCACGAGGCCCTCCATCGCGTCGATCATCTTCTCCTTGTCGACCGCGCCGGCCTTCTCGATCGCCGCCTTCATCGCCATCAGGGCGTTGTAGTGGGTGAAGACATAGTGCGAGACGGTGGTGCCGCCGGACGCCTTGATCTTGTCGACGAAGGCCTTGACCTTCGGGTCGTCGCTGCCGGCGACGAGCGGCACGGCGACGAACATGTTCTGGCCCTTGCCCGCCCCGAAGGCGCCGAGATAGGTCTCGGCGAAGCCGAGGAAGGCGACCGTGGTGTCCTTCAGGAGGCCGAAGTCCTCGGCCTGCTTGATGAAGGTGATGCCGTCGCCGCCGGGCAGCGCGAAGACGAGCACCTTCGCCTTCGAGTCGGCGATGCGGCGGACGACGGGCGCGAATTCCTTGACGCCCCAGGGGGTGAACTCCTCGCCGAGCGTCTCGCCCCCGAGGCCGGAGACGATGCCCTTCGCCGTCTCGAACATCTTTTGCGGCCAGACATAGTCGGCGCCGAACATGAAGTACGAGTTGCCGAACTTCTCGTTCATGTAGGGCAGGAGCTTCGCGAGCTCCTGGTTCGGCACGGTGTTGAAGGAGAAGATGTAGCGGCTGCAGGCGCCGCCCTCGTAGTTGGTGGCATAGAGCAGCGGCGTCTTCGCCCGCTCCAGCGTCGGCGCCATGGCGTCGCGGTTGTTGGAGGTGATCGGGCCGACCAGCGCCGTGACGTCGTCGCGCTGGATCAGCTTGCGGGTGGCCTCGACGGCGGCCTTCGGGTCGGTCTTGTCGTCCTCGTAGAGGATCTCGACGGGGCGGCCGAGGATGCCGCCGGCCGCGTTGATCTCGGCGGCGGCAAGGTCGAGCCCGAGCTTCGCCTGCCCGCCGAACAGCTCGAGGCCACCGGAGAACGGGAGGACAGCGCCGACCTTGATCGGGTCGGCGGCCAGCGCCGGGAGGGCGAGGGTGGCGGTGAGACTGGTCGCGAATGCGGCGGCGAGGGCGAGGCGGCGGATCGGCATCGAAGGGTCCCCCGGGTGTGCCCGCACGGGCGGGCGAAAGCAGATGACGCGTCATCCCGGACGCGGAGCAAAGCGGAGCGAGCCGGGACCCAGCGGAAGGGTTCGCGCGGTACGCGCGGCAGAAGCGTCGCGCGTACCGCGCGACCCCACTTGCGCTGGGGCCCGGCTCGGCGCTCGGCTTCGCCTCGCTGGGCCGGGATGACGATCGGGAGGAGCTTCCCTCGCTTCCGCGTGCATCGCAAGAGCGTCCCTCCCCTGCCAGGGGGAGGGACAGACCGCGCAGCGGTCAGGGTGGGGCCCGTCGATCCCGCGTGAGACGTCGGGCGTCGCGCACCCGATTGACGGGCCCCCACCTGCCGGCTGCGCCGGCTGTCCTCCCCCATGGCAGGGGGAGGACTGGACCTCACCGCCGCGTCAGCCGCCGGAACGCCAGCGCCCGCACCTTGGCGAAGGTGGGGCGGTGGTCGAGGCTGGCTTCGAGGTGGGCGCGCAGTCGGGCCTGCGCGCCGGCGAGGTCGCCCCCGGCGATGGCGTCGAGGATGGCGAGGTGCTCGGCGAACACCGCCCGCACGCGGTCGCGCATCGCCTGGCGGTGGTACTCGCCGACGCGGCGCAGTTCCGTGTGCTGGCGGATCGCCGCGGCGAGGAAGCGGTTGCCGGAACTGTCGCCGAGGAAGGCGTGGAACTCGGCGTCGAGCTCCATCAGCTCGGCGAGCCGCGGCGGCTCGGACGGATCCTCGGCGAGCACCGCGGCGTGCTGGCGGCGCAGCGCCTCGAGCCGGTTCGGATTGGCGGCAAAGCCCGGCTCGGCGAGCGCGGCGGGCTCGATCAGCAGCCGGAAGCGGGTGCTCTCCTCGAACGACGCCTCGTCGACCAGGCCGGGCGTGAACAGCCAGTGGTGGCCCTCCGAGCGCTCGATCAGCCCGTCGCGGCGGAGTGCCTCGAGCACGTCCTGGGCGGCGGCGCGGGAGAGGCCGTAGCGGGCGGCGACCTCGGCGAGCGTCACCTGCTCCCCGATGATCCCGGCGAAGCGCTCGGCGACGAGCGTGCGGGCGTGCTCCTCGGTGGCGGAGCCCGGCAGGCGCGAGCGGTCGAAGCCGGGCGAGCCCGGCTCGGCGGCGAGCTCGAGCCCGCCCTTCTCCGAGCGCCGGGCGAGGCCGCAACGCTCGAGCAGCTCGAGCGCCTTGCGCACCGGCGTGCGCGACACCGACAGCCGCTCGGCAAGCCGCGGCTCGGCGAGACGGTGGCCGGCCGGCCAGCCCTCGGCCTCCGCCGCGTCGAGGATCTGGCGGGCGAGCGCGGCGTAGCGCGTCAGGCCGTCGTCCTCGGGATGGCCGGCGATCGTCATCTCCCGCTCAAATCTCCCGTGTCGTCGTCTCGATCTCGACGCTGAAGCGGCGGCGGCGGACGTCGGCGAGGTAGGCGTCGACGTCGAAGTATTCCTCCGCCGCCCAGACGCCGGGCTTCAGCGGGTTCTTGAGGATCTGTTGCACCGCGATCGACATGTTCATCGAGGTGCCGGCGTCGATGTAGCCGTTATAGAGCGGGTCGGGCTTGCCGAGCACGGTGACGATGACGGTGGTGGGCTTGCCATCCTTCAAGCCGCGGCCGACGGCCATGTGGAGCTCGTGGCCCTCGGCGTCGGGGATCTGGCCGGCGTGGGCGGCGATGTTGCGGTCGATGACGGCGGCGAGCACGTCGAGCGGCTTGACGGTCGCCTTCGTGCCCGGCGCGCCGTCGGCGCGGACGGTGACCGGCGTGTCGAAGTCGCCGAAGCCCGCCTGCACGAGGCCGATCCAGGCGGACTGGTCGGCGGCCGGCAGCGCGAGCTTCCAGGTGAACTCCTGGATGCCCTTCTCGGCGATTCCTCTCGCGAACGGCACCGTCAGCGGCTCGGAATGCTGGGTGTGGATGAAGGTGGTGCGGCCGAACGGGGCGGGCAGGTCGAGCGTCTCGGCGCCGGACTGCGGCGGCACCTCGACCAGGCGGCCGTTGAGGAACTGCTGCGAGGGGTTGGCGAATTCGGCGAGCACCGTCGAGACCGAATAGGGCGGCATCAGCACCGGCGAGGGCGGGCCGAGGCGGGTGGCGGTCCAGTAGAGGTTGATCGAGGCGATCTCGTCGAGGCGGTCGGCGGCGGCGCGGCAGATCAGGTTCGACAGGCCGGGATCGGCACCGAGGCCGATCACGGCGGTGACGCCGGCGTCCACGAAGCGGGCGTGCTCGGCCTTCTGCTTCACCGTGTAGACGCCCATGCCGCCATAGTCGGCATAGGCGCGGCCGGCCTTCAGGCAGGCCTCGAAGATCGCCATCTGCAGGCCGGCGAAGGTCGGCACGCCGTTGATGCAGAGGTCGCAGTCGGCCAGCAGCGCCGCGATGGCGGCCTCGTCGGTGACGTCGACGGTGCGCGTCTCCAGCCGCGGGTCGGGGAGCGCCGCCTTCAGCGCGGCGAGGCGGTCAGCGCTGGCGTCGGCGGCGACGATGCGGGTGACGCCGGGCGACAGCTCGGAGAGCAGGTCGCGGGCGGTACCGGCGCTCATCATGCCGGCGCCGCCGAGGATCAGGATGTTCATGGGACGTCTCGCTTCAGAAGGCTCTCAGGCACCGGGCGCGCGGTAGAAGACGTCGTCCGGGTACGGGTACCACCAGTCGTGGATCTTCGGCACGGGATCGACGATCGCCATCTTGGAGCGGCGGAAGGCGGAAAGGCCCTCGCGGCCGAGGGCGCGACCGAGGCCGGAGGTCTTCCAGCCGCCGAACGGCAGCGCGTCGTTGTCGACGAGCGGGTTGTTGACCCAGACCATGCCGGCCTCGATCTCGTCGACCGCGCGCATCGCCTCGGAGAGCTCCGTGGTGAAGACTGAGGCGCCGAGGCCGAACTCCGAGCGGTTCGCCACCGCGATCGCCTCGTCGAAGCTCGCCACCTTGCGGATCGCCGCGACGGGGCCGAACAGTTCTTCGCGCGAGATCGCCATGGCGTCGGTGACGCCGGTGATCACCGTCGGCTCGTAGAACCAGCCGGGGCCGGCGTTGCCGGGGATGCGGCCGCCGGTCTCGATGCGCGCCCCCTTGTCGACGGCGTCGTCGACGAGGCGGATGACCTTGGCGCGGGCCGCTTCGGAGACGAGCGGGCCGATCTCATGGTGGCCGAGGCCGTCGCCGACGCGCAGCGCCCGGGCGGCCACGACGAGCTTCTGCACGAAGGCATCGTGCACGGCGGCGTGGACGATGATGCGCTCGGCGGAGGTGCAGATCTGGCCGGAGAGGTGGAAGGCGGCGGTCACCGTGCCGGCGACCGCCACGTCGAGTGGGCCGTGGTCGGTGACGATCAGCGCGTCGTTGCCGCCCGCCTCGATGACGCAGGGCTTCAGCCGCGCCGCGCAGGCGGTGGCAACGGTTCGTGCCACGCCGACCGAGCCGGTGAAGGCGACGACGTGGGTGCGGTCGCTCTCGACCAGCGCGCGGCCGACCTCGGCGCCGCCGGCGAGGCAGCCGACGACGCCGGCCGGCAGCACGGCGAAATGGCGCATGAAGGCGAGCGTGCAGAGCGTCGTCGCCTCGGCCGGCTTGACGATCGCGACGTTGCCGGCGGCGAGCGACGCGGCGACCGTCCACGCCATCAGCAGGATCGGGAAGTTGTAGGGGACGACGTGGACGCTGATGCCGTAGGGGAATTCGCGCGAATACTGGAACGAGCCCGGCTGGATCGGCCCGGCGACGCGGCCGGCCTCGTCGCGCGCCATCTCGGCGAAGTAGCGGAAGACCGAGGCGACGTTGGCGAGCTCGCCGACGGCTTCCGGGAAGGGCTTGCCCATTTCCAGCGTCATCAGCTTCGCCACCTCGGTCGGGTCGGCGGTCTCGATCGACTGGGCGACGGCGTGCAGGTGGCGGGCGCGGGCTTTGGCGTCGAGGCCGGCCCAGCCGGAGCGGGCGGCCTCGGCGGCCGACAGCGCCGCCTCGATCTCCACGTCGGTGGCTTCCGCGATGCGGCCGACGGTGGCGAGCGTCGACGGGTTGACGACGGTGCGCGGCGTGCCTGCGGCGGGCGCGATGACGCCGCAGAGGAAGTGCGCCGGGCAGCAGGGGTCGAGGCGGATCATGGGGTGGTCCTTCGGGGCGACGACCGATGTTTTGGCGGAGTGCGCGCAATGCCGGCGCCGCGGGGCATACCCGGGCCTCGTGCGCGCGACCCTTCGACGCCGGACTCCCCTTCATCCGCCCCCTCTGATTGGTCATCCCAGGCCTTGTTGTTCAGCCCGGAGACATCGCTGACGGGTGTTCGGGGAGATAGCTGACACATCATGCTGGATGGATTGGGCTCTGAGGAGGTCGGTCCATGCCTTGGCGGGAGGTGTCGG
>JAESGV010000424.1_pt1 | contig 18855 bp, 15 predicted proteins | sample 9269781 | NCBI WGS metagenome assembly JAESGV01 (sample SAMN15741586, study PRJNA653496) | algae metagenome | isolation source: Tildeniella torsiva UHER 1998/13D and co-occurring heterotrophs from... | place: Slovakia: Slovak Paradise National Park, Hrabusice, Kosice Region | collected 2000-01-01
ATTTAGTATTAAGAGCGAATTCCAAGTTGTGCGTTGTAACTTGTTGTAATTAAATATATTTGTCACACGTTCTATCGTGTTAAACGGTTTTATTAGGACGCTCGTATAGTCCTAGTATTTTCCTACAGACAAAAATACTATTTATGACAACATTCATACAAACACCACCTGCAAACAATTTGATTTTCAATGAAACAAAAAATGTGAACAACATCAAAACGATATGGATTAAGAAAAAGTACAACTACCGTACATTAACGGATTATTGAACAAAGAGATACTAACAAAGTATTGGCTGATATTCACAATGCATGATGAACTAGAAGTTATTATTTGGGATTTTCTTCATGTGATTTTGTTATGTTTCATCAGTGGAACATCTTCGCTATTTCAAAATAGTCTGTCTACTATCAATCGCTATCGGCAACTATTAACAGCTTTCACACGAGCAATACAATTCCGATACAAAGATCAACAATTCACTTTCTACATACACATTGTTATTATGCATAGCGCAGATATGCTACAACAATGTCAACAGGACAACCATTGTTGCCTATTACGAAACTAGATGCCTCATCAAATTCTACAACAACAGTTTCAACACAAGAAAATGTTATACCATTGTTGCCAGTAGAGGCGTTATTGAAACAAGAGCACCAAGCACTAGTAGAGTCAAATATTGTAATGCCAACAATATCTATTGAGTCGTTAATTGAGCAAGAAGTTTCTAAGTTGAAACATAAGGTTGAATGTGATGAGACATTGATCTTTGAAGGTCGTACAAAACATCGTTTTCAAGTAGAGCGAGAAAGTAGAAACTGTATTCATCCATTTCAAGGATTAAAACAGAAAATAGAACAAGCGTTTTCAAAAGAGAAACTACAACAACGGTTAGATACTAAACAGCCCAAACCAGTTCCGCATGGCTACAACATGCAACATTGGCTCTTTACAGCTCGATACTGTACTGATGATAACCATCTATTTGCCAAATCAAATACTACTCTTCGGAAGAATAATATCAAAAAGCGTTATCGCCAACACAATCAAAAGAAACGTCACGCAAAAGAAGAGTTTTATACAAATCGCGCTTGTTGGTATCTACAAACATTGGCTAATATGCCCTATCTTCAATTTAATGTTGATAGACAAGATCTACGCAGTCAAACGAAACATGATTTTGAGAAACATGCAAGTCAATTTGGTGGACTAGAGGCAGAGAATTATTTGGCATCTATCCTACCTATTCTTCCATCGGATATTTCGTACTTCGCAGTAGACAAGAATAACCATTTGTTATTCATATATATTCATAATGGTGTTCCAAAAGAAGAGCAAGAAGGCATGTGGTTGGCAGCGCTTGAATTACTCATAACGTTTCCAAATCAATATCCAAAGTCTACAGACAAACGCCACGATGGCTTTGACAGTAGTATTGACAACGACGACGATGATACTTATGTATACCATTTGATGGACTGGTGTCCTATTGGTCGACCACATGAACCATGTATATCACGGCAGTCACTTGCTATGGGTAAGGTAACAGCTGTTGATTCCGTGATTCGTTTGACCAAATCGATGAATCACTTACGAATCAATTTAGCAAGTCTATTAGAGGTTGTAGATGAAGATCAACATAAGAAATATCTTCACGCTACAACTACTCAAGCAACAGAAGCATATCACGCTCTACTCCAAGCATGCAATCAAGATGTGTTTTTAGGATGTGTTTTAAATACAGGTCGTTGTAGAAATCATCGTGACTGGAGTGATGCAGCAGGAGCGTTATCTGCCATGACACCACTAGGACACTTTGTTGGTGGTCATATAGTTCTTCCTCAACTTGGCGTCCGCATTCCATACTCTCCAGGAAATCTATTCATGTGCTCAACACAAATGTTAGAGCATTTTATAACTGAGTGGGTGGGCAGAAGAGTTGGAACAGTGCATTGTAGCCATCAAGATCGAATTGAAACTACAGATCGAAATCCAAGAAAATGTACAACAAAACCAAGAGTTTCTAAACGATCTACACGACAAGTCAAGAATGACGACGAGGACTACATACCGCCAAAGAGTGTCAAAAAATTGTTCTTATAAACGTTGTAATTCCTGTTACTTTGTCGATTACTATAATTGGCAAACGTCTTTTCACGACTAATCCGCACAAAGGTTTGTGTTGTTTGAATCGGTATGCTCCTGTAATACAGATATCGTGGTAAATTCAATGAATTTATTCAAATCAAAATTCTATACACAAAATCTTTCTTAAATGGTTACTGTATCAATCTATTCAATAATCTTAACTGGGGCATGCTCAAAACTCGCCAATTTTTCTCCTTTTGGCAACACCAGTTCCTAAACTATTTCTTAACAGCATTTCTAGTACCTCCTTTCTCTCTATTGCTATTACATACGATGGATCAATCTCCAAAGCACTGTTGTATGCCTCTAAAGCCTCTTGGTATCGTCCAAGGTTGTAATACGCACAGCCTTTCCCACAAAAGCTTTGTGGTAACCTTGGTTCAAGCTCTATCGACTTGGTAAACGCCTCTATCGCTTCCTCATACTGCTCCATATTGATCAAATTTAAACCTTTGCTGTTCCATGATCTGTGGTCTTCTGGAATGATCTTAACAATAACATCATACACTTCATCTGCCTCTTCGCACTGATCTAGCTTCTCCAGTATGTTTGCTTTTGCCAAGTACCCATGGATATACTCTGGATCAATTTCACAACACTTTTCTAGCACAGATAAGGCTTTATCATACAGTTTCATATCAACAAACAACATTGCTTGCATAACATGCAAACTAGGAGCTGGACTCAGCTCTATTGCTCTGTCGTAGTCAACAGTCGCTTCTTCGTACTTTTTTAAAGTACTATAAACGTCTCCTCTACATTTGTAATATATTGAGTCGTTTGGATCGAGTTGTATTGCTGCTGTGTAGCATTCTATCGCTTGATCATACATTTCTAATTTCTGCGTGATAAACGCCTTTGTTCTGTAAATGATAGGACTTGCAGCTCCTAGTAAAATTGCTTTGTTTATCGCATCTAGCGAACCTTTCAAGTCATCTATTGAGTAACATGATTCACACAACGAAATATACATGTCAACCTCTGGATTTCTACCAGGAGGCGGTGTCTCCGTTTGGTAAGCTTCTATAGCTAATATGTAGTTATCTTTCGCTGCTTTGTAGTTCTTTTGTGCTGAGTAGGTGTCGGCGATAAACTTGAGCATTTCAGACTTCATATAGTTTGGATCCTCGATTTCTAGTTGAAGTATTTTGTAGAATATCGTTCGCGATTCTTCGTGTAGTTTGTTTAATTGGCATGAGAAAGCATATTGAAACAATGCCGCCCAATCGTTTGGCGATCTATCTGCTATTTGTTTACTGAGTTCCATGTACTTACCAAACTGTCCTGTTTCTCGAAAAAATATTAACTCATGTCCTGTTGCAACAGGTACGACAGGTTCAGGGTAAGTATGCATCTACCAAGATATTTGAAGAATCTTTCGGGTTGACACAATTTATATAATTCAAATATCACGATGCAAACAAGCATACTTGACGTGAACATACCAGACGAAAATGGCTTTACACCACTCTTCATTGCGATTCAACGTGGAGAAGTTGAAATGGTGCGAAAACTACTCAAACTGAAAGCAGATGTCGAGTTTCGTGCTTCCGATGATAACGATGCAATTACTCCAATATTTATGTGCGTGGCTCGTGACGATACAGACAACAAAAACAAGCCACTTCTGCTCGCTCTCATCTCAGCAGGCGCAAATATAACAAAACTGTCACGCACAGGAATAACACCGCTTTATGCGGCTGCTGCAAACACTAGTGTCGAGTGCGTCAAGACTCTAGTTGATCACGGCGCAGATGTAAACTACATTAGTGACTTTGGCTTCAACGCGGTCATGGTCGCCGCCATGCAAGGAAGATTAGAAACACTACAATACCTAGTTGAAGACTGCAACGCTCATGTCGACATTCAAAATAACGATGGCCAAACAGCAATATTTTTGTCAATCGCACATGGTCACACAGCAGTGACAGAGTACCTACTCGAATACTGCAACGAAAAAGATGTCAACATGGTTGACTTTCACGAAATGACTCCATTGAGCTTGGCTGTACAAAAAGGTGACATCAAGACGGTGGACATGTTAGTAAGAAGAGGTGCCAATGTCAACTTGTCACTTACAGTAGCTGACGACTTGGGTATTGATGGTCCACTGGTAACGGCGCTATTGCATGGTGAATACGCAATCGCAGAATACTTGTTAGATCATGGTGCAGATCCAAAAATCTATGCTGTTGATGGCAGTACAGCTCTTATGATTTCTATTAGTAGTAATGATCCTCACCTTGTTGCAAAAATGTTAGCAGATAATACTGATATCAATGCAAAAAGTAGAGATGGTCTTACTGCATTGCTTGTAGCTGTGTCGCTGAATAGTTTTGAAATTGTTTCTTTGTTGATAGAGAACGGTGCAAGTGTGAACTTGTCGTCCAATGATGGTATTTCGCCACTCATGTTGGCTGTCTCTACAGGTCATCTAGAAATCGCAAAACTACTCATTGATCACGGTGCCGATATCGATGCTCGAAACAATAAAGACCAAACAGCGTTGATTGTAGCTTGTGGAAAAGGTAGAGAGGAACTGGTACAAATGTTGCTCGATGAAGGTATAGATACTGAAGTAGTAGATACTCACGGTATGAAAGCCATCAACTACGCTCAAGCTAGAGGATTTGAGAATATTGTATCCAGAATTGAATGTGTATAAATTTATGCAAAAACATGCATTGTTGTAGACCAGCGTTAAAAACAATCATGATCACTACTTTATTACAAAGCACATAACCTGACCAAAATTCTTCTCCAATGGATACCTCTTTACATCACCGGTAGATGTATTCATAACGCTAACACCATCACCATTCATCCAATCAGAGTGATAATACGCTATACATCCTGGTTCAGACTCTACAACACCAGCTTCTTTTCCAATAGAACTGACACTTTGTTTGCATAACCCACCGTGTACAATAGTAAAGTTAGTGCCATTCGTTTGCAACACCATTCTTCCATTTGTCAAAAATAATAAATCTTCGCAACTAGCAATGGGCCTATCCAAATCGCATTGTGTCATTGTATCAGTGTCAACGTTAACCAGATTCAATACAGGGTACGAAAAACATAGAACTACTCCTGGTCGAGTCTCCTTTAGTGGACCATTGACTGTCAAGTCCGATTGAATTGTTTTGATCAACTTGAAATTGGAATCAAATACACGGAATGTAGTGTCGCCTACAACTCGATTGCAAGTAACAATTCTTCCATCTTGTAGTTGTACGATGCTTGTTGCTTGAACATCTTTATAGGTTGATGTTTGATCTGTATTCATGTCGTGAAGATGTACGGCGTTCTGCAGAGTTACCAAGTTGCGACTTTGTAGTTCGTACACTGGTGAGCTCTTCGCTTGGTGTGGCAAAGGGTAACCACTTGTAAATTTTCTGGTTACTTTTCCTGAGTTCATATTGTGAACAAAATACTCTACATGTTTTGGTGTATAGAAAGTACTAGTATTGTCTATTTTTTTGCTCATAACAAAGTCTCCATTTCGAAGTTGTTGCACCCGCTCAATATTAATTTCATTTTCGAACGTAATTCCTCGTGTTTTTGTGAACAAATTGTACATGAATATTTTGTTTCTCTCTGTGTGACTGCGAACTACAACATCTCCACGCCATATCTTTTTCGCTTTTCGGAGTTGGAACTGCAATAGTTGTACCAGTTGCTTTTCTGATAGCGATACGTGCCGAAGTAGATCGATACTAGTGGACCTAGTTTTTGTCCACAATTTGAACTTTCGTCATTCGTGCATGTCATCTTGTCCCAAAGTATTCTATTACAAGAGTGAGCCCAAATACCAAAGAGACTTCTTCTCCATCCACGCTCAAAAGATTTGCATCCACAACAATGCTGACTTGATTTCTAGATGCTAACACCATGGAAATAATAAAGATCTCCATTGTTGTGCAAAGTAAGGCCACCAAGCACTGATTTTGAGATAAAACACTGGCGCTTGACATGTTTTATTTTTTCTGGTGACTATATTAAGAAAGCCCGCAATAGTCGTAAATAGCTCGCATCTGCGATTAGATTTTCAAAAACAAAGTGACTAATACCGAAACATCATGGTGCTGTATAACAACTCTCCCTACCAACATCCAAGTAAATGTACAGCCGCAAACCAGCAGCATGTACTCACGGTAGGGTCGAATCAATATGGACAGCTAGGCATTGATTCGAAGGACCCACAATGCGATAAACTTACGGAAATAAACACGCTACAACCACATCATATCATTAAAATGGTCGCTTGTGGTGATAAGCATACGTACTTGGTGACCGATGACAATAAGCTATTCGCAGCAGGTTCAAATTATTTCGGACAGTTGGCAGAAAAGCAAGTAACAAAACGAGAAAAGTTTAAAAGAGTACGTAGTGAAGCTCTAGAGGGTCGAAAGATTCAAAGTATTGATTGTGGTTCCAACTTTACAGTTATTCTTACAGGTAACTTTTTGAAGAGTAAATTAACATTTTAGATGATAACAGACTATTTAGCTGTGGAAGCAACTCGTACGGACAGTGTGCATTCGGGCACACAAATACTCAAGAATGCGAGTTTCATGAAATAACAGAACCAAAGTTTGACGAAATCGAACAAGTGTCATGCGGTGGACTTCACTTGATGGTACTTGCTGGTGGAAAAGTCTACACTTGTGGATGGAACGGATATGGACAGCTATGTCACGGTGATTCTCAGGATAGACATTCTTTAGAAGATATCAGATTCCACAAGCCAATAATGGCCGTAGAGGGTTCTGCTTTCCATTCTTTATTACTGTCGCGTGATGGCGTGGCCTATGCATGCGGAAAGAATAATAATGGAGAGTGCGGCCTTGGTCATACTAGAGGTGTCCGAGAGCCACATAGAGTTTGTTTGCTACCAAGTCTCAAAATAAGCAAAATATTTTGCGGTTCCGACCATTCATTCTTTCTATCGGAAAGTAATGACTTGTACGCATGTGGATGGAACGTGTATGGGTATGTACCTCTATTATAACACTAACAAAGTAGACAACTAGGAATAGGCGAAAAGCAAATGGAAAAAACACCATGCAAAGTTGATCCATTCACAGAAGATACAATCAAAGACATATCGTGCAAACACTCGCAACATACTATCGTCGTTACGGACAATGACCACGTGTTCACCTGTGGTATGTTTTATTTTTGTTTATATTGACATGTAGGTCGCAATGATTGGTTCCAATTATGTCAAGGACACCGAAACAACCTCCGAAAATTTGAAGAGGTCGACTACCGAGATGAAGAGTTCCCAGAACAACACCATGTCGCGTTGGCATGCGCGTCTAGAACTCACTCCATACTAATTGTACAGCCTCCCTATGATCTCACTAGCAAAATCGAGCGTCTGAATTCGAATATGCCTTTGCATGACACAACATTTGTATTTTCTAATTGTAATTAAGACAACCAATAAATTTTTGGCGCAACCAAGTGACCGTTATTTATTTCAAACATGACAACACAGAAGAGAAGACGTTCTTCGATATCAGTGTTCGGTTCCGATTTCAAAGAAAACGATTTGTACATTAACGCTATTAAAGCGCAAGCTGCAGAAAGTTTAGATATTGTCAATGTGGAACAAGAATTAAATATTGAACGCGAACACTTTTCGAAACTAAAATTCACATTCTGCGAACTAGAAATGAAGCGTGATTTTTTGACTCACATCAAAGGCTTGCATTTGCGCAGCCCGACCACCGAACAAGTAGATGAAAAAAGTAAGAATAATCAAATAATGTACTAACATTACAGAGCGCAAAGTGCACCAAAAGAAGCAAGAACTAGAAGAAGTTAAAAAACAAAAAACAGAAATGAAAAAGCATTTTGACGAACAAGTCGATGCCACCCTCCAAGCATACGAAACAGCACTACAAAAGAAAAAAATGTACGACTTGAAGTGGGATCAATTCGAAGAACAAGAAGAGTTGTACCAAAACGTTACCGCAACAGAAGTAGATACCCCAATAGTTGTAGAGAAACCACCATCACCACAAAAAGAAGTTCCCATTGAAACAAAACAAGCAAAAAGTTTCGAAGAACAAATGAACGAGTTAATTAGTTGGTTGATTGGCGTTGAAGTGTTAGAATGTACTGCATGGCCAACAAAGCTCATTTACAAGTTGCGCCTTACCACATATCTAATGGATGGTAACAAGGAACATACTTGTGTGACAATATGGTTCGAACAAACAAAATCATTACCTAGATCAGCAAGTAAGAGACGCGTGGAACGTCCTCTTACACAAGATTGGGAAATTGCCATCATCAAGGTACAGAGCGAGAAAGATTCTGATGTTTCACGATTTGATGATATTCTAGAGTATGCTGTCGAGATTAATGACGTGGAGTTTTTATTACGAGAAATCAACGCTAGAATTCAAGGTCTATAAACTATGTTTCAATGTGCTGGTGTGTATGCTGATATGGCCGCAGATGTGTTGTAGATTGGAGCTTGTTCTTCCTCTAGATCTACGTACGTTCCTTGTTCTCGCCTTCGCTTCAAAGCTTGTAGAAATAGGTACAGCATAATGACTAATATCGTTCCTGTTCCTAGCACTATTATTGTCGTAATGAGTAGTGCTTTGACTTCAGTAGAGCCAGGTAGCTCAGGAGCAACTGTTGCATTTTGATTCGCAATGTTTAGTTCCCAATAAATCTTTTCTTTTTTGATGCTTGGGGAGCCAGTGTGCAGCCGTAACGCAAAAGAGATATCTTCTGGTGCTGCGAATGCAGGAACTACTAAATCTTTAGAAATGAATGAACTGGAGTAATCGTGAAAGTAATCAAAATCAGATCCATTAGTGAACGCAGCAACACCTTTGTTGCTCAATATGTAAGCTTCGCATGCTGTACATACAACTCGGTAATTGACATTTACGTTGCTCCCTAAGTGCACAACCATGTATTCTTCTTTACCACGCTCCAGTAGCTTATAGCCACTCGTTTCGAAGCCATACGATAAAGCTACAAATGAAAGCGCTAGAATTAATAGTTTTTTCATAGTTGTAATTCTTGTAATAAATAGCTATGTTCACCTTCGGGCAGTACGTGTTTAGGAGAATGATACTCTCAAAGAAGAGTTTGACAGTGACAATTTTTGGACTAGATGGATCAGGGTATGATGATGCATCGATCTTACATCTCTAGGAAAACCAGTATTCTCAACGAATTTAAAAGGCACTTCCAACAAGATCCAATAGTCGTTATTCCAACGTTTGGGCAGAACAACTGCAAATTTAAGTACAAGGGAGTAGAGTACAACATACAAGATATGGGAGGAGATAAAAATCTAAGAAAACATTGGACGCAACGATTTAAAGAGACCGATGTCGTGATATACGTAGTCGATTGTACCGATACGAAAGAGAAGTTACAAGAAAGTATTGATGAGCTACGAACAATTGTCAATCACAAAGACACACTCGGAGCAGCGATTTGCGTTTGCGCGAACAAAATGGATGAGGTCAAAGAAAAAAGCCACTGCAGATCGGCAGCAGAGCTAATAGAAAAATTTGAACTAAACAGATTGCTAGAAGCGAGAAATCATACGGTAATTGAAACTTGTTCTGGGAGTGCAACAGAGAATGAGTTCCACAAACGAAAACAACAACAAAGAAAAGCTCGATTTGGTGCACAATCAGAAGAGGAAATCGCTCGTGATGACGAAGAAAAAGCTCGTTTCCCATTAGACTCTCATTACGGTATCGAATCCATTCTAAGTTATTTGGACAAGTGTATCAAAACAGATAAAGGTGTCAAGCAAAGAAGTTCAAAAAATAAACAACGTAGAAAGTAGTTCAGTATTCTTTTATATTACAACCTCATATACGCATCGGTGAGTGAATTGAGCCAGACCTCTTCAAGAAGCCTTTCATATTTGTTTGGAAAGTATTCACCCACTCATCGCGCTCTTTCTCGTTGTTACATACAAAAATTTTTGAATAATTCTCTTCTTGTGCGTTGAACTCCATTTTACATTTTGCTTCTTCCGATCCTTCTACCGGTGTCATTGTCACAGACAACCCACCATTATTGCTTTTCAGCGGTATCGAGTGCGATTTTGTCATCAAACCCGATTGCACAATTAGCACCAAATCATTGAACAAGAAAAACCTGAAATTCTTTGATCTAGACTTTTCGTTACGGAACCGTCCTTCACGTACAAGTTTCCTAGATGGTTGTACCAGATCAGGCATTTTTAACTCTTCTGCGAGCTCTACTACCTTCAGCGAGCTCATTGACTCACTCTTCTTTTGGTTGCAGTACTCGGCAATCCCTTCTATCATCGCTAACGCTTCTTTCAAAGGTTCAGAGTCCATGTGACCTTCAGGCGTTTTTGCAACAACATCAAGTAACAAGATACGGTACCTAGGAATACGCTGTACAGGTAAGATCATAAAGCTAGTAATATCAATGTTGTGACTTCCTTTTCTGATAAGCTGTTGTGACACTTCTTGTCGAAACTGTCGGAATGCCTTCTTCATTTCTGTCGCCTCTTCCAGTACGCTAATACTGGTCTCGTACTTGTTAATATAGTTTGTATACAATTTGAAGGCAGGTGCCTTGTTCTTGAACAATTGACCAATGGATTCTAGTGGCGTCGAAACACGTCTACCACCAGTACTCACTTGAGTAATCTTTGTATGCACTTTTTCAAGCTCATTAAAGAAATCTTCATTCAATTTTTTGATAATTGTGAGATCACTGAACACGCGATTGTACTGCTCGGCCGTTAATAAATTACGTTCTTTGATAGGATCGGCATACATGGTGAACAGTTCTTGTAAATTTTTCACATACGTTCTCTCGGTATCTACAATTTCCTGTAAAACTTGATCTCGTTTGGCTAACATTTTTAATTGTTCTTCTTCAAGTTCTTTCCGTTTTTTCTCTTCCTCTTCTTGTTGTTTCAACAATTCTAGTTCAATTTCTTTACTTTTACGTTTTTCTTCCTCTTCTAGTGCTTGTTGTCGCGCCAACTCTCGCTCTTCCTCTTCTTGCTGTTCTTTCTTTTTTAAATCGGCTTTGGACCCTTTTTTCTTTAATGTGACAATGAATTTTTTCTTTGTTGGTGTACTTGTTTCTGATTTTTGTTTGACCAAGAACAGTACAGGTGGTGCTCGGTACGGTGTTGCTGGTTTCGAATTGGCTTCTTTTTTCGCTTTTTCACGTTCTTCTTTCTCCTTTTCTCGTCTGAGTTTATCTTCTTCTTGTGGATTAAGTCTCTTTTTTGCTGCAATTTTCGGGTATGCTATTCCATCTTTTGGAGTACCGACAGGACTTGATGGCTTTTTATCTGTCATTCTATCTTGGTCAGTGCCACTTGATCCACGTTTTCGCCGTACTCCAGATTCATTTCCTCGTAGTTCACCTTCTGTCATTCTATGTTTTCTATTTTCTACCATGATTTCTCTCGTCATTTTTTCTTCTTCGGTTCTTAATTTTTCTTGTTCTCGTTTTTCACGTTCCTCGCGTTTCTTTTCGTTTTGTCGATGTTGTTCGTTCCGTTTTTTAACAACATCATCGTGATATTGATGTCTTCGCTGCCGTGACGTGTCATCTTTTTGTTTTGTTAGTTCTTTTGTGAATGAACGATTTAATAGGTTGCCGGCTTTTATATCTGGTGCGGATGCTATTTGTTTGCCGATATCTGTATACTTTTCTTGAACTGATTTAATTTCGCTCTGCACCGATTCTGTTTGCTTCCAGTATCCCTGTTTATCGACGATGTAGTGTGTAGTTTTGTATTTTGCTTGTAACGCCTGTCTGTGTAACAGTGCAAGCTTGGCCTCCCGCTCTTTCTCCACTTTCCATGATGGGGCAGACAATAGTCTACTCATAGGATTAATGGAGCCTAAGTTTAAGCTTTTTCGCACCGAGGTATCAGATTCGGGAGTGTTAAATTGTAGTGTTAGAACAGAATCGTCATTTGGATTTCTTTTCTCGGGTGTTGTGAACTCATCGCCATCTGGTTCAACAAAACCATCTTTTGAATTATTCGTCAGTTCATCTTTGTCCTCTGTACCATCACTACTTGGTGATATCATAGCAAGCTAGTTTAAATTAGCTAGGTTGACCAGTAATCACAACAATATCTCCAAGAGCTCATCAACAGATTCCTAAACTATTAACAATGTATTTTAGTAGCTCACTTCTTCGATAGATAGTGATAGCTTGTAGGAGAGGAATCAATCTAAGCTTCTTGTTTCTTAAATTGAATTTGAATGTTTAATGTAGTCTAAGGTTTAAGTAGTGAATTTAATGCAGCCTCAGAAGCATCATTAAACTTCACGCAACAGCTCGCTATGCATCGTAGGGTTATTATCCAATACTGATTTCAAGTACTTTGAAAATCGCGTTTCTTTCTTCACTAAAAGTCACTTGTTAATGCACGCAGATTCTAATTCTACAGATCTAAAGACAGTAATAAGAAACGCGAGACCCTTTTGCCTCTTCTATTTTGACGTAGACATCGGACCTATTTAACGGATTCATAAGCAAACATCAGCTTTCAAAAAACAAGACAACAAATGAAGCACGTAATCGCTCTTCTTTGCGTTATAGCAATCGCGTTCTGCCAATACACCAAAGTGACCACCAACAAGTTCTGTCGCAGAACCCTCGAGGGTAACTTTAGCGATGGCAAACAAACTTTTACTGGTGTATCTGACCTCAAATGCATTCGTGGTGGAGCCCAAGGAAAAGCTGCTCGTTTAACATTCGTCATGTCCACTAGACCGGTGCCCAACTTTAGATTAACAGCTCTCGTTGCGAGAAGTGATTCTGTTGCTGGATTCTCTGGTAGATTCGCCACCGACAAGATTGTCGAGTACGTTGAAACCAACAATGTACCAGGATATCAAGTTGGGGCTGACCAACTTATCAAGGAGACCTCACTTAACAACAACGCGTGGACCGATTTCGAAAGAACCATCATCCCAGTTGGAGATGCCACTGTCAACAAACTTACAACCCAACTCGTTGTTTCAGGCACTACATACACTTACGGAGCTCAATTGACTACCGATGAAATCACATTGAACGGAACTGTCAAGGTAGTTATTACACCAAACTCTGTGAAGACTGTGTTTGGCATCAGCAACTACGTCTATAGCGCACAGAACTCAAGAATCGCCATTGGCGCTATCTTGTTCGTCAGAGCCGCCATTGACAGAAAATCTGGAACTGATACCCCAGGATCTGAAGGTGAAAGACCAAATGACAACACTGCAAATCAAGCTGTTGCCAACATTCCAGGAGCTAATGGTAACGGTATCTTCTCGTGGCAAAAATTCGTTCTAGGAAGAAACGCATCTTCATCCTCTGTAACCAAGAGCGTCTCATTGACTGAATCAGCCATCACATCAGCCAACGATACCGTAATTCCACGTAACTCTGATGAAGCAGGATTCGTCCTACAAAGAATTTACTACTCCATTGACGAACGTGTTACTGAATTCTCATGGGATCCAAGTATGGGTACTCAAGAAACAACTGACAGCAACGTTGCTGCCAAACCAACCATCGCATTAGCTTTGGCCGTTGTTGCAGCTGTTGTTGCTTTGTTAATGTAAACATAAAATAGTCTTTAGTACTGGCTTGTAAAAGTTTTCTTTCAAACGTCATGGGTAGCCACCAGTCGCAGAACACAGCACAACAAGACCTGAACCTACAATCTTCAAATAATTATCATGTCCCATCGATTGCCGACATAGCAGCGAAGCATTACCCGACACAAGACAACACATTTACCATTACAAACTATCCTACTCTTCCAAAAATTAGGGAATACGAAAGAGTATCGGTGTCATATACGTCATCTACAGACAAGGATTTATCTGCTCAATTTTTATTATAGGCAACATCGCACTACAAATGGAAGACAAACACAGACACTATTTACATGACCGACATTGATATTACTTGCCGTGAATCACTAAAAGGAATCAACATCACTTCGGCACACGTAGGCCTCATCGATAAACTAAATAACTATGTTCACGGAGTAGTGTTTCACGCAACACTACCATGGACGCACAATGATAAATCCCCACACCAAATGTTCGAAGCCGGTGGTTACATGTACATTGGCAAGAACTATAAACCAGAAACAATGGGATACAAAATTCGACCAGGTTTCATCGGCGCAGGTTTCTCCCTAGAATCGATCGACAAACCACTACATTTCGTACGTATTGTCGGTAATCGTTTAATTCTCGCGAAACGAAGATTACAGTACAGTGAGACTCTAGAAGAGTGGTGTGCATCAGCCACGTTTTCGTTAATCGATATTACTCACGCAAAGAAATCTAATCAGAAGCTGATCGCCAGTGCATTGAATCGAGAAACAGTACACGCATTCAATGATGGATCGTCAAAGAATGGATACTATCTACATACCAATACGCCAAGTAGTGAAATCTATTACATGTTTGAAATCGAATATGTTGACATACCACTGCGTTCACGGTACAAACAAGATTATTTCTACTTGTACAATGGTTTTGATCCACAACAAGTTGTATACTGCAGCGCCGAGTACAAAGCTCTGGTTGGTACTGCATCAGAATCTGCATTACTGCGAGTTGTTCCAGGTCTTGAACATGGAACCCTAAGCTTTATATCGGTACTTTACCCAGGCCACTTTATATCAGTAACTAATTCTGGTGTGCTGTTTACAAAAGAGAATAGTTTGTTTCATATATTACCAGGGTACTTGGGTGAGAACTAGTATCGAATATATTGCCCAAAAACAAGTAACTACGTGATGGCACATGAACAAGATAACGTTCATCGATTGGTCTTTACGCGTAGTATCCCATCATGCGAATACAACAGAAGAAAAGCAACATTTGGAATTCGACGCATACCAGAAATTTAATCAAATTGACTAACAATTTGTAGTTTCGCTAACACCCGTTTCAACATTTCTGGATCACAATCTTCTCTGTAACTCATGTCTCCTAAAAGGTTACCAACCCATGCTGGATTCACCTTTTTCTCCAAACAAAAATTGATTGCGATATCAAAGGCTTCGATATGTTCACACCAGACATATGTATGAGGGTGTATGTGATGAATCGAATTGGCATTGAGAAAATACGTATACCCGTGTTTAATCACATAACATGGGTTATCGTTAAATAGTTTCTGTATAGCTGCGTGATGCTGTTGTAGTAATCGATCACGGTAGTGAAATGATCGATTAAAATATGGTAACATTACTTCGAATGCATCTTCTTCGTGTATTGAGACGCAATAATCGAGTTGTATGATTTTCTCTACAATTGTATCGAAAATGTATTCCTCTGTGAATATGAGATGACAAATGTTATTTCTGAAGAGTTCTATGATAAGTTTTGTACCATCGCAAAGAAAACCTTGATCAAGCGCTGCCGCAACTGCATACTTTATGTACCGAATAAATTCATCTGTTTTGATGTGCTGGAACCACGGAATAATATGAATAGCAAATCGTGCACAACGTTCGTAATCTCTCGACGTTTCGAATATCTGCATTTCTTTATCTAAAACATCGCGTACTATTTTCGCATCTGGTCTCATTCCCTGTATTATTGTTGAAAATGTTTTAAGCGTTTGACGATTATTCGATATATGTGACAATGAGTGCAGATGAATCATCATTCGCTCTTTGTGTTCCATGCTAGCTTTTATGTGGTATTTCAAGCGCTTCCAGTAGTGTACAATGTGTTCGGTGTCTTTAATTTGTAAACATCGCTCCATGAATTCGTTGTGGTTAAAACTACTGATAACACTCATTGACTGTGTTATTACTGATTGGATATCTCCATTTTGTACTTCATAGTACTCTTTGGCAACCTCCCACACGAGCTCTTCAAGTTGAGTAACTGTGTTTGCGACTTTTAGGTACTTTTCTGTTAGGTTATCGCGATTTATGGTGTAAAATAGTTTCCAGTGTCGTTTGGATGAGAAGTCGCCCAGTAAGCATAAAAATGCCAAAATTCGAAACCAGTTGTCGTGATTTTGTTGAACATCGCAAAGTCGAATTTGTAGTAATTCGTTTTCTACTCGCGCCTTGGCATCTGCAAAAAAAATAGTAAAGTTTTGCACAACCCGTGCTTTAGCATCATATTTCTTCTTGAGGCTCTCTATGCACATGTCTAATAGTGTTGTGTAAGGGTCATCATAAACGATATATAAGCAATCTGTAATTCTACTACTTGCGTAGCTCATTAGATACGTAGCGAGTTGGTTTCGTTTGTTTGTATATTTTGTTTGACAAAGTAACCTAAATTCCTGAACATTTTCGAGCAATAAATGCATAACATTTATGTCATAGCAGCCATTACCCGAAACATATCGCAATACTTCGCACAACCGCTCTTCGTTAGTTTCCATACTTTGTGTTGGTCAACTGGAGCTTACACAGAAAAACAATGAGCAAGGCCAAGGGCAGTATTCAATTTTTACTCGATGCAGAGGCTAAAGCGGCAGTGCAAGTAAAAGATGCCAAGAAAAGTACGCGATACGATTAGTTACTCACAATTTCAAGACAGACTAACAAAACAAAAACAAGCACGCGATGACGCTGATAAAGAAATTCAAAAGATTAGGGCAACATCGGAGCAAAAATTTACACAATACAAAAACGAGGTTTGTATGATTTTATGTAAATAACTCGTAAAACAGCATCTAGGAACAACCACCGAGAAAACGCAAAACTTGGATAAGAGAAAACAACAAGCTATCTCCCAAATAAAGTCGAATGTCGAGCAGAAGAAGGATGAAGTATTGGACTTTATGTTAAACTTTGTTTTGGATGTTGATACTCAAGTACCCAATGAACAAAAGATTCACATTGAACGTATGGTGCTAGCTAAGCAATAAAACTGTGGAAATAAAAGGGTTTATTTCAGTGAGGTTTGCACTGGTGCGTTTTCAAAAAAGAAAAAACGATGACAGTCCAACCAAGTGTACGAGAGATAGAAGACTTTATACTAGAGAATCAAAAGAATCCTACGTACCACCAAGATGAGTCTAAAGATATCAACATTACTAGCAGAGACGAAATCTAGTAAGACTAACAAGCACAACTAACAATGTAGTAATATTTATCTATTTGGATCTAGATTGTACCAGTAAGCGCATAGGACTCGTTTTTAACGGTTACAGTTGCAACAAAGCAGATAGTGACTATGATATGATTGTTGTCGTTGGTGGAGACTACTACAACGGAAGCAAACTATACGAAAACGATCTACTTAATGTTAACATTTACCACGTACGCAAATACACAACAAAATAACCCAACAAGATAGACTATTTCAAATTTTTATTATCAAACAACTTAGTGTGGGTCGTCATGCTCTGTCATTTACCACCACAAAACGCATGGAAACAAACTATTGATTTGAACAAGTTTTATCGTCACAATTTGATCAAACTTAAAAACAGTGCGCTAATGGACGCTGCACATCACTTTGCGAAAAGCAAACGACTCTGGACTCAAGAAAATTCATTCTATATTTCAAAGAAGAACATCGTTCACGCGATCCGTTTCCTAAACTTTGCACTACAAATCATGAACAATGGAAGAGTAACAGATTTTCAAGTTGGGAACGATATTTGGAGACGAATAATCGTTGACGATGAAGAACTTCCTGAAGATCGAAAATCAAAACGCGAAAACTGGATCAACTATGAACTAGAGTTTAAACCAATTATTAGTGACTTGATGCATCAAGTAGGAGAGTTTGCACATGTCCAAGAAGCAAAACCAATCGATGATGTATCGAAAACGAAACAATCAAGGAACGTGAAGCACTCGAAAACAAAAGGCACAGATAAACGCACGACAAGACAAAAATACATCCCTAACGACATACAAGTAACCAAATATATTTCACAACATGGACTTTCGAGCTTGTGGAGAGATTTTTCAATGCATACGTTGGAATACGATGGCGTAGTTGTGATCGCCAATGATGCAGATACACCTTCATTCATGACAACGAGTGCAGTTCCAAGACAATCTCTAGGATTCGTACTCGATCAAAATGCAGAAAAAATAATCGCGTTAACGCATCCTCCAATGTTTGATCGATACGACGATTCCAATGTCGAAAATGATATCATAGGAGCATCACTAGAAATCGACTGGCATGTAGGATCAGTTCTCACCGTTAGTGAAAAAGTAGATGGCGCAAATGTAATTCTATTTTGGAACGATCAACGTTGGCGATTTGTCGTTCCAACTTTGGTTTCTACCAGTGAGTACAAGAGACAACAAACGGTACAAATTGCACAATTTCGAAGAATGACAGAACCAAGAGATCATGATCCAAATGAAAATGATTCTGATAGAGAGAAACGTGAAATGATGCAAGAAATGGAATTTATTTTACATGAAATATGGAAGAAACAAGGGTATGAGTTTCCAAAAGAAAGCAACTGTTGTTATTCATTTGAATTGTGCATGAGTTTGGAAGAAATTAATAATGTCACAAAAAACGCGTTAATTAGAGATGTGTTACAGAGCAAAGTTGTACAACACCAAGGTGTTTCTTTGTTGTTACATGGTGTTTTCAATGTTCAAGAATGTACGGTCAACCAGTACGACATTTGGCAAATTGCAAAAGAACAAAATTGGAACGCTGTGAAATTGGTTTCTAGACATTGTTACGA